>Ga0315903_10003239_pt1 | contig 22806 bp, 25 predicted proteins | sample LakEriMetagenome_7_FD_203524 | JGI IMG/M metagenome (GOLD analysis project Ga0315903, IMG submission 203524) | Freshwater fungal communities from buoy surface, Lake Erie, Ohio, United States - Buoy 2 MA119 | ecosystem: Environmental > Aquatic > Freshwater > Lake | place: USA: Lake Erie, Ohio... | reverse complement strand
AACGAGCAATCCACGCTCTGTATCGACGGCGATTCCAAGATGTTCTGCACCGTGATAAGTAATTTGATCACCTTCGACAGATGAGTTAAGCACTGGATGGACCTTAAGTGCTTCGCAAACAGCCACAGCAAAGAATGGAAGGAAAGAAAGTTTCACACCTTCACGTGCCTCAAAAGTAGTTTTAGCTTGATCGCGCAGACGAGAAATCTTTGTGACATCTACTTCAATGACAGTTGTTAATTGCGCACTTACTTGAAGTGATTCAACCATACGGGCTGCAATAACTTTGCGCAGACGTGACATTGTCACTGTTGTTCCGCGAAGAGGGGACGCAGTTACTGGAGAAGATTTTGCTGCTGCCGGAGTTACTATCGCAGCAGAAGTAGCACTTTGTGTTGCCACTGGTTTAGCAGCTGCTTGAACATCTTCTTTTCTGATGCGTCCGCCAATACCACTACCTTGAATCGCTGAAAGATTAACGCCAAGTTCGGAAGCTAATTTTCTAACGATAGGAGTGACATAAGCATCGGCTTGTGCTGCAACTGGTGCAACAGGAGCGACAACTGGGGGAGCAGATACAACTAGTGCAGCAGGAGCGGCAACAGGTGCTGGAACGACAGGTGCAACAGGTGCGGCAACAACAGCGCCAGTAGATGAACCAATGAGTCCTAGACGTGCACCAACTGGAACTGTTGAGTCAACAGGTACATCAATTGCCAGAAGAGTTCCTGCAACAGGAGATGGAATTTCTGTATCAACTTTGTCTGTAGAAACTTCGAGAAGTGCTTCATCCATTGCAACTGAATCGCCAACATTTTTCAACCAACGCGTAACTGTTCCTTCACTAACGCTCTCGCCGAGTGCTGGCATCGTAATTACAGTTCCTGCAGAATTTGATGTAACCGGAGCGGCAGCAGCAACTGGCGCAACAGGAGCTGGCACAACTGGCGCAACAGGAGCTGGCACAACTGGTGCAGGAGGTGGAGTAGCAGCAACTGGTGCCGCAGGAGCGGCAGCACCATCTTCGATAATTGCAAGGTCTGCTCCAACTGCGACAGTTTGATCAACTGCAACAACTATTTTTTGTAGTGTTCCCGCAACTGGAGATGGAATTTCTGTATCAACTTTGTCTGTAGAAACTTCGAGAAGTGGTTCATCTACAGCAATGTGATCGCCTTCAGACTTGAGCCAACGTGTAACTGTTCCTTCGGTAACGCTCTCGCCAAGTGCTGGCATCGTTAATCTGAATGTCATTGTGATCTCCCTAGATTATCCGTGAGCATGAAGCGGTTTGCCGGCTAGTGCCATGTGTGCTTCTCCCATGGCCTCAGAAAGTGTTGGGTGTGCATGAATAAGTGGAGCAACATCATCGGCGCTTGCTTCCCAATTAAAAATCAATTGCGCTTCGGCAAGTAATTCACCAACGCGAGAGCCAACCATGTGGATTCCGAGCACTGGACCATTCTTTTGTGACACTAACTTAATAGAACCAGCTGTGCGAAGAATTTGTGCTTTTCCATTTCCAGCAAGGTCATAATTTAATTCAACAACATCAAAGCCACGCTCTTTAGCAATTGCAGTTGTTAAGCCAACAGATGCAACTTCTGGTTCTGAATACGTAACACGTGGCACACCGTCGTAATTTATTGGACGTGGATTAAGTCCTGCGATTTCTTCTGCAACCAAAATACCTTCACCGAAACCAACATGGGCTAGTTGAAGAGTTGGAATTAAATCGCCTACGGCCCAAATACCAGGAATATTTGTTCGGCACTTGTCATCTACCAAAACATATCCGCGATCCATAGAAATTCCTTGTTCCTCATATCCGAGATTTACAGATACTGGTCCGCGACCAACGCTGACCAAGAGAACGTCTGCACTGAAGGTTTTGCCATCTTCTAGTGTGAGCGTTACTGAGTCTCCATTGATTGCAGCTGATTGGAAGCGAACACCTAGTTCGAAGTTAATTCCACGTTTTCTAAAGGCGCGTTCCAACTGCTTGCTCGATGATTCATCTTCGAGTGCAACTAAGTGGGAAAGTCCTTCAATGATTGTTACTTCTGCACCAAAGGATTTCCAGACAGATGCAAATTCGCAACCGATGACTCCGCCACCTAGAACAATGACGCTCTTTGGAACGTAATCCAATTTTGTAGCGTGATCAGATGTAATGATTTTCTTGCCATCAATTTCTAGCCCTGGCAAAGTTTTGGCGTATGAACCAGTCGCAAGAACGACATTTTTGCCAGTGTATTTTTCTCCATTAACTTCAACGGTGTCTTTGGAAATCAATTTTCCGTGACCTTCTACAAAGGTAATGTTTCGAGACTTAACCAAACCTTGCAAACCTTTATGCAGACGCGCAATAACGCCATCTTTATAAGAATTAACTGCAGGCATATCCATTGATAAAAATTGTGCGTTCACGCCAAAATGGTTCGCATCTCTTGCGCCATCTGCAATTTCACCTGAGTGCAATAAAGCTTTAGTTGGGATGCAACCGCGATGTAGACAAGTGCCGCCGAGTTTGTCCGCTTCGATAAGTGCTACTGATAGACCTAGCTGTGCGCTTCGAAGTGCGCACGCGTAACCGCCACTTCCACCGCCGAGAATTACTAGATCGAATTGAGCCACTCGCGTAAACCTCCCACAGTCGTAAGGCGCACTATCTAGGGCCGCTTACGCCCTGGGCCTATCTTGCCAGCCTTCGGTCTAGTTACCGAATTAAGGAATTCTCAATCAAGCGCAGCAGTGTGCGCAGTGCCACACCAGTACCACCAACGGGGGTATATCCATGTGGAGCAGATTCGTTGTACGCCGGACCTGCGATGTCCAGGTGAAGCCATGGAACTTCAGGTTTGATGAAATCTTTTAAGAACACACCGGCAACCAACATGCCACCCATACGTTCGCCTATGTTTGCTAAATCTGCAACTGGTGAATCTAATGAAGCGCGCAGCTCTTGAGGAAGCGGCATTGGCCAGAAAGCTTCGCCACTTTCATTAGCAGCCGCAATAAATCGAGCACTGAAATCTTCGTTATTTGTCATTACCGCACTTGTGCGAGTGCCGAGTGCAACAACTTGAGCTCCAGTTAAAGTGGCAACATCAATTAATCCATCGAGTGATTTTGTTTCTTGTGCCTTCACAATTGCATCTGCCAAGACAAGTCGACCTTCTGCATCTGGATTTAAAACTTCTACGGTTTTGCCACCATAGATTGTGATGACATCGCTTGGACGTGTTGCATTATCGCTAACCATGTTTTCAGCAAGAGGTGCCCATGCATGAATTGTTACTGGCAACTTCAGCGCCGCAATTGCAAGTATTGCGCCGCAGACTGCAGCAGCTCCACTCATATCTGACTTCATTGCTTCCATACCTGCGGCAGGTTTCAGTGCCAGACCGCCCGTATCAAAAGTGATTCCCTTGCCTACAAAGGCAAAAGTGCGCAGTGATTTTTTAGGAGAGTACTTAATGTGAAGAAGTCGGGGTGGATTCGCAGAACCTTGACCCACTCCAATAATGCCGCCGTATCCACCACTTTTTAGTTGTCTCTCATTTAAAACGTTCACCTTGAGCGCAGATGAAGATCCACCTAACGCCTTTACAGCAGTAGCAATTTTTTTAGTAAATGAATCTGGAGTCAGATGTGATGGGGGAGTATTAATTAAATCTCGAACTAGATGCGTATACTGAGCAATTATCTGCGCACGTTTCAAGGCGCTCTTTGCTTCGCTCTTCTTGGTGAATTTTGAGTGGATTGAAATTGTTGCCAGCGGCAGTTTTCTCTCCAACTTTGTTGATCCGCGAAATTCATCAAATGCATATGCGCCTAATGCAGCGCCTTCGGCAATAGCGGCCACGGAAGCAATTTGTGTTGCAGGAAGTGCAAATGTCGCTTCATCGCTTCCAGCAAGTGCCCGTGCAGCCGCACCGGCTGCCCGACGAAGCGTTTCGTGGGAATACTCCTTGCTAGTTGCGCCCAAGCCTGAGAAAAGAATCAACTTAGTGCGAGTTCCAGGAATCTTTATCACTTCATCACTCTTACCTGTTGCTCCAAGCTCCTTTAGTTGAGCGAGCAAGGTTTTAGAGTCAATCGTTACGGTTCCAGATTCGATAGTTAAAGCAGATCCTTTATTTGGATTAAATGAGAGTCCAAGAACTAGAACTCCATCTGTCACCGCGCCGTCGGTAAGCTTTAGCGAGGACATGCTTCTCCTTTTCATCACGTTTTTTCCATATGTTGAAAATCTATAAGGCGCACAGGTTATCGGTTGTAGCAACTTTTGTTGGTCTGGGAGTAGGTTGTGATTGTGAAAAATTCGCCTCTTCATCAAAAGCACCTCGACCTACAAGCCAAGATGGCAGATTTTGGCGGCTGGTTAATGCCAATCGAGTACCCAGCTGCAGGCGTTCTCGCCGAGCACGCAGCTGTCAGAGAAAGAGTTGGCCTCTTTGATGTTTCGCACTTAGGTAAAGCAAGCGTCAAAGGTCCCGGCGCTTTAGATTTCTTAAATGGAATTCTCACCAATGACTTAAACAGAATTTCTGATGGTATGGCTCAGTACACAATGTTGTGCAATGACAAAGGTGGAGTGATTGATGACCTCATTGCTTATCGGAACTCACCTGATGATATTTTCTTAGTACCAAATGCATCAAATACATCTGATGTCGTTGCAGCTCTTCAAGCACAGTTAGTTCCTGGCATAGAGATTAAGAATTTGCATAATGAATTTGCAGTTCTGGCACTTCAAGGTCCAGCAACTTCAAAAGTTTTAGAGTCTCTTGGAATATCTCCAACTATTGATTACATGAGTTTTACCCATGTTCAAATTGCTCAATGTGGTGTCATTTTGTGTCGCACCGGATACACAGGTGAATTTGGATTTGAATTATTGCCACTCTGGAAAGACGCGGAAAAAGTCTGGGATGCACTTGTCAACGCAATTGCGCCTCTGGATGGTTTGGTATGCGGTCTGGGATCAAGAGATACATTGCGTACCGAAATGGGATATCCATTACACGGTCACGAACTCTCTTTAGACATAACTCCAGTTCAAGCCAGTGCTTCATGGGCAGTGGGCTGGTCAAAAGAAAAATTTGCAGGAGATAGCGTTCTTCGTGGAGAAAGAAGCAATGGTCCACGCCGCTTTCTGCACGGCTTGAAATCACTCGATCGCGGAATTCCTCGCGCAGGGATGACTGTGAAAGATTCTGACGGAATTGAAATAGGAGTCGTTACATCAGGAACTTTTTCACCAACGCTAAAAAACGGCATCGCTTTGGCGCTACTTGATTCCTCGGTGACTCTAGGCACAATGGTTTCAATTGATGTTCGTGGAAGACAATCACAAGCAGAAGTTGTCACTCTGCCCTTTGTTCAATCACACGTTCGATAAATCTAGCTAAAGACTAAAAAGTGTCTCCAGGTTTTACTTGTGGGTGTGGAGTGCGTAGTCGACGCATTTGAGTTGATCGCAGCCAACCGTAGAGACCCAACCCCTTTGTTGGAGATTCAGGAAAACGGCTTCGAACTTCGCGCTTGATTTTACGAGATAAAAAGAATCCATCGACTACGGCAGCCAAAAGAACTGCATACATCAGCGCTATTCCACCGTATTGAAGTGCAGAAACAGGAATTATTGAGAGCATTAAAACTACGAAAATAATTGGTAAGAAATATTCACCAATGGATTTGCGTGAGTCAACGAGATTCCTTACGTAACGTCTAGCCGGTCCCTTGTCCCTAAATGGCAACGCATTCTCATCGCCACGTAAGTAAGCAATACGCGAAGCATTTCTTGCCGCGCGTGATTGTTCACGTGCGCGTTTCTTCTCCTTCTTTGAAGAAGCTGGCGCTAAGGAAGAGACAATTCTTTTTGATTGTGCTTCTTTGCGCTTAGGTGTTGGTCGTCCTTTTTTTGAGGATGAATCATTTGAGGTAGGCATGGGCGTAACTATAGAGCGAGCATTCTTTCGAGTGCGAGTTTTGAATAGCGAGCGACATCAGGTGCTACGCGGATTTGATTGACCACGGTCCCAGAAACCAGCGATTCCATGGCCCACACCAAGTGAGGCAGGTCAATGCGGTTCATGGTTGAGCAGTAGCAGATATCTTTATCGAGAAAATAGATTTCTTTATCCGGGTTGTTTTGAGAAATGCGTTGAACCAAGTTTAATTCAGTACCAATGGCCCATTTCGAACCAGCGGGAGATGCTTTAACAATTTGAATGATTTTTTCTGTGGACCCGATCTGATCTGCTGCACTGACGACTTCATTAGTACATTCCGGGTGCACCAAAACCTTGACTCCAGTAACACGATTTCGAATCTCATTGACGCTATCTATTGAAAATCTTCCATGAACTGAACAATGCCCACGCCAGAGAATTACTTTTGCTTTCTTAATCTGTTCTTCGGTCAATCCACCCATTGGTTTCCATGGATTCCAGAGCACGCAATCCTCAAGAGTTAAACCCAAAGATAGAACTGCTGTATTTCTACCAAGATGCTGATCGGGTAAGAAAAGTATTTTTTCGCCTTGAGTAAACGCCCACCTCATTGCACTTTCAGCATTTGAGGAAGTGCAAATTGTTCCGCCATGTTCACCGGTAAAGGATTTAATTGCCGCCGAAGAGTTCATGTACGTAACAGGGATTACTTTCCCTGCCACTCCAATGCTTTGAAGTTCTGACCAACACTTTGTCACTTGATTCGCAGTTGCCATGTCAGCCATCGAACAACCCGCTGCAAGATCTGGCAGGATTACTCTTTGCTTATCTGATGTGAGAATGTCGGCGCTTTCTGCCATGAAGTGCACTCCACAGAAGATGATGTTTTCGACCGAACTTTGGTTAGCCGCTTCTTGAGCCAATTTAAATGAGTCACCAGTTATATCTGCGAATTCGATAACTTCGTTGCGTTGGTAATGATGACCAAGGATTAAAACGTTTGAACCAAGTGCTTTGCGGGCGGCCCTTGCTCGAGCTACTAAGTCAGGATCGCTAGCAGGCGGAAGTTGACCATCGCAGGAGACGCCACGTTCGCTGGCAAGGTCACTGCCTTGTCCAAGTAGCAATAAATCACTCAGATTCACGATGACATTCTCTCTCATAATCAGCGTCTATGTCGCGCATAATCCAACAGGTCGCTAGGCTTAGCTCGTACTCGAAAGGGAGAGAACATGAGCACAGAGACAAGCACTACAGCAGGAATTCTTCTTACCGATAACGCGGCTTCAAAAGTTGCGGCATTGTTGGCACAAGAAGGTCGCGATGATTTAAATCTTCGTGTTGCCGTACAACCTGGTGGCTGCTCTGGCTTGAAGTACCAGCTCTATTTCGATGATCGCAATCTTGACGGAGACATCGTCCGCGAATTCGGTAACGTAAAAGTCATCACAGACAAGATGAGCGATCCTTATTTGTCTGGCGCAACAATTGACTTCGTGGACACAATTGAGAAGCAAGGCTTCACAATTGATAATCCAAATGCACAGGGCTCATGCGCCTGTGGCGATTCTTTTAACTAAGTCATTTCCTAACTAGTATCACGCCATGCGAATTGGCGTTGCTGGATCTGTGGGTCTAGATCATTTAATGACCTTCCCAGGTAAATTCACTGATTCCCTTGTTGCAGGTTCTCTAGAAAAAGTCTCGTTATCTTTTCTAGTAGATGATCTAGAAGTACGTCGAGGTGGATGCGCAGCAAATATTTGTTTCGGTATGGCGATGCTTGGACTAAACCCATACTTGATTGCAGCCGTTGGAAAAGATTGGGCAGATTACGAAGCCTGGCTTTCGCGTCACGGCGTGGACACTTCTCATGTTCTAATTTCAAAAGATTTATTTACCGCTCATTTCATGGTCACAACAGATACTGAACTCAATCAAATAGCATCGTTTTTTCCAGGGGCTATGAGTGAGGCCCGCAATATCGAGTTAGCGCCAATCATGGAAAAAACTGGCGAATTAGATTTGATTGTTATCTCACCCGATGATCCAGAAGCGATGGTCCGTCATAGCGAAGTAGCACGCGAACGTGGAATCTCATTTGCAGCTGACCCTTCTCAACAAATGGCGCGCATGGATGGCGATCAAATTAAAACTCTTATTGATGGCGCCACATACTTGTTCATGAATGAGTATGAGTTGGCACTTGCAATTCAAAAAACTGGCTGGAGTGATGCCGAAATTCTCGCACGAGTTAAATTCAGAGTTGTTACTCAAGGCTCAAAGGGTGCACGAATTGAATCAAAGGAGGGCGAGCTGGTTCATATTCCATGCCCCAAAGAAAATGCCAAGGTAGATCCAACTGGTGTAGGTGATTCTTTTCGATCAGGCTTTATCGCAGGACTAGCGTGGGGCCTTTCTCATGAAAGGTGCTTGCAACTTGGAGCGATGATCGCCACGTATGTTATTGAAACCAAAGGAACTCAAGAATATCGATTTACTGCAGATCAATTCATCGAACGCTTCAAGGTTGCGTATGGAGAGATGGCCGCTTCCGAAATTGGCACGAAGTTAAACTAATACTTAGTTACTAGAAATTCATCACTACTAATTTTTAAAAAATTGTTTCCTGTCATCCGAGACCAGGCATTCAAATCCGGTTCAGTCGCGGGATCATCAGAGTAAAGAACAAGCTGCTCACCGCTATTTATTTCTGCAATCTTTTTCCCAAGCTCAATAATGGGTTGGGGGCAACGCAAGCCACGCGCATCAATTTCAATCATGAACGCAAACTTTCCACATTCTTTTTGACTGATGAAATTAAGCCATCAATTTCTGCTTGTGTGGTTTCAGGATGAATGGTGATTCGAATATTTCCGTGAGTGAGCACTCCCATTGCTGCCAATACGTGGCTGGGTTGCAGATTATCTGCGGTGCACGCAGAACCAGAATCCACGCTAAATCCATCACTTTGGATTCCGCGCAAAAGTTCTTCTCCGTTGCAATTCATGAAGGAAACACTCAGCAAATGAGCCATGCTGGAATCTAGTGAGCCGGCAATATCTACATCAGGAATCAACGCAAAAGATTCTCGCAACTGCGCATTAAAGGTACGGGCACGGGCGTCGGCTTCTGTAACTTCAGATGAAAAATTCTCAAGTGCGACAGCGCTAGCGAGTAGAAGTGGCAGCGATACACCAAAATTTGGATGTGCGGCATTGAGGTGGGGAAGTGGGTTGCTCCATTTTGATGGTTCGTTGATTACCAGTAATCCAATCTCTGCTGGCCCATACCAGGAACTACCATCGAAAATAGCTGTTGAGTACTGTTCATCGATTTTTGTGCGAATACCGCTTGTGGTTGCATCTAGAAAAACTTTCTTCGGTCCGATGCTACGGATTACTTCGCGCACTTCTTGAATCACTCCTGTCTCGGCATTTGCAACCTGCAGGGAAAGTACAGATGACGACATTTTTTGGCCGGGAGAAATCAGTTTGCCATCTAGGGCGCTCTGTAGAACTTGGTGAGAAAGTCGTGATGCAATCGCATAAACATCTTTTCGATCAGTTGCTCCATGGATAAGGGTGAGAGAGTTTTCGTACAACCCTTGGATTCCAAGGAAATACCCAAGGGATATTGAAGGAAAAGCAAAGATTGAATCAGCTGCCACCCCTAGTGATTCGGCGATTGACTCCAGCGCTTGGTTTTTTACCTGATTGGCTTTAGATGCCGATTGCGAAAGCTTGCCGGGGTCAGCCCAACCATTGTCGAAAGCAGCATGGAGAACCTCGAAAGCCTTTGGATGAAGAGGGCTCTCACTCTGGAAGTTTCCTGTGACCCGTACCACCGGATGAACGCTACTGGCTGGTGAGTGCGTTTTGGAAATGCACCACTATTCTTAAGCCTATGTCCGCACGCATGAAGAGAGTTCTATCCCTAGCGGGGGTATTGGTTCCATCGACACTTTTTCTAACAAGCTGTTCAGAGGTTTCTGGACTTGGTTTTGAAGAAGGCGTTACTAGCGTCAATGATCAATCTCTTTCTTTGTGGCAAGGTGCTTGGATTGCAGGCGGCGTTGTTGGTGTAATTACTCTGGTTCTTATCTTGTGGCCAGTGTTTTTCCACCGTCTAAAGAAAGATTCACCTGAGTTTCCAAAGCAGACGCAATACAACATTCCCGTAGAAGTTCTCTACACAGTAATTCCTTTCATCATTGTTGCTGTTCTCTTCGTTTATACCTTGAGAGCTCAAACAGAAATCACGGCAAAAACAACTGGTCCAGCACATGAAATCGCAGTTGAAGGAATTCAGTGGTCTTGGCAGTTTGGATATTCAGATGCTGGTCCCGATGCAGTAGTAACAGGAACGCCTGCGCAACCACCAACGTTGTATCTGCCACAAGGCGAAAAAGTTCGTTTCACAATTACATCTAACGACGTTGTTCACGGTTTCTGGATTCCTGCCTTCATGATTCAAATGCAGAATCTGCCTGGCGTAACTAATAAATTAGAATTCACGGCCAATAAGTTGGGTACATATCCGGGTCGCTGCAATATTCTGTGCGGGCGTAACCACACGCAAATGATTTTTACGGTCAAAGTTGTAACTCCATCTGAATATCAGACCTACTTAGAAACCTTGAAGGTGAGCGCAGCATGACAACATTTGCAGAGCGTCCAGCACTGACTCTTCCAACACAGGGTTTGCAACCAACGCGAAAGGGCAATGAGTTCGTAAAGTGGATCACCTCAACCGACCATAAGCGCATTGGCTACTTATATCTCTTTACTTCCTTTGCATGGTTCTTAATCGCTGGTCTTTTAGCACTTATATTGCGTTCAGAATTAGCTCGACCTGGCTTGCAGTTCCTAAGCAACGAGCAGTACAACCAGATATTTACCATGCACGGAACGATCATGTTGTTGATGTTTGCAACGCCGCTTTTCGTTGGTTTTGCCAACGTAATCATGCCTCTGCAAATTGGCGCAGCTGACGTGGCTTTCCCACGTTTGAACATGCTTTCTTATTGGCTGTATCTGTTCTCAGGAATCATGGTTTTTGCAGGATTTCTAACTCCTGGTGGAGCCGCGTCATTTGGTTGGACTGCATACGCACCATTATCTAACACTGCGTATTCACCAGGCATCGGCGCAGACCTTTGGATTGTTGGCCTTGCAGTCGGCGGTATCGGAACAATTCTGGGTGCGGTTAATTTCATTACAACTATTTTCACAATGCGCGCACCAGGAATGACGATGTTTAGAATGTCGATCTTCTCTTGGAACGTATTGCTCACTTCAATCTTGGTCTTACTTGCATTTCCTCCATTAGCAGTTGCTTTCTTGGGTCTCGAAGCAGATCGTCTCTATGGCACTCACTTATTTGATCCAGCTAATGGTGGAGCGATTTTGTGGCAGCACCTTTTCTGGTTCTTCGGTCACCCTGAGGTTTACATCTTGGCACTTCCGTTCTTCGGAATTGCAACAGAAATTTTGCCTGTCTTTAGTCGCAAACCAATCTTTGGCTACAAGGGATTGATTGCAGCAACGATTGCAATTGCGGCACTTTCAGTCTCAGTTTGGGCACACCACATGTTTGCGAGTGGACAAGTTCTCTTACCGTTCTTCTCGTTTATGACATTCCTAATCGGAGTACCGACAGGTGTTAAGTTCTTTAACTGGATCGGCACCATGTGGCGCGGTCACGTCACCTTTGAAACACCAATGCTCTGGGTTATGGGCTTTCTCGTAACCTTCTTATTTGGTGGCATAACCGGAATTATTCTGGCTTCACCACCACTTGATTTCGCCGTTTCAGCTTCATACTTCGTAGTTGCGCACTTCCATTACGTTCTATTCGGCACTGTGGTCTTTGCAATGTTCGCTGGTTTCTATTTCTGGTGGCCAAAGATGACAGGTCGCATGCTTAATGAACGTCTAGGAAAAATTCACTTCTGGACGCTTTTCTTCGGATTCCACCTAACATTCTTAATTCAACACTGGCTAGGCATCAAAGGCTTCCCACGTCGTTACGCGGATTACTTGCCGACGGATGGCTTTACCTTTATGAACACCGTTTCAACGGTTGGTTCGTTCTTGCTAGCCCTTTCAATGATTCCATTCTTTGTTAACGTCTGGATTACTCGCAAGAGCCCTCTCGTTAACGTCGATGATCCATGGGGTTACGGTTCATCTTTGGAATGGGCAACATCGTGCCCACCTCCACGCCATAACTTCACATCAATGCCGCGCATCTCTAGTGAACGCCCAGCATTTGATTTACACCACCCGCATATCAAAACTGAAGGGCACTAAGTTCAATGAAAACTAATTGGATGCTCTTTGTTGGGCTAGCGATTTTTTATGTCATTATGACAATTGTTTATTGGTACGTAGATGGCGAACCGTTAGGCATCACAGGTTTAATGCTCTCTGCTGGTCTTGCTGGAATGGTTGGTTTCTATGTCTGGTTTACCCAGAAAAGAATTGGGACAATTCTTCCCGAAGATAACATCACCGCTGAAATTTCAGATGGGGCCGGCGAATTAGGTTTTTATAGCCCTCATTCCTGGTGGCCTCTGCCAACAGGTGCTTCTGCGGTGGCAGTTGGATTAGGTTTGATTATTGGTTGGTGGTTCACACTCATTGCCGTAAGCGCATTGGTTATCTGCGTTATTGGCTGGGTCACTGAGTACGAAAAGCCACTCTCAAACTCATCGCACTAATTACGCTTCTTTAAGGTAGCTCTCGAATGAGAAAAATTCGCGGTCTCCTTAAAGCATCGCACTTCATTCCTTCTCTCATCGTCTCATCCATTGCTTTTGCATTCGGCGTTTATTATTGGTGGGAAGGCCCTGCTTACGTCATCGCCTTTACAGTCTTTACTGGCCAGCTTGTAGTTGGTTGGAGCAATGATCTATATGACTTGGTTGATGATCAAAAACATCAACGATTGAACAAGCCGTTGGTATCAGGTTTAATCACAGAGAAGTACTTGCGATCATGGTTGATTTTTATGGTTCCATTTTCATTTTTAGCAAACATATTTGGACCATTGGGCTTTAAAGGCGGAGCTCTCTATTGGCTGGGTATTGGTTGCGGGGTTGCCTATAACTTCTACTTTAAGTTTACATTTCTATCGCCTGTACCATTTGCTGTCGCATTTGCAATTTTGCCCTCTTGTATCGCAATCTCAAAAGATGTGACTCCACCATTATGGATGTGGCTAGGGGGAGCGCTTCTAGGCTGCGCAGCTCACTTCGTTAACGTGCTGAAGGATATGGATCAGGATAGAGCGAGCGAAATCAAAGGTTTGCCCCAGATTGTAGGAAAGAAGGCATCAATTACGATTGCAGTATTGCTAAGTGCCATCGCTGTGGCACTACTCGTAATTGCTTAGTGGTGTTCGATCTCGTTGAGATCTTTACCAGTTACCTTTGGTGCGACTTCTGCATTTGCCTGACTCATGCGAGAACGCAATTTATTGCGAATTGCTGATGGACGGCGCACGCCAGCCTTATCAACTTCAGGTAGCTCAAGCGGACCATTTTGCTCATGAGAAGTAAGTAGCCACTTCTTCTCTGGTGTGAGTTCTTCATGAATCTCAACAAATTCACCATGAGGCAGACGCACGAGGCGGCCCGTTTCTTTTCCGTGCAGCACTAGTTCACGGTCAGCTCTTTGTAGTGAGATACAGATGCGCTTTGTGATCACAAATGCAAGTGGTGGAAGCACAATGATTCCGATTCGGCTAAACCACATAATCTGATTAATGCTCAACTCAAACTGCTGGGCAATGATGTCGTTACCGCCATTAATGAGCGCAACAAGCGTGAAAGTCAGGGCCATGGCACCGATCGCTGTGCGATTTGGCGCGTTACGTGGGCGATCAAGTAGGTGGTGTTCACGCTTATCGCCGGTAATCCAACTCTCAATGAATGGGTACAGAGCTAAACCTGTAAACATAAGTCCAGGAATGATCAAGCCCGGTATCAGAATGTTCCATGAGATTGTGTAGCCAAAGAGATATGTCTCAAGTGGCGGCGCCATACGGACTAAACCATCTAGCCAACCCATGTACCAATCGGGTTGTGAACCTGCCGAAATCTGTCCAGGCGTATAGGGCCCGTACAACCAAATCGGGTTAATGGATGCAACAGCTGCAATAAATGTTGTTACACCAAATACAACGAAGAAGAATCCGCCAGCCTTCGCCATGTAAACCGGCATGAGGGGATAACCAACAACATTTTTCTCAGTGCGCCCCGGACCAGGGTATTGAGTGTGCTTCTGGTACCAGACCAACATTAAGTGCACGGTGATCAGCGCTAAGAAAATAGCTGGCAAAATCAAAACGTGAACGATAAATATTCTCGGAATAAACGCTTCACCTGGAAATGCTCCGCCGAAGGCAAAGAAAGCTAAATAAGTTCCCACCACGGGAATGGCTTGAATAATGGCGTGCGCAATTCGAATTCCGGTTCCTGATAGCAAATCATCAGGAAGTGAGTATCCGAGGAAACCTTCGACAATTCCGAGAGTAAGTAATCCAACACCAATGATCCAGTTAAATTCACGTGGCTTGCGGAAAGCACCTGTGAAGTAAACGCGCATTAGGTGGACGACAATTGCAACCATGAAAAAGAGTGCTGCCCAGTGGTGAATCTGACGCATCAATAGGCCACCACGAATTTCAAATGAAATATCTAGCGTTGATGCATAGGCTGCCGACATTTCAAGTCCAGCGAGTGGTTGGTATTCACCATCATAGATAACTTCACGTTGTGAAGGATCAAACCAGAAAGTTAAGAAAGTTCCTGAAAGCAGCAAAATAATGAAGGAGTAGAGAGCAATTTCGCCGAGTAAGAATGACCAGTGGTCAGGGAAAACTTTATTGAGGTTCTTCTTCATCCAACCCGCAGAGCCAGTTCGCTCGTCTACATAATTTGCGACGTTGCCAGCAATACGTTCACGTGCAGTCATGATGAGCGCTCCCAAAAACTAGGTCCAACAGGTTCGTTAAATGGTTCTTTCGCAATTAGATAACCTTCGGAATCTAGCGCCAATGCTAATTGAGGAAGTGGTCTGGCCGCAGGTCCAAATAAGACCTTTGCGGCGCGGGTCACATCAAATGTTGATTGATGGCACGGACAGAGTAGGTGCTTTGTCTGTTGTTCATACAGCGCAACAGCGCAACCCATATGTGAGCAAATTTTTGAGAAGGCGATGATTCCTTCGTGTGTCCATGACAGACGCTCTGCATCTAAATTGAACTCTTCTGGGCGCAGACGAATTAATAGAACCGCGTCTTTGGCAATGTCGGCAAGTGTGTGGTGATCTTTTCCTGGCGCAAGTTCAGGAAGAACCTGCGCTACTGAGCCAACCTCTAAATCTTCTGGCTTAATCGGGCGATCACCTGGATCTGTTACAAGTCGAGTACCAGCTTTCCAACTTGTTTTAGTGAGTGAATCTTCAGGAAGTGGACCAAGATCTCGTAGCAATAACAATGGAGACAGACCAACTAAACCGAGCGATAAGCCGAGGGAGCGCTTAATCAAAGAACGACGACCTAATCCAGCTGCCGCTGCACCTGCTTTAGCAGTTTTAACGAACTCTTTACGATCTTCTTCAGAAGAACGGAATTCGTGGCGCTGCACGGTTACTTCATTATCTGGCATCAGAGTTTTAGCCCAATGAATTGCGCCTATTCCAATAAAGAATAGAGAGAATGCAAGGCCAAGGCCCAAGAAGAGTTGATGTGCATTCGTGTTGCCCATAATTGGCAAGAAGAAAAAGACATCATCTGGAATCGCAACGTAAGCAAAAATAAAGAGAAGTGTTCCGAGAGAGGAGAGGGAGAAAAGAATTGCTACTTGGCGTTCAGCTCTCTTTGCGGCGATTGGATCTTCATCGGCCTTGCGATGAACGTGTGGCGGAATTCCAGGGTCTGAAATAGCTTCGAGTTCGTTTGCCATGTTTTCCTTATCTCGCCTTCATTGCAAGCCAGACTGCAACGCCAATTAACATTCCAATACCGAGTGTCCACACAAGTAAACCTTCAGTTACTGGGCCAACTCTTCCAAGTGATGCTCCACCTAGTGCTGGTTCTTGCTCTGCAGCTTTAATCCACTTAATGATTGACAATTTTTCTTCTGGAGTAAGTGTTTTGTCAGAGAAAACTGGCATGGATTGTGGACCAGTGATCATCGCTTCATAAATATGTACAGGTTCTACGCCCATAACAGTTGGTGCATATTTACCTTGTGTCAGTGCTCCACCTTGACCAGCAAAGTTGTGACACATTGCGCAGTTATTTCTAAATAGTTCGCCGCCTTCTGCAAGGCTTCCATCACGTTCATAATTCAATAATTCATCGCCTGGAATTTCAGGCCCTGGAGCAAGGGATGCAACATAAGCAGCTAGTGCTGCTACCTGTTCTGGCGTGTAAACAGGTTCTTTACGCATTGCCTGTGTGCTCATATCAGCCATTGGCATACGTCCAGTTGCAACTTGGAAATCAACAGATGCAGCGCCTACGCCGATAAGAGATGGAGCAATCGCGCCACCTTCAGCATTTAGGCCGTGACATGAGGAGCAACCTTTTAAGAAGATTTGTTTTCCTTCTTCAATAACAGTAGAGCGAGCTAATGCGAGTGCTGACTTATTAGGAGTTTCACTTGCTACAGAGAAAGTTGTACCGATTGCTAGAAGCGCAAACACCAACAACATGGGTGCAGCAGCGCGATGTCTGCGGTATCGGGATAGTCGCTTCACAATATGCCTTTCGTTATCCTAAAAATCACTTGATTAAGTAAATTGCGGAAAAGAGCGCGATCCATACAACGTCAACAAAGTGCCAGTAGTACGAAACCACAATCGCTGTTGTTGCTTGAGAATGAGTGAAGCGACGAGCCTTAGCTACGCGCAACATCACGATAAGAAATGCAATTAAGCCACCGGTCACGTGCAGACCGTGGAAGCCAGTTGCGATATAAAAAATTGACCCGTAAGCAGTTGAAGAAAGTGTCAGGCCTTCTGAAACCAAAACCGCATATTCGTAGACCTGACCGGCGACGAAGAATGCACCCATCAGAAATGTGAGTGCAAACCATTCACGCATTCCCCATTTGCTGATCTGCATAAATGAACCAGTTCGTTTATTTTGAAAACGCTCAGCAGCAAAAACACCGAACTGACATGTAACTGATGAAAGAACCAAAATTGTTGTATTGGCTGCGGCAAATGGAAGGCTGAGTAATTCTGCGCCCTGCGACCAGATTGTTGGACCTTGCACAGCGCGCGTTGTGAAATAAATTGCGAACAACCCTGCGAAAAACATTAACTCGCTAGAGAGCCAAACAATGGTTCCAACTGCGACCAAGTTCGGACGCGTGATTTTATGGGCTGTGGCTGCACTGGACATAGGGATGATTATTCCCGCAAAGGCGTCTGACTTCCACCGCCAGCGACCTAGTTGCCCTCAGCATTTTTGCCCTGAATGGGTGAAACGGGTCACTACAAATTCTTGCTCTCAAAATGGGAACAACTAAGTAGGATGTGACCATGGTTTCTGAAGCTCCAAAGGCTCAAAAGAAGAAGCAGATCGCTATCTATTCCGATGATAGTTCGGTCAGAGCTGCTGTAATTCTTGCCCTCGGTAATCGAATTGCCGGGGATTTGCCGGAACACGAGATTCATGAATTTGCGACGGGCGCAGCTCTTCGCCAATACATCGACAGAAAATCCCAAGATGGAACCTTCAAGATTGATTTGTTTATTCTGGATGGAGAAGCAACGCCTGAAGGTGGCCTTGGAGTTGCCCGTCAATTAAAGGATGAAGTTTTTAACTGCCCGCCCGTCTTGGCGATTACTGGTCGCAAAGAGGATGCATGGCTTGCAGCATGGTCAAAAGTTGAAGCATCTGTAATTCACCCAATAGATCCTTTTACTCTTGCTCGTACTGTCGCAGAATTATTGCGTGCCGGTTCACTTACTTCGGCTTAACTCCTAAAGGGCCCAAGCATGAGTGCGAGATGGAAAGAGTCTGTCGCGGCTCTTGAATCTGGATTGAACCTAACAAACACGGATGCTCAGTGGTTCATGCGTGAAATTCTCGAAGGTCGCGCAGAGAACACTGATCTCTCAGAGTTTTTGGTAGCGCTAAAAAACAAAGGTGAAACATCGGATGAGGTAGGTGCCTTTGTCACAGAAATGTTTAATCACAGTGCGCCGATTAACATCACTCAAAGATCAGTAGACACTGTTGGAACAGGTGGCGATGGGGCACACACAATTAACATTTCGACGACCGCCGCCATAATCGCTGCAGCAGCCGGAGCCCGTGTGGTTAAGCACGGCAACCGAGCATCATCTTCAAAATCTGGCGCCGCAGATTTGCTAGAGGCGCTCGGCGTAAACATCTCATTAGATGGCGCTGGTATTGAAAAAACAATTGCCGAATTAGGAATTGGTTTTTGTTTTGCGCAAAAGTTTCATCCAGCAATGAAAAATGCTGCCGCAGTGCGAAAAGAACTAGGCGTGCCCACAGTTTTTAACATTTTGGGTCCATTAGCTAATCCCGCTAAACCTCAAGCAGCTGCCATTGGTGTGGCAAATGAGCGAATGCACTTAGTGATGGCCCAAGTATTGGGCGATCGTGGTGTCGATGGTTTTGTTTTTAGAGGCGATGACGGGCTAGATGAGATAACTCTGGCAACCACCACTTCGGTTTTATCAATTGGTAAAGGAACGATTGAAAGTGATCGCATCGAACCAGCCGATTTCGGTTTATCTCAAGCACCAATTTCTGCACTCGTCGGGGGAGATGCGAATGAGAACGCACGAATCACTCAAGCAATCTTTGATGGCGAGCGAGGTGCCCCACGGGATGCAGTTCTTCTCAATGCTGCTGCTGCAATCGCAGCGTATGAAGGGGATTTGAAATCTGATATTCACCAGCGCTTGCAATCTGCTTTAAAGCTCGCAACGGATGCGGTTGATTCAGGCAAAGCAACTTTGTTGTTAAACCAGTGGGCAACACTGACGCAAAACCTAGCGGCGAATTAATTCACGGCGTACTCTTTCTTGCATGGGAGTTATTGGCGCACCAGCTGGCTATTTAGATGATTTTGCAGCGCCTGGTACAGGTTCGACAAAAGAAATTGGAATTCTCTTAGTCCATGGTTTTACCGGCTCCCCATCTTCAATGCGTCCATGGGCAGAGTTCATGCATCAACAGGGGTACACAGTTCGCGTACCTCGATTGCCGGGACACGGAACTAAACCTGAAGATTTAAATAATGTGAAGTGGCAAGAATGGCCACGAAAGGTCGAGAGCGAATTACGCGAGCTTAAGAAGTCGTGTTCCAAAATATTTGTTTTTGGTCTGTCGATGGGTGGCGGATTGACTCTTTATACGACTCAAAATCATCAAGAGAAAATTAGCGGAATCGTTTTGGTGAATCCGATGATTCATATTCCATTAGTGACTCCGACTGTGGCCAAAATTTATTCGAAGTTCAAGAAATTGCGGTCAGCAGTCGGCAATGACATTAAACGTAAAAACGTTACGGAGTACGCCTACGACGCTAATCCGTTGGTTGGCATTTACGAGCTCACAAAAATGCTGAAAATTACTCGAGCGAACCTTGCGAAGATAAGTATCCCAACATTGCTATTTCACAGCACCGAAGATCACGTGCTTCCAGTCTCCAATACAGAGATTATTCTTGAAGGGATTAGTTCAAAAGATAAGGAGCGCGTCGAACTAACCAATAGTTATCACGTTGCGACCCTGGATCACGACATGGAGATTATCTTCGAGAAATCGCTTACTTTTGTGAAAGAGCGCTCTTAACCATATTGATTAAGATTTTTTCATCCACTTCCCAATCATTGGGCACAGCAACTGTCTTTTTATTTACTTTGTAGCCCTTGAGCTGGGGCGCCATCTTTTTAATGACTTCGGAGTCAAATGGCGCAATCAAAATATGATTCTTTGCAACGGATGCTCCAAAAACATAGTGTGTTCCTTTTCGTAGCATCGGTTGATTCCAAGCAGTTACAAGTTCTAGTTCAGGATATTTCGATTTCAGTACCCTAAACACTTTTCTTAAAGTTTTGGCTTGGACTGGATCAATAGATTTGAAAAAGTCGCTGGGTGTTTCAAATTTGCGTGTGGTAGTTGATCCACGAGAGAACATGACTAAGGCGTTGGCATGTGCTTGCGAGAATCCGTAGTTTTCGCGAAGGTGAGCAATCTGTTCTGGATATTTTTTATCTTTAATCGTCGCCATGACCTTGAACCAATACTTCATTTGTTCGCCGTACTTCTTCTCAATGAGGGGAAAATGCGCTTCGCGGCTTGGGTCTTTGGCAGGCATGGCTTAATAATAATACGGATACCATTGTGTTATGACATGGTTCTTGTTGGCGATAGCAATTGCGGCGGAAATTGTTGGAACGCTTTTCCTCAAACTCAGTGATGGCTTTTCAAAGTTGTGGCCATCTGTTGGAGTTCTTTTGGGTTACTTCACTGCCTTCGCGCTTTTGTCCCAATCCTTAAAGAAAATTGATGTCGGTATTACCTATGCAATTTGGTCAGGCTTTGGAATTATTGGTGCCGCAATTGGTGGGATGATTTTCTTCAATCAAGACTTAACCAAGCTGAACATTATTGGCATGACCATCATTATTGCCGGTGTTGTGATCATGAACCTTGGGGGAGTAAGTCACTAAATGTATATTCCTCGACACTTTGCGGTTGAAGATGCGGTTGCTCAAAACTTTCTTCAGAACCTCAAGAGCGGGCATTTAGTAACCAATACCGGCATAGGGATTTTATCCACTCTCATACCTGTGACATTTGATTCAAAGCAACAATCGATAATTGGCCACGTCGCCCGCGGAAATTCTCAGTGGTCAGAAAAGACGAATCAAGAAGCTCTCTTTATTAGTGCGGCAGTAGATGCCTATATTTCTCCAGGTTGGTATGCATCAAAGAAAGAACATGGAAAAGTTGTACCAACATGGGATTACATGTTGGCCCATGTTTACGGAGAACTGATCATTCACGATGATGTGGATTGGCTTCGTGTTGCAGTTTCTAATCTGACCGATGCTTTTGAAGCGGGGAGAGAAAAGCCTTGGAAGTTAGATGATGCACCGGAGGATTACGTTGCAGGCCAACTCCGGGCCATCGTCGGTGTTGAACTCAAAGTTTCTCGTTTAGAAGTTTCATTCAAAATGAGCCAGAACAAAACGAAGGAAGATTTAGATGGAGTCATCGCGGGATTGCGAAGTGATGCAGCTGTCGATGTGGCAAACACAGTTGAGTATTTACGCCCCGAGGATAAAAAGTAATCGTGAATAAGTCCCGAGTTTTTGAGTGGTTAGGCGTTGTAACGGCAATCGCCTATTCATTACTGGTTGCATCCAACACTGGTTTGGAGTTCATCGGATTTACTTTATTGCTACTTAGTTCATTCCTGATTGGAATTTGGGCATTTCTAGGTAAACATCGAGGCATTCTCTTTCTACAGTTCTTTTACGCAACAGCAGGCATCATCGGCATGATTCGTTGGTATAACTAAGAGTGATTCACCCTTCCAAACTCGCGCCTAACTGGTAACTTTCTCCAAATTTATGTGAAAGCACGAGGCACTCTGATGGACAAGAATCGTGAAGCTGCCGGTCATGAGTATTTCTCTAAGTTATACAGCGCTGTCTCTGATGAAGGTCAACCCCAACAAACCATTTTTGATAAATGGCGCGACAAGATTTTGGTTAATACATACGCCAAGTACAGCGTCCGCGAACTCGCCGATTCTGATGTACTAGATGTCGGATGTGGTTATGGATGGTTGTTAGATGCATTTGAAGGCGCACGAACACTGTGTGGCGTGGATATTGCACATCACGCAGTTAAAATAGCAGGAGGGCGAAAGCCCGACAGATTTTTTAAGCAGGGCGACCTTCACGATAGAAGCCCATTTACACAGAAGTTTGATTTAATTTTGGCGATTAACATCATCGAACATTTATCAGCCCCAGAAGCGGGTATCCACTCAATTAGCTCTTCAATAAAGCCTGGTGGAATAGTGCTTGTTCACATGCCAACAATTTCGAATTGGTTGACTCGTTGGGAGTATTCAAAACTTTATAATTCGGATCCAACACACATTTATAGACCGTCAGGAAAGACTGTGCGCAAACTCTTTGAGGCTCAAGGATTTGAAACGCTACGTGACTCTTATCTTCCTCATTTTCCAGCGGTACTTACAAAAATTTGGCCAATTCACCCAGCGTATTTAGCTGTTTTCAGAAAGTTGACTCTGTAGCGCCCTATTAGTTTCTTTGCTTCTTTGTCCTCGCATTGCGTGGCTTGATGGTTAAATCTACTGCTTGCAAGCGATGAGCTTTGAATTCATTTATGGATGAATCACTCGGGTATCCCAAAGCAATTCCACATAGCAATCGATAACCATCAGGTACATCAAACTCTTTGCGAACAACATCATCCCAAATGGCAACAGCGCCTTGGGCGCAAGTTCCAAGCCCGTGCGCATGTGCGGAGAGCATTAAATTCTGCATCATTAATCCCGCATCTGATGCTGCATAAATGTGAAGTGACTTGTGAACGTATACAAAGAGTTCTACAGGTGCCCCAAAGAATGAATAGTTTTTTGCCCACTGTTGATCACGGGCCGTGCGGTCTCCTCGCACCACGCCGAAAGATTCATACATCTCTCGGCCGACTCGTTCGGCACGTGGTTTCAATTCAGATGGATAGGGCTTGGCAATCAATCGATTGCTAGTCGGAAGTCCGTATCGAGAATAAATAATTCTTA
>Ga0315903_10003238_pt1 | contig 22807 bp, 19 predicted proteins | sample LakEriMetagenome_7_FD_203524 | JGI IMG/M metagenome (GOLD analysis project Ga0315903, IMG submission 203524) | Freshwater fungal communities from buoy surface, Lake Erie, Ohio, United States - Buoy 2 MA119 | ecosystem: Environmental > Aquatic > Freshwater > Lake | place: USA: Lake Erie, Ohio... | reverse complement strand
CTCCCGCCCCTCCCCAAACGCCAGGTGCATCGCCTCGATCACCGTCTGCTCCAGTTCGGCGCCGCTGAAGCCCGCCGTGCGGTCCACCAGCACCTCCAGCGGCAGCTGATGCCGCGGCCGCCGTTGGCGCAGCTGCAGATCGAGGATGGCGCGCCGCTCCTGGGCATCGGGCAGCTCCAGCAGGAAGATCTCATCGAAGCGGCCCTTGCGCAGCAGCTCGGCCGGCAGGCGCTCCACCCCATTGGCGGTCGCCACCACGAACACGGCGCTGGTCTTCTCCGCCATCCAGGTGAGCACGCTGGCCAGCACCCGTTGGCTGGTGCCGCCATCGCTGCGGCCATCGCCCATGGCCAGCCCGAAGCCCTTATCGATTTCGTCGATCCAGAGCACGCACGGGGCCATGGCCTCGGCCCGCTGGATCATCTCGCGGGTGCGGGCCTCGCTGGCCCCCACCAGGCCGGCGAATAGGCGCCCCACATCCAGCCGCAGCAGCGGCATGCCCCAGCCGTGGGCGATCGCCTTGGCGGTGAGCGACTTGCCGGTGCCCTGGGGCCCCACCAGCAGCACCCCCCGCGGCAGCGGCAACCCATAAAGGCGGGCCTCCTCGCTGAAGGCGCGGCGGCGCTGCTCCAGCCAGTGCTTGAGGATCTCCAACCCGCCGATGTCCGCCGGGGTGGCCTGGGTGGGGCAGTACTCCAGCAGCTCGCTGCGGGCGATCGCCTGGCGCTTTTCCTCCAGCACCTCCTCCAGGTCGTCCTCCCCCAGGCAGCCGCGGCGGGCCAGGGCTCGGGCCGCCAGCTGGCGCACCCGCTGTTCGCTCAAGCCATGGCAGGCGGCCGAAAGGCGGGCCAGCACCTCCGCCGCCAGCGGTTCTCCGCTGGCCCTGGCAATCGAGCTCAGCAGCTGGCCGATCTCCTCGCCATCGGGCAGCGGCAGCTCCACCTGGGTGACGCAATCCTCCAGCTCCGCCGGCAGCCGCCAGTCCGGAGCCGTGATCACCACGGTGTGGGGCGCGCGCCGCAGGCTGTCGGCCAGGTTGCGCAGCCTGCGGCAGATGCCGGCGTCGTCGCCGTAGCGGTGGAAATCCTTGAGCAGCAGCAGCACCCCCTGCTCCGGCGCCATCCCCTCCAGCAGCTCCAGGGCCGCCATCGGGTTGCGGGCCGCGTCGCCTTGCTGGTTGGGGGAGCCCCGCAGGCCGGCCACGAAGTCCCAACGCAGCAGCAGCCTGCCGCCCAGATCAAGGGCCACCTGCTCCAGCAGCGCTTCAACCCGCTGCTCCTCGAGGCTGCGAATCCAGAGGATCGGCGTGCGTGAACGGATCAGCAGATCCAGCTGGGCGCGAATCGCGGCGGCCCCCATGGTTCAGGCTCCGTCCTGCCGCAGCTGCCGCAACGCCTGCCAGCGGCGGTCCGGCGCGTCGTTGGCACTGCTCCAACGGTCGGGGCCGGGGCAATCGGGGCCGCAGTGGTACACCAGCGGCCGCTGCAGGCTGAGCTGCTCAAACAGCCAGTGCTCCGGATCAAAAGCCCCTTGGGGGTCAAGCCGCTCCTCCGGCTCCTCCCCCAACAGCGCCTGCAGATCCAGCAGCCCGTCCTCGTCCAGCAAGCTGGCCAAGGCCAGCGGGTCGTCAGAGCCGCTGGCGCCCCCATCCGCTGCCGCCGTGGCGAGGGCAAGCCGCTCGTGGGCTTTGGCCCGCAAGGGCAGCTGGAATGGCCTGAGGCAACGGTCGCAGTGGCAGCCCAGGATGGTGTGGGCCTCCCCCTCTACCTCCAGCGTCGATCCGTGATGGCGCAGGCGGATCCAGCCTTGCACCGGTCCGGCATCCTTCAGCTCCGCCAGCGGTTGCAGCACCGTCAGCTCCAGCTCACCGCCGCGCTGCAGCAGCTGGGGCAGGGGGATCGGCCGCAGGGGTGTGGCGGAGCTGGAGGCAGCGATTGGGGCGGGGGTGGGGGCGGGCGGATCAGAGGTCATGGATGTCGCACTCTGGTCTGCGTTGGTCTCTGGACTGCCCAGAGGCCTGGGAAGTGGCCCAGCACGGGGGACGGCTGCGGCGCGGGCGATGGCTGCAGCACCGGGGTCGGCTGCAGCACAGGGGACGGTCGCGGCGCGGGGCGGGGCGGTCCAAGTGCGAGACCACGGAGCCGATCGACTGGGTGGCGCCACAAAGCGAGTGGGGGCTGGAGGGGAAGCTGGCTCGATGGACCGGTGAGCGGGGTGGGCGGCGCGTTGGTGATCGCCCGAAGCGACGGCCGCGTCGTTGAAGCGGCTCTATGGGGCGGCTCTATTTGCGGCCCTTGGGCTCGAACGGCAGCCGGCCGCTGGCGGGAGGGTTGCCGGCCGTGGCGGTCACGGTCTGCTGGGCCATCTGCTTGTCGAGAATTGCCTGCAGGTTGTCGGGCAGGGCCTCGCGGCCGAGCAGGAAGGTCTGCAGGGCCTGGAAGATGTTGGCCACCACCATGTAGAGCAGCACCCCAGCCGGCAGGGGGAAAAAGAGGAACATGGCGGTGATCATCACCGGCGTGATCTTGTTGGCGGTGGACTGCTGCGGATTGGCCGGCATGCCCATGCCCGAGAGGATTTGGGACACAAACAGCGAGGCGCCGAACGCCGCCACCAGGATGGCGATGTCCCAGTTGACGGCGCCATCGGTCATGAAGCCCACCTGACCGAGGGCCTTGATGAACAGGAAGCCACTGCGAGCGGCGAGACCTGGGATCGTGCCCTCCACCACGGCGTCGCCAGGGGCCAGGGCCGTGATCGTGCCGTCGTCCGCCACGCTCACCACCGATTCGCCGCGGCTGACCTTCCAGCTGGGCTTGAAGCTGTCACCGTCTTCGATCGAGGCCAACACCGCCGCAAATCCCTCTCCTTCGCGGGTGTGCAGGCTGGGGGTGATGGTGTCACCCACCCCAAGCTTCAAGCCGTTCTCCAGCGTGCCGATCACCGGCACGTGCTGGGTGCTGGTGACAAAAATCGAATGGCTGGGGGTGTTGAAGGGCTTGGCCTCCAGCGTGGCCATCTGGTCTGCCGGAAGAATCTTGAGGTTGAAGGTGTAGGGCACATCGGCGAACGGCGAGCCCCGCAGCGTGGCGAACAGCGCGAACAGGATCGGCATCTGCACCAACAGCGGCAGGCAGCCCGACAGCGGACTGCCGAACTCTTTCATCAACTTGCCAAGCTCCTCCTGCTGCTTGGTGGGATCGTTGCCGTAGCGGCTCTTGATCTCGGCCTGCCGCTGCTGCATCACCGGCTGGGCGATGCGCATGCGCCTGGCGCTGCGGATCGAGCCGGCGCTCAGCGGGAAAAGGGCCAGGCGGATCACCACCGTTAGGGCAATGATCGCCAGGCCGTAGCTGGGCACCAATCCGTAGAAGAAATCCAGGATGGGCAGCAGCAGGTTGTCGGAGATGTAACCGATCACGTCAGAGCGAAGCTGGTGGGGAAGGATCCGGCTGCCAGTGTGCCCGAACGGGGCCCGGAGCGGCGAACGGAGGGGTGAGAAGGTGGTGGTCCGCTGGCCCGGCGGTGGTGAGCCAACCAGCGGCAGGCGGCGCTGGGCGCTCGCCCGCTTGGGCTGAGCGGCGCGTTAGGCCAAGCGCCCGATCAGGCCGAGCGGCGTTGTTCTGCAGGGGCGAAGCCAGGCTTGGCGGGCTGGCCGCCGCCAGCACGGGCCTTGCGGCGCTCCTCGATGTAGGCCTCCAGCTCGCGGAAGCGCGGCACGGCGCGCATCTCCAACCGGGCGCCGTCGTCGAGCACAAGCACCATGTCGCCCCAGGCGCCAAAGCCGCGCGGCACCGACCGCACCTCGCGGATTTGGCTGTAAACAACCTGGGTGCGGTCACGGCCGAGCCAGCCGCCATTGACGGTGATGCGACGGCTGGTGATCCGGAACCGCAGCCACAGGGCCCGCACCACGGCCCCCACGGCAAAGGGCAGGCCGATCAGGGTGAGGCCAAACAGCAGGTTGAGGATCAGGTCGCCGAGGGCCGGACCGCCTTCGTAGAACACCGTCTCCTGAATGCTGGCGGCGGGGGCGGCGGGAGGCTTTGGCGCAACGGCCGGGTTGCCGGCGTCGCTGGAGGCGGGGTCGCTCATGGGATTAGGCCGGCGCGGCGCAGAACAAACGTGCATTCTCCCAGCAACTGGTCGGCATCGAGGTCGGCACTGCCGGGCCGCAGGCTGACCATCAACCAAATGGGCGACTCCAGGTTGGGGTGAACGGCGGTAAGCCGCCCAGCGGCAGCCGGCTGCGGATCCCGTTCAGCGCGCTGGCCAGCCATGGCGCCAGCGGGTCCTGGGAACGCCGCGGCAGGGGCTGAGGCGCTCGCGACAGGGCTCGCCAAGCCACGCCTTGCTGGGGGTGAACCAGCGCCGTGCTGGGGGGCTGGTGGTTCGGATAACCCCAACGCCATCTCGCCTGCTGGCTGCTCCTCCGCAGCCGCTGGCCTTGGGGCGGAGGGATCCCGCGGCGCCACGCTGCCGTCAGCTGCTGCTGCTGGACGCTGCAGGGTGGCGAGCAGATGGCGGTGCAGCAGGCGGCGCAGGCGGTTGCGCACCACAGCGCGCTTGTTCACCTTGGCGCTGATCACAAGGGCGCAACGCCAAGGACTGCCAGGGGCCCGCCGGTCTGGCGGCGGCAGCAGGCCATCCTTGGCAGCCACCACCCGCAACAAAAGGTGGGGACTCTGGTGACGCCTGCCTTGGCGATGCAGGTGATCGATGGCCCGATGGCTCCGCAGCCGATGGCGCTTGGGCAAGGCCACGCGGGCAGGGCGCTCAGACCGCCAGACGGGCGCGGCCGCGACGGCGGCGGGCACGGATCAAACGCCGGCCGGTGTGGGTGCGCATGCGCACCCGGAAGCCCGAGACGCGCTTGCGCTTGCGGCTGGTGCCTTCCAACGTGCGTTTCGTCATGGTTGCGTGTGTTCAGCCCACCACCTTATCAGCCGACCTGACGGCTCATCCGCCTTCGTTGGTGGGGTCGATGCTGATGATCCAACTGCCTAGATAGGTGGACACGGGGATATCTCCCGGAGCCTGGGCCATGGCATTGAGCTGGAACATGCCGATCGAAGCTGGATTGAAAATATTCAGGTACACGCCAATCGTGTTCTTGTCGGAGACGGGGGTATCGGGAAAGATCTCGATGATTTTGCTGTTTTTGGACACATTCACCGTCGCTGGAATGGTTTCCAGGCAGCGGGTGCGCTTGAGCATGCCGCCTTCGCTCATCTTGCAAAGCTTGACATTCTTCGGATCGATCTCGCTGTCAAAGTAGTCGGGCAGGTTGATGGTGAGCTTGAGAATCGCCGTCTTGCGGTCCTTGGGCTTGAGAATGAGGAAATACTCCGATCGTTGTGATTTGCCGGTGTTGGTGATGAAGTAATACAGCCGGCGGTAATCGCGATTGTTCTCCCAGCGGAACTCAAATAGGCCTGGGATGCCCTGGGCCCGTGCTGCTGGCGCCTGAACCACGCTGGTGGCAACCAAGCTGGTGGCAACAGCGGTGGCGCCGACAGCCGCGCAGCTGAGGCCGAAGGCCGAAGCCAGGGCAAGGGCAGACCTGAGACCGGTGGGCCGCAGGTGCTGATGGGCAGCCATGCAAGGCGCTCGTGGAAGTCTCTGGATTCTCGGCAGGGCGAAGCAACGCGATCAGAGCTCAGTGGTCGGCCGGGGAGCTGGTTGGCACAGCCTCAAGGGCCCGATCCGGCCGCAGCCGGGCGGCTTCACGCAAATAAGGGTGGATGACCGTCCGAGAAGGCTCCAGCCAGGCATGGGCGAGCAGCCGGATGCAGCGGGGCAGATCGCCAGCCACCGCCATTTGCTGGCAATCCAGCAGGGCCACACCATCCCAGTCGGCTCGGCGCCGGGCGGCGGCGGCCGGGAAGCAGGCATCCAGATCGGCGGTCACCGAAAAGGTGACCGAAAGCAGATGGTCTCCCCGCAGAGCGTTGTTGCCCATCAACGCATCGATCAGTTCCGCCACCGCCTCCTCAATCGCCTCCGCGGTGTTGGCATTGGCCGTGGTGGCTCCGCGCAGCGCTCTCAGCTGCCGAGCGCCGCTCATGGCCGGTACAACCACAGCGGTTGGCCGGTCCAAGCCAGCTCGATTTGAACCGCCTCGACCAGCGCCGTGAGCAATTGCCCGCCTGGCAACAGACCCGTGAGCCGCCGCTGCGGCTTGCCGAAGGTCACCAGACGGCATTTCTCGGGATCGAGACCCGCCAGTTCGGCGGCAAGGCGCCGCGCCGCCTCCTCATCACCCAGCTGATCCACCAAGCCGAGCGCCTGGGCCTGGGCACCGGTGAACACGCGGCCATCGGCGAAGGCCCGCACCGCGCCCTCCTCCAGCCCTCGCCCCTCGGCCACCGCGGCCACGAACTGGCTGTAGCTGGCATCGATCAGCGATTGCAACAGGGTCCGTTCCTCCTCCGTAAGGGCCCGGTCGGGGGACAGGATGTCCTTGAACACGCCGCTTTTGACGGTCTGGAAGCGGATGCCGATCCGCTCCAGCAGCCGGGAGATGTCGTTGCCCCGCAGGATCACGCCAATCGACCCGGTGATCGTGCCGGGGTTGGCCACGATCCGCTCGGCCGCCACCCCCACATACACCCCGCCAGAGGCCGAGATGTTGCCGAAGCTGGCCACCACATGGCAGCCCTTCTGGCGCAAGCGCAGGATCGCCGCGTGGATCTCCTGGCTGTCGCCCACCGTGCCGCCGGGGCTGTCGATGCGCAGCAACAGCGCTGGGCATTCCTGACGCCCCACCTGCTCCAACGCCTTGAGCACCCGCTGGCGCGTGGGCGCCGCGATCGCCCCCTCGATGGCGATCCTTGCCAGGGTTTGGCGGGTCTTGCGGCGCCAGGGCCAAGGCATGGAAGCAATCGCGATCAGGGTGGTTGATCCGGATCTTAAAAGTGGGCAACCCTGCCGGCCTGTTCCATGCCCGAGGCCCAAGCACAGCGTTGGCAGCGCGCCTTGCTGATGGTGCTGCCCTTCGCCCTCTGGGGATCCGCCATGGTGGCGATGAAACCCTTGCTGGCCGACACCTCCCCCCTCTGGGTGGCCAGCCTGCGGCTGCTCCCCGCTGGGGCGCTGTTGCTGCTGGTCGCCGCTGGTGGTGGCCGAAGTCTGGCGGTCGATCGGCGCGACATCCCCGGGCTGATGCTGTTCGCGCTGGTGGATGGCGCCCTGTTCCAGGCGTTGCTGGCCCGTGGCCTGGTTCAGACCGGCGCCGGGCTGGGCTCGGTGCTGATCGACTCCCAGCCACTGCTGGTGGCCCTGCTGGCCCGCGGCCTGTTTGGCGAGGCGATCAATCCCGTCGGCTGGATCGGGCTGCTGATCGGCCTGCTCGGCATCGTCTGTCTGGGCGTGCCCGCTCAGCTGCTGGGACGCTGGTGGCTGGAAGGACCGCTGCAGCCCGATTTGCGCGCCTGGAGCCATGGCGAGCCGTGGATGCTCGGGGCTGCCGCCGCCATGGCGGTGGGCACCGTGCTCTGCCGCTTCGCGACCCGGCACAGTGACCCGTTGACCGTGACCGGCTGGCACATGCTGCTGGGAGGAATTCCCCTGTTTGCCCTGGCCGCCTGGCCCGACGGGATGGGCCTGCCCGCGCTGTGGCCCGCCTGGAGCGCCCAGCAGTGGTGGTTGATGGGTTATGCCTCCCTGTTTGGCAGCGCCGTGGCCTATGGCCTGTTCTTCTGGTTCGCCAGCCGCGGCGACCTCACCGGCTTCAGCGCCCTCACCTTTCTCACGCCGGTGTTTGCCCTGCTGTTTGGAGCCATCTGGCTGGATGAACACCTGCGCGGCCTGCAGTGGCTCGGGGCCGGCCTGGCCCTGCTCTCGGTGCTGTTGATTCAACGCCGCCAGCGGCTCTGGGATGGGCCCGCCCCGCCCACCCCCCTGGCGCCTGAACCCGCGGGGGGAGGCCCAAAGCCCGCGGTGGTGGTCCCTGAGGTTTCCGGATGACGGCCCGGCCTGTCGCACAGCGGCGTCGCGTGCTCGCGGTGGCTCTCCTCTGTGGGGTGGTGCTGTTCGTCTGGCAACTGGGCAGCACCGGCCTGGTGGATGAGACGCCGCCGCTGTTTGCCGCCTCCGCCCGCAGCATGGTGGAGCGGGCTGACTGGTTGATTCCCCACGTCAACGGCCTGCCCCGCTACGACAAACCACCGCTGGTCTATTGGCTGATGGGGGCGCTTTACGCCCTGCCGGGCCAATCGCGTTGGGATCCCCTCGGCAGCTGGGCCGCCTGCCTGCCATCGGCCTTGGCGAGCGTGGCGTTGCTGTTGGCCGTGGTGGATACCCTGCTCTGCTGGCCCCAGATCGGCCCTGGCGCCACGGACGACAACGCTGGCCCGCCACCACCACCACCAACTCCCCCTCCGCCACGCCACCCCACCGAGAGCCGCAACGCCACCGCGAAGCCGCTGGAGCCCCGTCCAGCGCCCGCGCTCGCGGCTCCAGGCCGCCCTGGTCTCACCGCTCTCTCAGCGGGCCTCGCCCACGGCCTCTCCCCCCTGGTGTTCGCCTGGGGGCGCATCTCCGTTAGTGATGCGCTCTTCAGCGCCACCTTGGGCCTGAGCCTGCTGTTGGCCTGGCGCACCTACGCCGATCCTCGGGGCCACTGGTGGCACCCCTGGCCTTGCCTCGGCCTGGCCGTGCTCGCCAAAGGCCCGGTGGCCGTGGTGTTGCTGACCCTCTCGCTCCTGTGCTTTGCCTGGCTCCAGGGCAATGGCCCGGAGTTGTGGCGGCGCCTGCGCCCTCTTCGGGGCCTGTTGATCGCCTTGGCCATCTCCGGCCCCTGGTACGCCCTGGCCCTGTGGCGCGAAGGCCAGCCATTTTGGGCCAGCTTCTTCGGTTATCACAATCTGCAGCGCTTTGCCTCGGTGGTGAACCACCATCTGCAGCCCTGGTGGTTCTTCGGACCGGTGCTGCTGGTCTGCAGCCTGCCGTTCACAGCGCTGCTGCTGCTGGGCCTGGCGCGGGCGATCGGGCCCCTCGAGGCCAACCTGCGCCGACCCGCGCAGCCCCGCCCGGCCGCCCTTTCGCTCGATCGCTTCGCGGCCTGCTGGCTGCTGGCGGTGCTGCTGTTCTTCACCAGCGCCGCCACCAAGCTGCCCAGCTACTGGCTACCCGCCACCCCAGCGGCGGCCCTGTTGATCGCCATCGCCGCGGCGGGCTCCCCATCGGCGCCGGCCGCAACCGTCGACCGGCCACGGCGGCTGGCCTGGTGGATCACCCTGCTGCTGACCCTGCTGCTGGCGGGGGTCTTCCTGGCCGGTCCCCTCTGGGTGCCGCTGATCCGGGATCCGGAGATGCCGGAGCTTCCAGCGGCCTTGCTGGCCAGTGGGAGGTTGCCCCTGGCCGCCGCCTGCTGGCTGGCCGCCGCGGGCCTGGGCTGGTGGCAATGGCGCCGCTCACGTCCCCTGGGGCTGCTCAGCCTGCAGGCGCCCCTGCTGCTCTACGTGGCCATCGTGCTGGTGCCGCTCTGGGACCTGGGCGACCGGGTCCGGGCGCTGCCGGTGCGCAGCGTGGCCAGCCAGCTGAAGCGGCTCGAACGAGCCGCGGAACCCTTGGCCATGGTGGGCATCCTCAAGCCCTCCTTGCACTTCTACACGGGACGGGTGGTGATCTATGAGGGCGATCAACCCAGCGATCTGGTCAACCTGGCCGACCGGCTGCGGCGGGAGCGCCGGCCGGGGCAACCGCCTTCGGATCCAAGCCGCCAGCCCAGCGTGCTGGTGGTGATCGACGAGCGCACCGCCAGCTCCCCCTGGTGGCGGGGATTGGAACCCCAGCGGCTCGGCGGCGCTGGTTTGTATCAGCTGTGGCGGCTGGATCGTCGGCGGCTGGAGCGGCGGGCGGGGCAGCTGCGGGCCAAGGGGGTAACAACCACTTGGGATCTGCCACGGCCGGAGCGCTATTGAGCTGGGCCGCTGATCGCCGCCTGCCTGGCTTGCCGCCGTTCAGACGGCCAGGGGTTGGGGGCTCAGCTGGGCGTACAGAGCCTCCAGGGCGTCGATGTTGCGGGTGAGGGTGTAGCGCTCCAGCACGCGGTCGCGGGCGCGGCGGCCCAATTCCTGGATCAGCACCGGCTGCTCGCGGAGCACCGGCAGCAGGGTGCGCAGCTGGGTGGTGACTCCCTGGGTGCTGATCACGATGCCAGCGCCGCCCTGCAGCACCTCCCCATCAGCGCCGGCGTCGGTGGCTACGCAGGCGGTGCCGGTGGCCATCGCTTCGAGCAACGCCAGCGACAGCCCCTCCACGAGCGAGGGCAGCAGGAACACCTCCGCTAACCGCAACAGGGCCAGGCGGCGCTGCTGATCCGGTTCGTAGCCCCACCAGAGCACCTGGTGCTCTGGGCCATAGGCCTGCATCAACGGCAGGCGCTGCGGGCCATCCCCCACCACCACCAACAGGCAATCCTGGGGTTGAACCAGCCTCCAGGCCCGCAGCAGGGCCTCCACGTTCTTCTCGGTGGCGATGCGTCCCATGTAGAGAAAAATCCGCTGGCCGCGGAACCGGCGTTTCAGCTCCGCCAGCTCAGCCGAGCCGCCAGAGGGGCCGGCGGGAGACCAGCGCTGCGGGTCGACGCCATTCGGGATGATCGCCAGCCGGCTCTCCGGCACCCCCAGCCGACTCAACACCTCCGCTTGCAGCTCGGAGAACACGATCACCCGGTCGAAGCGTGCCAGGGAAGGGGCATAGACCTGATACGTGAGCTGCTGGGTGCCGCCGGCCAGATTGCGCAGACCGGAATCAAAGGCCGGATGGAAGGTGGCCACCAGCGGCAGATCCAGCTGCTGGCAGAGATCCGGCAGCCGGAAATCAAGCGGCGAGAGGGTGAGGCTGGCGTGCACCAGATCGGGCCGCAGGTTTTCCAGCGAGGCCCGCAGCTCCCCGAGGGCCCGGGGGGAGGGGATCGTGTAGACCTGCGATTTCAACAGGTAGGGCAGCACCACCTCGGCGGTGGAGATGCCGTTCGGGCGAGGGGCCTGGGGTGCGCTGTCGCCGCTGGAGGCAGTGGCCTGCCGTACTGAAGTGGCCATGCCGCCCTGGCGATGCAGCGAGGGCAGCGCGGTGGGCGTGTCGAAATGGATAAAGCTCACCGTATGGCCGCGCTGGCGCAGGGCTTCGGTGGTGCTCAGGCCGTAGGTGACATTGCCGCAAAAGGGGGATTTCTTCCCGAGCCAGGCAATGTGCGCCACAAACGCCTATCGCGTGGATGTTCCAAGTTAGCAGCGGCAGCTGGGTGGCCCCGTCAAGCGCACCCCAGCCCTGGCACGGCGGAGGGCGGCCCAGCGAGCGGTCTTGGCGGGACAGCCGCTTGGCTCTGTCGTCGTTAGCCCAACCGCCAGGGCTGTTCACTGAGAGCCGCAACCATGGCGATCGCCGCCAGACCCCAGAGCACCGGCAAGAGGCCATAGCGACTCACAACCGTGCCGGCCAGGGCCAGCGGCAGGCTCAGGGCGATGTTGATCAGGTTGTTCTGCAGGCCGAAGACGCGGCCCCGTTGATTTTCCGGTGTGTCCTCCTGGATGGTCGTCTGGGCCGGGATCGCCAGCAGCGCCGCGCCGATGCCCAGCAGCATGCAGAGCGCCAAGGTCCAGCCGAGATAGCCGCGCGTTTGACCCAGCAACACCAGGCAGAAGGCGATCGTGCCAAGGCCGGAGCTGGCCAGCAGGCGGCGGCGGAAGCGATCGCCCAGCTGGGCGACGGCCAGGGCGCCGATCGCAAGGCCCACGCCGCTCATCGCCAGGAGGGTGCCGAAACCCGTGGGGCCAAGGCCACTGATCGTGGCCGCCAGGCTGATTGCCAGCACGTAGAGGGCGGCTAGCAGGCTGTAGAGCAACACCAGCTGCACCATGGCGCCACGCACGCTGGGGCGTTGGCGCAGCACTTCGATGCCTTCGCCAATCTCTTCCCACACGGTGATCTGCCGCACCTCGCGGGGCGGCTCTTCGAGATTGATCCCAGCGATCACCAATGCCGCCAAGCCGTAACAGAGCGGCAGCAACACAAACTCACCACCATTCAGGCCGAGGCGCTCCAACCCAAGCCGCAGCAGCCGCAGGATCGGATCGCCGAGGGCAAAGCCCAGGATTGTGGCCGCCATGCTGGTGGCCTGGTAGACGGAGTTGGCGGCCAGCAGTTTCTGCGGCGGCACCAGCAGCGGGATGGCGGCCTGTTCCGCCGGCGCGAAGAACTGGGTGAGCACCGACTCCAGCAGGGTCATGCCCACCAGCGCCCAGTAGCCCCAGCTCACCCCCAGCCAGATCGGCCCGGGCAGAAGGCAGAGGGGGGCCAGCAACACCAAGATCGCCCGCAGGCCGTTGGACGACACCATCACGGAGCGCTTGGGCCAGCGATCGGCCCAGACGCCAGCCACGGTGCCGAGCAGCATCGCCGGCAGGGTATTGGCCACGTAAATGCCGGTGGCCAGGAGGGTGATGGCCTGGGCGCGGCTTTCGAGATCGATGCGGATCATCGCCGCGGCGCCGGCGAGGGCCTCATGGGACTGGGGTGTGTCTGTCACCCAGTACTGGGCGATCAGGAACACCATCAACACGATGTAGAACTTGTCAGCGAGCTGGGAGAACACCTGTCCCAGCCAGAGGCGCCGGAAACCCGGCAGGGCCAGCACGGACATCAGCCCCCTGTCAGCGGCGGCCCCACTCATGCTGACGGTGTCTCCAGGGGTGAGCCGGTTGCGGTCATGGGCTCCAGGGCAGAGCGCAGCAGTCTGAAGGCCCGTGGGCTGCGACCCAGGTGCTCTCGGCTCCAGACCTCCACGAGGCCGAGCAGCCGCAGCCACACCGGCAGCGGCCCCAGCAAGCCGCCATCGCGTCGCCGCGGCGGCGCCGGCCGCGTCAGCCTTTGCAACAAGGCCAGCTCCGAGGCATTGAACTGCTGCTGGGCCCCAACGATGGCGCCGATCGCCAGGCCTTCCGCGGCGAAAAAGCTGCAGCGCCAGCTCCAGTCGCCAATGGGGGGGTGAAGCGCGGCGCCGGTGCGCACACAGCTTTGTAGCGGCAGGGCATATCCGCCTAGGGCCAGCAGTTGCACGCTGGCTTGCACGGCGATCGCCAGGGCCTCGGCGGCTTCGGAGCGTTCCTCCACCACCGACTCCAGCCGGTTTAGGGCCAGCTCCAGGGCGCTCACCATGCCCGGCGCTGGGGCGCCATCGGGCACCAGGGCCAGGCAGAGCTCCGCCAGCCCCTGGGCGGCGGAGAGGGTCTCCAGGCGCTGCCCCAGGGCGCCATGGCTGCGCACGAGTTGCAGTTGCCGCACCCGACGCAGGCCGCGGCGGCCGCTCACCTGCAGCCGCAGGCGGGCCAGGGGCACCGCCGCCGCCAGGCTGCTGCGATGGCGCCGCGCTCCCGGCACGGCCAGGCGCGTCAGGCCCTCGGCCTCACTCAGCACGATGAGCAGGCGGTCCTGTTCACCGAGGGGGGTGCAGCGCAAGGCGATGCCCTCTAGCAGCTCCTCCCCGGTCGCCATCAATCGGCCTGCCGCTGGGCCTGGATCAGCGCCACGCCGCGGCTGGTGCCGAGCCGGCAGGCGCCGGCCTCCACCAACCCGTAGGCCTGCTCCAGGGAGGCGATGCCGCCCGCGGCCTTGACGCCGGCGCGACCACGGGCCAAGGCGACCACCTGGCGCACCTGATCAGGGCTGACGGCGGGCCCAAAGCCGCTGCCGGTCTTCAGGAAGCGGACCCCGGCATCGAGGCTCACCTCGACCAGCAGCTCCAACGCCGCCGGCTCAAGCCGCCCCACTTCGAGGATCACCTTCACGGGCAGGCCCAGGTCGGTGATCGCCGCCAGATCGTCCAGCAGGGTGCCGCTCTCGCCATCGGCGAGGGCCCCGAAATCGGGCACCACATCGAGCTCATCAGCGCCGGCCGCCGCCGCCGCTTCAGCCTCGGCCCGCTTGATCGGGGCGGGCACCGCGCCGAAGGGGAAGCCGATCACGGCGATCAGCTTCACCGGGCCGGAGGGCGGCAGGCGCTGCCGCGCCTCCGGCAGCCAGCGGGAAGCCAGGCAGACGCCGGCGAAGCCGAAATGGCGGGCTTCATCGCAGCAACGCAGCACGGCGTCCTGGCCGTGGTGGGGATCCAGTAGAGCGTGATCGATCAGCGGGGCCAGATCGGGGAGGTCACGATCCGGCCGCGCCCTTGCCGCCTCCACGATCAGCTGTTGCGGGGCTGGATCACGCCGAAGCCGCCATGGTTGCGGCGATACACAACCTGGATCTGATCGGTTTCGCGGTCCCGGAACACGAAGAAGTCGTGATCGATCAGCTCGAGCTGGTGCAGGGCTTCATCCAGATCCATCGGCGGCATGGCGAAATACTTGCGTCGCACGCCGCGGGAGGGCAGTGCCGCCTGCATGCCGTCCGTGAGGGTTTCACCGGCTTTCGGCAGGCTCGCGGCTCCGGCTTCCTCAGCCGCCGCTGAGCGATGCACCGGCCCATGGCCGTGCACGCGATCTTTATACCGATGCAGCTGACGGCTCAACTTGCTCGCCACCAGATCGATGCTGGCGTAGAGATTCTCACTGCGCTCCTGGGCCCGGATCACGGTGCCGTTCGCGAACAGGGTGACCTCAGCGGTCTGTTGCGGCACCCGCGGGTTGCGGGCCACAGACAGATGGACATCGGCCTCCTTGACGATGGTGTCGTAATGCCCGATGGCTCTGGTGAGCTTGGCTTCGGTGTAGTCCCGAATTGCCGGGGTGACGTCGAGGTTGCGGCCGTGGATCAGCAGTTTCATGGTCAGGCGACCCTCCGGATAGTGCGGGCCCGGGGCCCGTTGCCCGCACGCTAGGAAGGCTGGACGATGGGCTCCAAAGGTCGCGCAATCCTTTATGAATGCCAGCAGCCGGTGCCCTTCCCGCTCGGCTGGGCCTGGCAACGCCAGTTGCAGCGCCGCCTTCTCGACCAGCCCGCAGCCGACGAGGCCCTGCTGCTGCTGGAGCACGAGCCTTGCTACACCCTCGGTCGGGGCGCCAGCACCGCCTTCCTCGGCTTTGATCCCGAAGCTCCACCCTTGCCGCTCTACCGCATCGACCGCGGCGGCGAGGTGACCCACCATCTGCCTGGACAGCTGGTGCTCTACCCGGTGCTCGACCTGCAGCGCCACGGCGCCGACCTGCATGTTTACCTTCGCGATCTCGAGCAGGTGGTGCTGCGGGTGCTGGAGCGCCTGGGCTTGCCGGGAGAACGCTGGCCCGGGCGCACGGGCGTGTGGCGGCAGGGCCGCAAGCTGGCGGCCATCGGCATCGGCGCCCGGCGCTGGATCAGCCAGCACGGCCTGGCCCTGAATGTGAACTGCCAGCTTGAAGGCTTCGCCGCGATCGTGCCCTGTGGCATCGCCGATCGGCCGGTGGGACGACTGGTGGATTGGCGGCCGGAGCTGACGCCAGCCGCTGTCAGACCGCTGCTGCTTGAGGCGTTCGCCGACCACTTCGACCTGCGGCTGCAGCCGCCGGGGCCGTCCGAACGGTTGCCGAACTTGTAACCATGGGCGCGCCTTCCTGAATCTGGCCGATGCCCGCCAACGCCACCACGCCTGGAGCCGCGGTCGCCGCATCGGGGTTGGCCGAGATCCACTGGAGCGCTGATGCTCAGGACCGTGAGGCCCTCGCCCAGCGCCACGATTGGTCGGCGCTGCATGGGCTGGAGCAGTTATGGCCCGAGCTGGAACGCCTGCATGGCGATGCCATCGCCCTGGAGGCTCCCCACGCCCGCCCGCCCGAGACCCTCAGCTTCGCGGAGCTGCGGCGCCGCATCGATCAAGCCGCCGCCGGTTTCGCGGCCCTAGGCCTACGGCCCGGCGAGGTGGTGGCGCTCTTCGCCGAGAACGGCCCCCGCTGGCTGGTGGCCGACCAGGGCCTGATGCGGGCGGGGGCGGCCGATGCGGTGCGCGGCAGCGGCGCTCCGGCGGAAGAGCTGCGCTTCATCCTCAGCGATTGCGGCGCCGTGGCGATGGTGTTGGAGTCGATGGCGCTGTTCGAGCGGCTGGAGCTGCCGCAGGGGGCGCTGCAGCCCTTGCGGTTCGTGGTGCTGCTGGAGGGTGCCGCGCCCGCCGCCGGCTGGAGCGGCCCGCCGCTGCTCAGCTGGGAAGCGCTTCTGGAACGGGGCGCCTCCGCCGATCTGCCGCCAGCGCCCGCCGCCGATCCGCAACGCACCGCCACGCTGCTTTACACCTCGGGCACCACCGGCCAGCCCAAGGGGGTCCCCCTCAGCCACGCCAACCTGCTGCATCAGCTGCGCACCCTTGGCGTGGCGGTGCAACCGCACAGCGGCGATCGCGCCCTGAGCGTGCTGCCGATCTGGCATGCCTATGAGCGCACGGCCGAGTATTTCCTGCTGGCCTGCGGCTGCCGCCAGACCTACACCACCCTCAAGCAGCTGCGCGGCGACCTGCAGAAGGTGCGCCCCCACTATCTGATCAGCGTGCCGCGGCTTTGGGAGGCCCTGCTGTCGGGGTTCGAGGATGCCCTGGCGGCCATGCCAAATGGCCGTCGCCGCTTGATCCAGGCCGCTTTAGCCAACAGCACCCAAACCTGCGAGCGCCGCCGCCGGGCCCAGGATCTCACCCTCAAGCCCGAGGCGCTGGCAACCCGGCTGGCCGCCGCCGCTGAGCTGGCCCTGCGCTGGCCGTTGCATCGCCTGGCCATGGCCCTGCTCTGGCCCAAGGTGCGCCAGCAGCTGGTGGGGGGCCGGCTGCGCACCGCCATCAGCGGCGGTGGTGCCCTGGCCATCCATGTGGATAGTTTCTTCGAGGCGATCGGCATCGAGCTGCTGGTGGGCTACGGCCTCACGGAAACCAGCCCGGTGCTCAGCTGCCGCCGCCCATGGGCCAACCGCCGCGGCAGCGCCGGCCGGCCCCTGCCGGACACCTCCTTGAAGGTGGTGGACCCCGACAGCCGCGTCAGGGTGCCGCTGGGGCAGCGGGGCCTGGTGCTGGCCCGGGGTCCCCAGGTGATGGGCGGCTACTTCGCGCGTCCGGAGGCCACCGCCAAGGTGCTGAGCGCCGAGGGCTGGTTCGATACGGGCGACCTGGGGCGGCTGCTGCCGGACGGCAGCCTGGTGCTCACCGGCCGCGCCAAGGACACCATCGTGCTCAGCAGCGGTGAGAACATCGAGCCGGGACCGCTGGAGGAGGCGCTTCTGGAGCTGCCGCTCGTGGAGCAAGTGATGGTGGTGGGCCAGGACCGCAAGCAGCTCGGGGCCCTGCTGGTGCCCCGCCAGGAGGCGTTGGTGGAGTGGGCCTTGGCCCAGCAGCCGGCCCTGCGCCATGCCCCTGGAGAGCCGGTTGATGCCGCCTTGCTCAAGGCGCTGAGCCGTTACTTCAACCGCGTCCTGGCCGAACGCAGCGGCTCCAGGGCCGATGAGCGCCTGGCGGGGGTGGCACTGGTGGAGCCGTTCAGCATTGAAAATGGCCTGCTCACCCAAACCTTGAAGCAACGCCGCGACCGCATCGCCGAGCGTGACAACGCGGCGATTGAGCGCATCTACGCCGATCGCTAACGCGGCGACCGCCTCGGCGAGCCTGCGGTGGGCCTGGAGGCCTTGGGGGCGCTCGCAGGGGACGGACCGCCAGCGCAGCGGATCTGCGGCCGGAGCACCCCGGCGCGGCGGCCCCGTTGACCCCGGGGGGCCTCTGCTGACACCCTGGGCGCTGATTTCCCAGTGACATGGCGAACGGCAGCTTCACGATCAAGCGAGCGGTCACGGTGCGGGCCATCGTCACGCCGCGCTGGAAAGAGGACGCCGAGCGTGAGCTCAGCAACGCCATCGTCAACCTCGACCAGCAGCTGGCCCAGCTGGAGCAGGAGGGGCAGCGCCTCACCGATGAAATCCGCCGCCAGAGCGCGAACCCGCTCGACCCGCGCGTGCAGGAGCAGGTGGCTGGCCTGCAGCAACAGGTAGCGGCCAAGCGCGCCGAATTCGAGGAGCAGAAGCGCCAGGTTCTGGAGCAACAGCGCTCGGTGCGGGAGTTGGAGATGGAGCAGATCGTCGAGCAGGGGCAGCTGGAGAGCTTCTGCGAGGTGCGGGTGGGCGACAACCTGGTGCAGAAGCTGCAGGCGGCCGTCGTTGTGCGCGACGGGGTGGTTGAAGCGGTTGAGGGCGCCGACTGAGCCCGTCCGCTGACCCCGGGCCCCTTGGCGGGAACCCAAAGCTCTCGACCACCACTCGCCATCGCAAGTCACCCCTGCGCCAACGAGGAGCCTCACGCACGCAGGTGTCTGAGGGTGGTTGTGGAGAGCCTCTTCAGCGCCCGCACTGGGCCCCCTCCAACCTCCTGGCGCCCCTGCCCTGAAGGCGGTGGCGGGGCCTATGGCCGCGATTGCCTGTGCTGCCGCTGAGGGTGCTGGCTGAGCAGAGCGCATTGCTGTGCGGTGCGTAAACTCCGCCCCAGACGTGCGGCGTTTCAGCTTTGGCCACCTACGAAATCTTCATGCCGGCCCTCAGCTCCACGATGACGGAGGGCAAGATCGTCGAGTGGCTGAAACAACCTGGAGACCGCGTTGAGCGGGGCGAGGCCGTCCTGATCGTCGAATCCGACAAGGCCGATATGGAGGTGGAAGCCTTCCAGGAGGGCTTCCTGGCCACGGTGTTGATGCCCGCGGGTGGCACCACGGCGGTGGGCGACACCATCGGCCTGATCGTGGAAACCCAGGAGGAGATCGCGGCGGCGGCGGCCAATGCGCCCGCGGCTGCCCCTGCCGCCGTCGCGCCGCCAGCAGCGCCCCCCAGCCCGGCGACGACCTCTGTTCCGCCGGCTGCCCCGGCCCCGGCGGCACCCACGCCGATGGCTGTCCCCGTGCCGGCGGCTGTCGCCGTGCCGGTAGCCGCGCCTGCTCCCGCCCCAGTCGCCGTCGCCGCGCCCCAGGCCGTGCCAGCTGCCCAGCCGGGCAATGGCCGGGTGGTGGCCACCCCCAGGGCCCGCAAACTGGCCGCCCAGCGGGGCGTCGCCCTTGAGGGTCTGCGCGGCAGCGGTCCCCATGGCCGTATTCAGGCGGAGGATGTGGAGCGAGCCAGCGGTCAGCCGGTGTCGGTGCCGAGGGTGGCCGAGGGCGTGGCGGCGGCGAGCTCCGGCAATGGCCGAGCGGCAGCGGCGGCGCCGGCTGCCCCTGCGGAACCGGCCCAAAGCTTCGGCCGCCCTGGCGACACCGTGGCGTTCAACACGTTGCAACAGGCGGTGGTGCGCAACATGAACGCCAGCCTCAGCATTCCTTGCTTCCATGTTGGCTATACCATCACCACCGACAAACTCGATGCGCTTTATAAGCAGGTCAAGGGCAAGGGCGTCACAATGACTGCCTTGCTGGCCAAGGCGGTGGCCGTCACCCTGGCCCGCCATCCCCAGGTGAACGCCAGCGGCAGCGAGGCGGCCATGACCTATCCGCAACGGGTTAATGTGGCGGTGGCGGTGGCCATGGAGGATGGAGGCCTGATCACCCCGGTGCTGGCCGATGCCGACCGCACCGATCTCTACACCCTGTCTCGCAATTGGGCGGATCTGGTCAGCCGGGCCCGCGCCAAGCAGCTGAAGCCAGATGAATACAGCACCGGCACCTTCACCGTTTCCAACCTCGGCATGTTTGGAGTCGATCGTTTCGATGCGATCCTGCCGCCTGGCACAGGAGCCATCCTGGCCGTGGCCGCGTCTCGCCCCACGGTGGTGGCCACCAAGGAGGGAGCGATCACGGTGCGGCGTCAGATGCAGGTGAACCTCACGGCCGATCATCGCGTGATCTACGGCACCCACGCCGCGGCATTCCTGCGCGATCTCGCCCAGCTGATCGAGAACGATCCGGACAGCCTGGCCCTCTGAAGGCCACAGCGGCCGCAACAAACTCCCACAATGTGGGGGTGCGGCATGCATTTTCTTGATAACCGTATCCTGGAACGGCATGGCCGACCACCGCCGCAGGGACGGGATTGGGCATCAGCTGGTACCGACTGATCGACGCCACGCTCGAAGCCACGAGCGACGTGATGATCGACGTGACAATTCACGCGCCCCCTGGTGACCAGAGCTCATCGCCACCGCCCAGTTGCCGACATCCGCCGATGCACGATCCAGCCGATCGTCTGCTGTCCGCCTACGACTTCACTCTCCCTGATGAGCTGATCGCCCAGCGGCCGCGAGAACCTCGCCATGCCGCCCGGCTGCTGATCGTGGAGGCCGCCGCGGGGGCGCGTCACCGGCAGGTGTGGGATCTGCAGGAGGAACTTCGCCCCGGCGACCTGCTGGTGGTGAACAATACCCGTGTGCTGCGGGCTCGCCTCACCGCCCGTCGCGCCAGTGGCGGGGCGGTGGAGCTGCTGGTGGTCGAACCCCTGGGGGACGGTGTTTGGTTGTGTCTGGCTCGGCCGGCCCGACGGCTCCGCGATGGCGAGTGGTTGCAGCTCGAGGCGCCTGGTCAACCCCAGCTGGCGGTGCGGGTGGAAGGCGATCCGGAGCAGCGGGGCTGTCGCCGCATTCGCTTCCCGCCCCAGTTTGCCGATGCCACGGGCCTGGAGCCGCTGCTGTTGCGCTACGGCGACGTGCCGTTGCCGCCTTACATCCGCGCCCACGAGCCCAGCGACAACGAGCGTTATCAAACCCGTTACGCCAGCCGACCCGGCGCCGTAGCGGCACCGACGGCGGGTCTGCACCTGAGCGATGAGCTCCTGGCCGCCCTCGAGCGCCGAGGAATTGAGCGGGCGGAAGTCACCCTGCATGTGGGCATCGGCACGTTTCGTCCCCTCGAAGAGGAAAACCTCGACGGACTCGAACTCCACAGCGAGTGGGTCGAGGTCACGCCGGCATTGGTGGCCTCGGTGCAGGCCTGCCGCGCCCGTGGTGGCCGGGTGATTGCCGTGGGCACCACCTCGGTGCGCAGTCTTGAGGGGGTGGCTGCCTTGCATGCCGGCGAGCTGCGGCCCCACACCGGCCCGGTGTCCCTGGTGATTCAGCCCGGCTTCCAGTTCGCGGTGGTGCAGGGGTTGCTCACCAATTTCCACCTGCCGCGCAGCTCGCTGTTGCTGCTGGTCAGCGCTCTGTTGGGGCGCTCCAGGCTGCTAGAGCTCTACGCGGAGGCGATCCGTGAACGCTACCGCTTCTTTTCCTATGGCGATGCCATGTGGATTCCAGCGGAGGCGATGCTGCGGCAAGCTCTGCCGCCTGACTCGCAGCTGGTTTAATCCGGTCGATCAGGCAACTTCTGGACAGCGCCGGCCCAGACCATTGGAGGATTGCGGCTGGAGGATTGCGGCGCCATGGCTTTCGCCAGAGGGAACCGCCACGATGGACGTGATGCCCAGGCTCCTTCGCCCAGGCTGGTTTCTCAAGCGAAAGCCCCTGGCTCGCAGGGGCTGGTGAGATGCCGACGGAATCGGACTGCTTGGCGCAGGCTAAACAACCCGGATGGGCAGCCTGATCAGGCGGCTAAGTTGGCGGCCACGAAATCCCAATTCACCAACTTATCGAGGAAGGTGCTGATGTAATCGGGCCGGCGGTTCTGGTAGTCGAGATAGTAGGCGTGCTCCCACACGTCCATGGTGAGCAGGGCCTTTTGGCCGTGGGCCAACGGCAGATCGGCATTGGCGGTCTTGCTGATTTTGAGGCTGCCGTTGTCAAGCACGAGCCAGGCCCAGCCGCTGCCGAATTGGGTGGCGCCGGCGGCCTTGAACTGCTCCACGAAGGCCTCAAAGCTGCCGAAATCAGCATTGATCTTGTCGAGCAGGGCGCCGCTGGGGCTGCCACCACCACCGGGTTTGATGCACTGCCAATAGAAGCTGTGGTTCCACACCTGGGCGGCGTTGTTGAACACACCGGCCTTGCTGGCATCGCCGGCCACGGCGGTGATCGTGTCTTCCAGGCTCTTGCCCTCCAAGTCGGTGCCGGCCACCAGGTTGTTCAGGTTGGTGACGTAGGCGTTGTGGTGCTTGCCGTGGTGGAACTCCAGGGTGGCGCGGGAGATGTGGGGTTCGAGCGCGTCGAGGTCGTAAGGCAGAGCGGGCAGCTGGTGGGCCATGGGACAGGGTTCGGCGACGGGGGGAAACGATGCCGGTGCTGGGGCGGCCGCGGCGAGGCGGCGCGATGGCACGCGGACTGGCGCCGGCATCCTACTGATTGTGTTTGAGGCAAAGGATGGAGCGGCCCTTGTAGGAGGAGCCGCCCTGCGGGAGGGCGGCGATCGCCGACCTCGTGCCGATCACGGGCCGCCCCGGCGTTGTTCAGTTGCCAACGTCGAGCAGTTCCACCTCGAAGGTGAGGGTGGCGTTGGGGGGAATCACCCCGCCGGCTCCCCGCTCGCCGTAGGCGAGATCGGGTGGAATGATCAAGCGGCGCTTGCCGCCCACCCGCATGCCGGCCACCCCCTCATCCCATCCCTTGATCACTCGGCCGCCGCCCAACGGGAACCGGAAGGGACCGCGTCCGTAGCTGCTGTCGAACTCCTTGCCATTGGCCAAGGTGCCCCGATAGTTCACCGACACCGTTTTGCCGCTGACCGCCTCGGCACCCTGGCCCACGTCCTGGTCGAGGATGCGCAGGCCGCTGGCGGTTACCACCTCCTTGGTGGCGGAGAGGTCACCGCCGAGGGAGGCTGCCCCGGCCAGTAAGGCATCGCCATCGGCGCTGGGGGCTGGGGTGCTGCTGCTGGCCATCGTGAAGAGGGTGGGGTTGGGATCGTTGGGATCAAGCTCCAGGGGTGAGGCCACCAGGCGGGTTGCAGGTGCCCCAGCGGTTGCCGAGGCGACCGCCGTGGTTGCCTTCGCCATGGTCGTTGCCGCCATGGTGGTCGCCGCC
>Ga0315903_10003236_pt1 | contig 22820 bp, 35 predicted proteins | sample LakEriMetagenome_7_FD_203524 | JGI IMG/M metagenome (GOLD analysis project Ga0315903, IMG submission 203524) | Freshwater fungal communities from buoy surface, Lake Erie, Ohio, United States - Buoy 2 MA119 | ecosystem: Environmental > Aquatic > Freshwater > Lake | place: USA: Lake Erie, Ohio... | reverse complement strand
AGTTTTGTTACTTGCATACTTCAATCGTTTCAATGCCAGGGATTACGTTTCCGGTTTCGTTGATATGCTTTGCCAGGGCATCCGCCATTTGTCCAATGGTTAACTTTGTCCATGACTTGACGCGAACGTATTGGTTAACGTATGGCCACAACCGAATGAAATTCGAAACGATTGTTTTTGCCCATTGTTCCGTTTCATCAACTTTGATCTTGATTTCTTTTTTTACTTTCGGCGTTTCAACGATCATCGTTTCAGCCTCGGCAATCAATGCGTTTGTTTCGGTTTCAAATTCCAAATCCATTTCAAACGCCATCTCGGCGATTTGTTTATGTTTTTCGATGGATTCGATGGCAACATCAACATTGGCCAAATCGTTGGAATAGGTCGACCAAATTACGGAAATGTTTTTGATTGCCGTTTGTAGATCATCCGCCGGATTGTATTTTTCGATTGAATCATAGATTTCCTTTGCCAGGCCATCGGAAACTAATTTTCTTTCGAACTTTTGAAATTCCGGTAAATTCCAGGCGTTCAAAATCCTTTCCATGTCATTAGTCATGGCTTGCAATTGATCCGCCGGAACGCGTGTTTTTAGGCAATTGGAATATGATTCCAACGTGATGCGTTCCATATCATGTCGATATTGCGCCGCGATCCGGAACCATTCGTTCACAATGTGCGCCTTCAATGCCGCGCTTTCGTTGGCAATGGCTTGTTGTTTGCCGGCGTTTTCGGCGGCTTGTTTGCGCATTTCCAATTCAATGGCCGCGGCTTGCTCGATCTGTTCCGCCATGCGTTTTTCGAATGCAGTTGCCGGCGTGATCAATTTATCATCAATCATGCGCGTAAATTCCAAACGTTTGGATTTCGCATCCGCCATCACTTGTTTTGCCGATTTGATATTGTGTTGAACAACATCAAGGGGATTGCCCTCGATGCTATTCATGTAATCTTGAACGGCCAATTCCGCCCGTTGCAATTCATCAAACAAGGCGGTTTTGATATCGGCTAACTTAATCCATCCGGATTGAATAGGGGTTAATTGATTCATAATACAAAATTTTCTTTTGGTGAATGTGCAACATCGATTTGAAGGCGTTGGCCATCGGTTAACTCAACGTTTTCGATTGCCCATTCAAACAACGTCAATTCGGAACCGGTGGCCATTTGTCCGGCCTCAATACCGGCACATAGTTTTTCGAATTGCTCCGCCGTCAATACGCGTTTTACCGATGGCGTTTCAACAACCTGGGCCGTTGTATCTTCGGTAACTTGTTCCATTTCCTCCGGAACATAAACCGGATTTTCGTAAATGTCGGGCGTGTACCATTTAACGCCGTTGGACATGGCGCGGGCGAATAGCATGTTTTTCGGGAACTTGTCCAGGTTTTTGGTTCCGGCTTTCTTTGCATCCTCGATGGTGAATGTTGAAATGCCCAGGGATTTGATATCCGATCCTGGAACCTTTGTTCCGAATTCAATTGAACAAACTTTGTCGGTATGTTCCAAAACCCGGTAATCATATTTCCCGAATCCCTTAACCCTGGCCGCCATTAATCCGGCCCCGATGGTTGGTTTGCCCTGGATGATATGAATCCCGGACATCGCCGCGAATGGTGAAATGCCCATTTCCGCGCCGGCCATGATTTTCACAACGGCTTGTTGTGCCGATTTGATGTCGGAAAACATCCCGGATTTGAAAAACGTTTCGCCGATTGTCAGCGCATCGGCCGCGCTTTTTACAATTTGATTCATGTTGTGGGTTTTTTTATGATTCTAAATTAGGAAGTATCAACGCTTTAACGGCTTTTGTCAATGATCCGTATTTTTTAACGATTGCCTTTTTATCGGCATCTTTTAAATAGGCCGATACCAATTTCGCGTGTTGATCGGCCGGGATTTTCTTTCGGCCTGGTTTCATTTTTTCCATGTGTGTATTTTTTGATTTCTGCAAATATAGGGAAATTTGGAATAAAAAAATAATTTAAAAAATATTTTTAAAAATGTTTTGTAATATGGTTTTTTAGTTTATCTTTGAATTCACAATCAAAAACACAACAACATGAACGCTAAAAAAATCTTAATCGCGACAAAGAAAATGACATTTAATCAAGCAATTGCCTATGTTAAGAGCATCGGGTTTGAATTGACACTGGCAGAAAATTTCCCATTTTTGGTTAGTTTCAATGTAAAAAATAACAAGGAAATTTCAAGAGTTTCAATTTACATGAAAACACTGGAATGTAAAATGGCAGATGTTAAATTCTCTTTTTTATATTAATCACCCCGGGCCGGAAATACCGGCCCATCTTTAAACCTTCATAACATGAAACCAAAAACAATTTTAACATGGATGTTTATTTTAACCCTTTTGTGGATAGTCGGTCAACTCCAGGATCAGTTTTGCCGGTAACGCCTTACGAAATTTGGCAATCGGAACGATATGGAAATTTTATTTCCGAATCGAATCCCACCCCCCAGGAACCAGGAAAAACATTTTTTGAATATCAAATTGAAATTAAAGAACATGATGAAATATATAATCAATAAAAACGGCCCGATCTTATTTCCGGCTGATGTTCCACATGAAACATTTGCCCCGGTTGTGGGTGAAATTTTCAGCCAGGGATATTGTATCTTTTGGTTCGGTTCCGAATCGCAACGCTTTGAATGCTTTACCTTGCCGGAAATTACGGCAACGCCGAATGATTATTTTATCATTGAAAACTTTTTAAACGATAAAAAATGAATAGATTAATTTTTTCAATTGATCCGAAAACAACATCGGATGATGAAATCAAAAAGGTGTGCCTGGTTGCGGATGCCATAACCCCGGCCATCGTTTTCGCGGATAATGAATTCAACTCCATCACATCGGTTGAATTGTCCATCATGGATGCCAAAAAATTAGCCAAAACGATCCTGGAATATTATGGCTAAACTTGTCGCAATATGGATTCGATGCCGTCTGTGCCGTTCCATTTATACCATCATAAAATTAAACCCATCAACATGCCCGAAATGTCATTGCCTAAATGGCCCGAAATGAACACCCATGAACGCCATCTTTTAATTGGCGAATTGATCGATGCGATGATCTACTCCGGTGAAGCCGTTGTAATTCTCAAAGATTGCGTTGAAGGTTTCCGCGCCGCCGGTTACATAAAATCCATAATTTTACCGGACAATCAAACGCTTGAAAATGGTATCTAATTTCATTACTTCAATCCATCATTTGCGCATCGCCACCGAATACATGGATGATATTGTCCGGCAATACCCCGGCTCCCGTTCATCCGTTTTATTTGGTAACTATTCCAAAAAATGCAAATGGATACTTCGCGACATTGCCACCTATCCCCATTTCACCGATGAAATCCGGGATGGCATCCAAGCCGAAATTAATTCCGATCCGCTAACCTATCGCGCCATCATGGAACGCATTTCATTGCTCACGCCGGATCAACGAAATTTGATTGAATTCGTGATTGATGACATGCTCAATGGTAAACAAATCAAAATCCAGGTCGATGAATAATAAACAATTTCAACATGGTTTTATTGCCGGGTTCCTGGCCGCAATGTTTGCAATTTTAATAATCGGATTATTATGAAAAAAAATATAAAATTCATAGCGGAGGTTTTTTTCTTTTTTATCATCGCGGTTCCGGTTGCCATTTGTTTCTACATTGCCAATGAAATATTTTTCATGTTTAAAAAACTTAAATGAAAACAATGGAAACAATAGAAATAACTTTAGGTGAAAAGTTGAATCAATATCAACAAGAATTGATTAATAAAATTATTGTAAAAAACTGCAATAATGTAGAATTTATTAGAGGTCAAATAAACTTAATCGATTTCATGCTACATGATCCAAGTATTGATAAAAGCGTTATAGTAAATTCTAAATTTAGTTATTTCAAATGAAAACAACCAATTCCATTCACGAATACATCGAGAAAAACCAAACCCGGAAAAACGTTCGATGGCGCATCCAGGGCGGCAAATGGTTTTTTGAATTGTTCCCCGGATTTTGGCAACATGAACAATCGTTCGACCGGTTTTTCCCGAAATATGATTTCATCCGGTTCAATGACAAAGGATTAAACCCGGATAAAACGCGCATCGTATGAAAAAATTTGTAATCAAATGCCGTACAATTTCCGGTAATACTTTGTTTTTCTGCCATCAATACGTTGCAGGCGCAAAACAAAACGTGTTCGTTTCCAATATCAACCAGGCGTTGTTTTACTATGAATACCAAATCGGAACCGCGGAAATCGAATTAATAAAAATTAAAAAAAAATATGATGTCAAATCCTATACAATTGAAATATTGTAAATATTGCAAGGAAACGAAACATCGCGATGAATTTCCATATCATCCGATGATGATTGATCTTCGACAAAATAAATGTAAAAAATGCCGGGCCGCTTACGATAAGGCTAAACGGGAAAAACGCAACGATGGAAATAAAATTTCACATTTTTAGTAATTGGAATAAATCGTTTTCCCGTTGATCCTGGATGCGCGCAATACTTGTTTGCGTTGCTTACCGGTTGATTCGTATGAAACATGAACCCAATCCGGATTTTGTGCATCGCCAAACTCATAGATGATCTGATCAAAAACCAGGTTATCCTTGATGTAATCAAAAACCATGCGATTGGTAACGCCATGCGGCGTGCCATCCATGTCGATGTCGATTGCTTCACCGGAACAATGTTGAGAGGTTGCAGAACCGCCGATTGCGGCGTTTAATTCCTTTGATCTGTAACCGGATGAAATAATAATAGGACATCGGAAATGGGCGCGTATTGGCTCGAATACTTTTTCCGCCAAGACCTTAAAATTGGCGATGTGTTCCGCCGTTGGCATGTTTGAAATCCCTTTCCGCTTTGCTGATTCCGACCTGGTTACTTCCGACAAATCGAGGTGTTCCGACAATTTCATTTTTTAAGTTTTAGGTATATAAACCCGGCAATTGCCAGGATCAAAATAATAAGCCATCCGGCGCGTTTCTCCGCCTTGCTTTCCCATTCCTTTGCCATTGCCTTTGATGCCGCCAAATCCGCCTGGATTAAGTTTAAACGGGCATTATCTACAACAACCGATTTGATCGTATCGTGAATGGTTATCGATTTGATAATATCGCGATATTTCAAACGGGTTAAAAATGTCGTATCGTTCCGGGTTTCAACTTGTATCGTTGTATCGTTTTGAACCAATGTATCAACTTTGATCGTTGTATCAGATTTGACAATAAACGTTGTATCATTGGCGCAATACCCACCGGCAACCACAACTTTTGCAACGGCATCAAGTTTGTTTTGATCGCGCAAAACTTGTTTTACCGGGTTGCATGAAAAAAGCCACAATATCAAAAACAATAATATTGCAATCAACAAAATAACGTTGATTGGATCAATCTTTATTTTCATCTTTTTTGAATATTTTTTCCGCGGATGTTAAACCCAAACAACCAAACGCCAACGCCGAAACGGAATAGACTAACGCCTCCGATGGTTCGGTTTCATGGAATGAATTGTGGTACATAGTTACGCAAATGATGATCACGCAAATAAAACCGCAAAGGCGTTTCATTGATAACCGGCCGTTTTCCTCACAAAAAAATTGTTTCATAATTTTATTTTTTGTCCTGGGTTGCATATTTAATACCCATGATTGTACCCACTATTGAAAAAGCATTTGTAAGCAACACACTAAACATATTCGACCAGGTAGAACCAATTATTTGCGTATCCTTACCCGTTACCATTGCCATCCAATACATCACAGTTGTAACCAAACCAACACCTACAATGACCACCAATGCAACCGCAACGATTGTCTTAATCAATTCGGATTGTGATTTTTTCATCAATATATCCAAATCGTTCAACGCAACGTTTTTTTCAACCTCAATGGCGTTTTTTAGTTGTTGCGATTTGTCCAATTCAATTTGTAAATCTTTGGACAATCCGTCAATCTTATTTTTATAATTTACCATTTCGGTGATGTCGGTTGCAATCTTCATCACCTTTGTAATGTTGTTGTTTTCGTCAAAAATTGGATTGTATGTAGCTTGCAAAAATATTGGCGCTCCATCCATTTTTTTCCTTTCAAACTCACCCTCAAAGAACTTTCCGCTTCTCAACGTTTCCCAAAACTTTTTGTATTCATCAGACTTGGAATACTCGTAACTTACAAAAATGCTATGATGCTTTCCAATTAGTTGCTTATGGTCTTCCTCTTGGTATCCCATTGCCAACAAAAAAATGGAATTCATCCCCAAAATGTACCCCTCCAAATCAAAATAAATTATTGCGTTCGATCGGTTAATCGCCTCCAATCGGCTCAATAATTCCTCTTTTGAAAGGTTTTTCATTTCGTTTTAATCTCTTTGTATAGGCGGACAACGTTGTAAACTATGGTTGTTATCCCGGCTATAATCGCAACAATTACCCCGACCTCCGAAATGGCAATATCCGCCCAAACTTCAATTAAAATAGTTGTCAAACAAAGGCCAATTGATTTGGTATCCATTTCAGAATTTATGTTTTTTCGATTACATAATTTGTGGCTGAAAGTGGCAATTTGTTGCAATTAAAAAAACAACACCATCCCGGAAATGAAATGATGTTATTGTTTAATTGTTATCGGCTTTATTTCAAAATGGGTGTTGATGTATTCCTCAACATCAATTTCCGTTTCCGCTTCGGCTATTGTTGCAAATAAATGCGCATTGTTGAAATTAGGCGACCAACGATCCGACAAAGGTTTTGAATGATCTTCAGTATAAAACAAATCATTCGTTGCATCCAGGATAATGTATTTTGTAACGATTGCCATATTATAAATTTGTTTCGAGATACATTCTGTTAAGTGCCAACAATTTGGCGGTTGTTCCGGTAACGCTTTGAATGTGCGCCTGCATGTAAAAAAACGCGGTGTTGGCCGGTAAGTTTGAGGTTTCCTGCGAATTTATCAAAACGGCATTTGTTAGCGCGTTTCTCAATTCAAAATAAATTGTTGATCCGTTAGGCTCGCAATACATGTAAAAATCATAAATGGTTGTTGTGTCCGCTGCGATTGTTGTATCAATTTTGGTTGAAGTAGCAGTATTGCGAATCATAAACTGGAAATTCGTATCGCCACTATCTAAACCAATTCCCAATGTATCATTTAACGTTGAAGGTTGCGCGTTCAATGTTGCGTTGTTTGCACTTAATCCAACGAACAAACGATGTGTTCCACTCCTGGCCTCCAGGGCGAACCTGGCAAAAAAGAAAAAACCTCCCAAGCCGGCGGAACTTCCACGCCATGCATTTGTTGCGGATGCCTGGATTCCACTCGCCCCGGTTGCCGTTGTTCCGGTTGAAAATGTGGCCCGGTTCATGGAATTGATTGCCGATAAATTGTTTTTTGTTGGGTGCGCTTGCGCTGCCGCGTTTCCGTTATTCCTGGCGGTGAATGATGTTCCCCAATTTATAGCCAACGTTGTACCGGTTCCGGCAAGCCACATGTATGTTGTTGAATTGAACAACGCCGGTTGAAAATCGAAATGGTTTCCGGCTGAATCAATTGATCCAACCAAACGCCTGGTTGCCATGCTATCTGTGAAAACCTTTGTTCGACCGGCGGCCGGTGTTACCGGGAAACCTCCATCAACCAACGCCAAATCGCCATTGTCAATTTCAACGTTTGCCGCGCCTGCGAATGCTCCGGCGTTATTGAATTGAACCTCACCGGATGTTCCGCCTGGTGAACCGCCGCCCCCGGATATTGTGGCCCAGGATAAAACAGATCCGTTTGTTGTGAGATACTTTCCGGAATTTCCCGTTTGCGTTGGGAACGCTGCAACCCAGGTGTAAGCATCATCCCAATTGGATTGTTTGGTATTCAATGGGATTGAATACCCGGTGTCAAATGTCAATGCCAATGTTCCGGATGTTGTAATCGGTGAACCCGTTACAACCAACCCCGTTGGAACCGACATTGCCACCGATGTAACCCCACCACCACCGCCGGCCCATGTTCTGTTTTGCGACAGATCATAAGTAACGCCGCCAATGGTCAGCGTTCGCGTTTCCGGTACGGCATTACCAATGCCGGCGGATGTGATGTTGGTTAAATTGATTCCGGCCATCAATCAGTTTTTTCCTCTTGAATTTTCTTTGCAATCAATTGGTTAACCTCTTGCAATTGTTTTTGAAGATATTCCAAATTGCTCAAAATGTCATAGGCTTTCGCCTTCAATTCCATTAATTCCATGTTGTTTAATTTAGATTCAAATTTACTAAATAATTGTGAGATTAAGTTTCTCAGCACTCCAATTGTAAATCCAAGCATTAATTGCCATTGCGGGTTGGTCTCCCCAATTGATGTAGTCTTGCCCATCAATTGTAAGATTTCCTTGAGCAACTTGCTCACCCATTGATTCAACACCTTCAGCATCTACAACCTTAGTAAACAATGCCCAATAATTGGTAGCACTGCTTTCATAGTTGTCATTGATGCCTGTTACTTGAAGATACTCTGCTACTTTGCTTTCGCCATTTACCCATACATTGACAGGTGAGATTTGTTTTGCCATTTTTATTTTATTTTAAATTATTAATTACCAACAAGCCTGCCAAGTTGTTCCATCGTAGCAGTTAAGTTTATTGTTTGTTGTATCATAGAACATCAGACCTGCCACTGGACTTGCAATAGCCAGCATCTGTGTATTCGTACCCCGAGGAGGGAGGAAGCCTTTTGTGGTGGAAGATATTTGTAATTGTGCTGATGCAACGTCAGTAGTTGTATTTATTGCAATATTTTTAGTTGCACCAAATATCCTCATTGATTCAGTCAATGTAGAACTTGACGAAACTAAAAACAACATATCTACATTTGAGAATCCAGCACCATAAGATTGTTTAATAGAACCCGTTGTTCTTGATACATCATTTGCATAAAAATTCAATGCAGAACCACCGCCAACAATTCCCCCAGAATCAACAATAAAAAAACCTGAGGCATTAACAATATTTGAATTACACAATGCACGAACTTGGAGACTACTTCCACCCAATGTTACTTGATTGTTTGTAGATGATAAAAATTGTGTACTTCCATTTAAAAAGGTTGTACCTGACAGTCTTGTATTAATAAAAAAATCTCCACCTCCAGTATAAGATAATTTAAAAGTTGCCCCTACAGTAATATTACTATCAGTAACAAGTAAACTAACACCACTTGCTCCACTTGTTGCTGCTGATATAGTTGTTTGCCCACTCACCCTCGCAGTTCCGTTGACATCGAGTAAAAACGTACTCTCCGTAGTTGTTCCCAACAAGAGGCGACCTGCGGAGGTGAGTATTAATCTTGTATTTGTACCATCAGTAAAATATAAGTTATTAGCAAATGGACTTGAAGCACCATTACCTCCTACCGCTATTTGATAAGTCTTTCCTGATGTTCCACTATTCTTAATGTTTAAAACGCTATATCCAGTAATACTTGCACTCTCAATCGTAAAATTTGTTATTGCAGTTTGATTATTAACAACTGTATCTAACAGATTAATAGTTCCACTAGTTAATATTTTAAAAGGTACTGCACTTGACGTTGGGGAATCAATGTAAAATGCTCCATTAAATCCAGTAGTTGAACCTCCTGTACCAATTGCCCAAGTTTTTGTACTTGTTGATAATTTTAAAACTGAATAATCTGTACTAATAGAATTTCCAGTTGAATTGATTTCTAAAGTAGGGATACTATTACCAGTTAAGATTAAATCAAAACTCCCCATTGTAATAGTCCTATTGCTCGCAAGTGTTCCATCTCCAGTGTAAATAGTATTACCACCACCACTCACAGTCGCCCAAGTATTATCTCCTCTTAGGTATGTTGTTGAGGATGGCGTGCCTGTTGCTGAAAGTTTAGCAACTCCTACTACCCCATTGTCTATTGTCCAAGTTGCACCGCTACCACTTACTGTGATGTCTCCCTTGTCTCCATCGGTTAGTCCTGCATCCGATATCGTTGTACGTATCATTAACGTGCCATTATTGGCAGCGTTTACAACGGCAGCAACAACAATGATATTATTAGGTGCAACAGGTGCAGTAGTCTGAAAATCACCTGCAACGCTTGTAGATGCATAAAGAATATCACCATCATTGTAGGCACTTGTATTGATACCCCTCATTTTACCAAACTCATACACCTTGCCCGAACCACCATTAGCAATGGTTTCGGATGTGATGCCCATATAGTAAAACGATGGTAATGAACCATTCGCAATAAATGGAGCAATCAACAACTTACCGCTATTGCCATCAGTACCCGCAAACCTTACCGCCGTACCCTTTGGAATACTTGAACCGCTTTGATTAGTTACATGGTAAAACAAATCCTCACCAACCTTTTGAATAGTTCCATTCATTACCAATGCCACAGTTTCAGCATTGTCATCCCAATACATAGTACCCTGGTCAGTGGGAGTATTTGTAGGTGTTGTGTCAACCTTTAAATACCCCGAAGATAAACCGAACTCACCCAGGTTTACGTTTGTAGTTGCGCCGGTGTATGGAACCAATGGCAATGTTGATAATGTTGATTTGAAAGAGGTTCCCGTTGCCGGATCACCGACTAACATTAAGTCAGTCGATACCGCAACCTTAACATCTAACTGATTAATTTTTTTATTCGGCATATACTAATTTATCATTGTTATTAATTAAAAACTTATCCGTATCATTCCACAAAAGGAAATTGCCAATGTCAACAACGGCCTGGCATTTGTTCGCATCGAATCGAACGCCAATCTCAACCTTGATGGAAACGCCGGCGGTTAAATCCTGCAACTGATAATCACGAATTGTTAAATCGTATTCCTCCGCAATTTCCCAGGAATGTTGGAACCCGAAATAATTCAGCATCGCCAAAAAATCCATTGCCACCGATAACATATCGGATTTTATTTCGAATTCATTTTGTAGCGCATTGTTTGCAATATCCATCAAATCAAAAAAATGGAACGTGAATGAATATTTGCAAAGGCGATCAGTTAATGAAACAACGCCATTTCGATCAAGTTCCGCAAAACATGCAGGGTAAACAACATCCGGGCCATCCAGGAATTCATCAAAATTCCCAATGTAGAAATGATTAATCTGTTTGTGCGATGTTGCCAATGCGCCGATCCTTGCCACCACTTGTTTCAATGTCAATGATGAACCATCGTATTCCGCGAATGAAAACGTTGTTGGAACCTGGCAACGATTCGCATCAAACCGAATTCCGATGGTAACATCAACCGAAACGCCACATGTCAAATCTTGCAATTCATAATCGCGGATAGTCATGTTGTAATCATCGCCGATTTCCCAATCGGTATATTCTTGATCTTTCAACAATGCCAAATAATCCTGGGCCACGCTTGCCATGTCCGATGTTACATCCCAAACGTTTTCTAACGATCTGTTGGCGGTGTCCATCAAATCGAAAAAATAAAACGTAAAATTCAAATTGGCCACGCGATTCGATAGTGATATCGTTGAATCGGATTTCAATTCGCAAAACAAAGCCGGATAAACAACATCATTATCATCCAAAAATTCATCGAAACCTCCGATGAAAAAATGGTTAATTTGCCGATGGCTTTCCGCTAATTCCGTTAACCTTGATATGACTTGTTTTAATGTCATTTATTTTATCTTGTTGCGCTAAAAATAAACGCAATTTTTTTTCGTTTTTTTTCGATGTGTTTTTCGGCATATTAAATATAATATGGATCATTGGAATTGAACCCGGCCGGCGGACGCTTATTCAATGAATAATCATCGCGCGGAATTTCGGTTTCATCACCCAAATAAATTGGCGTTGTATATGACGCGCGTTCCGGATGAACTACATCAACGCCGGAAACAAAGTTCAAATATTCCGGGAAATAATCATCGGCATATTCAATCAAATAATTGCGCAACATTTTTGCGTAATGCTCCGCCCTGGATTTGTATTTCGCAACAATGGAATACATTTCCGACATGCTCGGTTGTGTTGCATTGTCAACTGTTTTTTGTGAAACGCCTTTATTCCAATATTGATAATTCAACCCCTCCGGCAATTCAGACATTACATAATTGCAACAACATTCAACAATGAAATTATCAACCAGGCTTTTGTAATTACCGGCCAATGTATTGTTGGCGATGTCGTTCAATATCTTGTTGAATAAAGTTGATCCCAGGATCGGCATGATATACAAATCTTGAACCGCTTTGATTTCGGGATAAATCAACTTATCATCGATGTTGTCATGCAATGACATGCGTTCTTTTATAACGGATGGTAATATCAAATATGTTATTGTTGCCATTGTTTTATTTCTTTTTTATTACAACATGTTTCAACCAACCATGTCGGCATTGGAATTCAATCGTTCCGTTGTTATTCCAAAAACCGCCTGCGCGTTTGAATACTGAATATCCTAAACGTTCGGAAAGTTTTTGAATATCCTGCCGGCTAAACATTCTCGATTTGCTCAACCCGACCATCTTAACACAAAACGGCCTTGATGTTTTCAAAAGTTCCGGCCCGGAAACGCCATCACGTTTTTCATAAGTGTACATGACTTTAATGTCCGGCAATGTTTGCGCCGGTAATCTTTTCAATATTTTACGAACGGGAATTCCGCCGACAATTTCGGCTTTGATTATTTCACGCTTGACCAGGTTCTCAACAATATCATCAACAACATTTGTTTCATATTTCAACGCCTCGGCAATCTGAACGTTTGATAAATCCGGTTGTTTCTTTAACAACTCCATGATCTTTGATTCCCTTTCTGTGAATTCAGAAACGGCTGCGAATGACATTTTGAAATCATCATCATCCCCTGCATAAATTTCGCTTTTTAATATGCTGAAACTCTCTCGATCATCGCCGTATTCCGCAAACATATCCGCGATGAATTCATCCGAATCATCATTGAATTGTTCATCCGCTGTCATTGGATCAGCATCAACGCCCAGGTATTGATTGATTTGATCATCTGTAAACCCATACGCTGACAATTGGATCGATGCCTGGCCCTTTGTTAATTTGCCCTGGCTAAACAATCGAACGATGCGCATGAGGTTTTGTTGTTGACGGCCGGACAATTTCACCAATGTTTCATTACCCATTTGTTCGGGCATAACGTTGTTAGAGGCCGTTACGATGCCGTATTTTGCCGGATCGATGCCGAACTTCTCCAATATCCACTCCTTAGGTAATAACTCCTTAAATTGCACCGGATCAAGTTCCATGCCCACCGGTTCAACATCTTTCAATTTATATTCGGCCTCTACACCGGCAACGCTTGAAAAATACCCGACAATTTCCTCAATCTGTTTTTGCTTATGCGTTACATAGGTATTTTTAAAAATCTCATAGGCCGTTTTCAATTCGCTTGAATTGCCCAATTTTCCCTCTTGTTGAATTCCAAATAAAAGTGGATGCGTAATGTTATGGCCAGAGAAGATATTATTCGTGATCAAATCATCAACCGCGCCGAAATCTTCCTTTGTTAAATCCGATGCGCCCAGGTCATCGATTGTTGGTCGCTTTGTTGGATCGTTGTTAAAACCAATCAAAACTTTTTTACCCTCGGCCCCGGTTGCGGCGTTTTCTAAACGCGCGGTGATTCGCCTTTTTTTATCTTCATCCGGTTCACCATTGTAAAAGTTAATAAACTTTGACGCGCTGAACCCGGTTTTTGCATTTGTTAGCGTGTGCCTGGAAACCTCAATATCCGATTCAACCCAATTGCACGCAGCAACCCAGGATGGCAACGCATAAGGATTTTTTCCGCAACGATATTCTTTGAAATAAAAGATTGATGATTTTGTACATGTCGGATGGAATGCAGGGTATTCCGCCTCCGGTTGTTCCCAGGTATTGTTCCACTTTTTACGATAGTAAAAACATGTGTTATCCTCATTCGCCCGGATGCGATCATAGGACATGTGATAAATATTGAACCCTCCGGCAAGTTTTGGAATCACCTGGAAATAAACGCCACCAAAATTTTCAATGTCCAAACATGCCAATTTCATCAACTGATCCCATGATTGTTTTTCGTTGGCCTTTTGCAAAAATACTTTTCCGGGTTCGGATTCCGTCATTAATCCATTCCCCATTATGTAAACACATTTCCCGTTGATGATGGCGTTGTGTTTTGCGGACTTGTTATAAAGCCACAATAAATAGGTTGGATAATCATTCCGATCGCCAAACGGCACGAATTCAACGCCACGTTTTTTTTCCATTAATGGAATGCGTGAATCGGCGAATTCCATCGCGCCGACCTCGATCATTTCATCGTTTGTATTTTTAACCGGCATAGCCTTTGTATATCGTTTCGGGTTCATATCCTTGTTGAATTAAATTCGCCGCCGGATTCAAAAGCATCTTGCCGCATTCAACCAAATTCAACCCGGATGGATTGGTGTTCGATGAACTCGATTGCTCATAAACCTCATAGGAATATTGCCCGGCCTGGGCGGTTGCAAATAAAGTAATAGTATTAAACGTGTATATGTTGGCGCGTTCCGGATAACTTGATGTATCGGACGCGGAATTTACAATGATCTTATATTCAACTTTCGTTGATACGTTCGTGAACACAAACAAATAATACGGATTTGCAATCGTTGTTGATTCATTCAACGTAACGATTGTATCTGACTGCGATCCGATTGTGTAAACGATCATGTAATGATGTGGCAAAAAATGAACGTTTGTTGAAATAAAAAAGGCCGCCAAATTAACGGCGGCCCCTCATGGAATCATGTGTATCAACCCACAACATGAAATTAGGTTGTCAAAGTACCCAGGGCGGTTGAATTTACCTCATAGGCAAGGTTTCTTTCATCGCCGCTGAATGCCAATTCGTAACCATTACGATCGGCCAAAAGCCTACCGGTTTTGTTAGCCGATGTATCGAGCATCAAACCATAATCGCGACCATACATCCAACCCGTTCCGTTTTCATCAACAAAAACAAAAATCAATCTGTTTTGTGCCAACAACAATAATTCGTTTCGAACGGCGGTTGTCATTTTGTTGATAGGGAATTTAATGGTTTGCTTATTGGTCAACGTTCCCATTTCCCGGCTTGCTGCCAATGCTTCATCGGCCTCCGCGGTGTGGGCAATCAAATTATATTTTTTGAACGTTTTCGTTGATGCTTTTGTAATCGCTGAAATAACGCCGGCGGTTTCAGTTATCGCAGTAACGTTTTCAAATTCGATTACATAAATTTCACGAACGCCCCCGTAATTGAAACGGCAATCTAAATTGTAACCTTGTGTAAGTGCGCAGGGCATAGTTGTAATATTTTAAATTAGGGCCGGATAATATGTCCGGCCCTTATTGAATCAATTATCCAAGATACAGAACGTTGTTCGCTTGGCGGGCAACGTGTGCAGCAATGGTGAAAATGTGCTTTACAAACATATCTTCGCGGTTGTTTGCAATCTTGTTGATTTCCATCCTATTGATATCAGCAACCAGGTCAGTACACCAAATCAAGTTTGAAGGCAACGCGGCGATGATACAATTTTCGGGAACCGGTACAAATTTGATTTCAACGCCATTGTAGAAATATTTGTCGGCCTTGATGTCAACGCTGAACAGATCGCGGTAAGTTGCGCTTACGTTGAAAATGTTGATGAATTGTTTGTGGCTATATGGAGCGTACAAATAAGGCTTTTCGCTTTGTGCCAAAACTACGGCCGGAATTGCGGCATATACTTTCGCATATTCGGCGGCAACATCACCGGCATCAATTGTAGTTCCCAATACTTTAACGCGTGTTCCCAATGCGCCATTGTTGTAAATCATCTTTGCAACAACGCCATCAAATTGGGTTGCAGTTTGAGCGGCTGCCCATGTTTGCTCGGCGGCTCCAACTGAACCCTGGCCGGTGCCTGGAGTAAGTGCTGCGATAGCGGTTTTGGTTGCGGCGGTAATACCACTCCACCATTTTGTTTCGGCATCGGTTGAAATTTCTTTTCCGTATGCGGCCAAAACAACGCGCTCGAATTCGGTTGACATCATTTCCCATGCGCCTGGCTTCATTGATCTTTTGAACCTTGAAGGGCGAAGGGTGTTCGGATCGAACTCTTGATAATACATTACTTTGGTTGGTGTAACCGATGTATCATTCAAAGTAATTGTACCCTGGCTTGTTGGTGCGCCGGATGCAAACGCTTGCAATGTTACCGCGTTAGTATTTTCGGTGAAAATACTTTCGTTCTTAACATCGCTTTCAAACGAAACCAAATTGTCGGAAATGGTTTTGTTTTCAAATAATAGTTCCTCTAATACCGGCTCGTATGCCTTACCGCGTATATCAACGATAGATGCTGAAATTGCCATTTTATTTTGTTTTAGATTTTAAAGATTTTTTTTCTGATTGTTCCGTTTCCTCGATTTCATCCGGGAACCTTTTTTGCAAATGCTCCAATTGTTCCTGGCTTAATTTCGATTCCGATGTAAACGGGTTTGATGCTGGGCCGTATGCCCAAATTGAAACGCCGTCTTTTATTTTTAATGCCATTGATTAAAAGTTTTTTGAGGCGCGGAACTTTTCAAGTGCTGACATTTCCTCGAATGATTTCACTTTTTCGGTAGGTTGTTCAACGGATGAATTCGCGATGGTTTCCACCAGGTGAAACATTTGTTTCAATGTTTCGGCTTGTTTTTCAATAGTGTTTTTTTGTTCTGCAATGGTTTGCTTCAATTCGGCGATGTCGGTTTTTGCGGCCGCAAAACCTTGTTGGAAATCGCTAAACATGCCAGGGAGTTTTTTCATTGCCTCTACTTCAACCTCAACAACGGGCGCGCCTTCGGCTTTCTTTACTTCGGTAATCAATCCGCCGGCCGTAACAATCTTTCCGCCATCTTCGAACTCATGTTCGCCATCGGGTGCCGGTTCGCCGTTCAATGTAACTGATCCGCCAACTTCCAATTTGTCGATTGATACAACCGCGCCGGATTTCAATTTGTACTCCATGAACTTTTGCGGTTCAGCCGGAACGGGTGTTCCCATTTGCTTTTCTTCATCGCCAAAAATCATAGACTTTATTTTTTCTACTGCTTCTTTCGGTGTCATGTGATAATTCTTTTTTGATTGTGGCAAAATTTAAAAGATTGTTGAATTTAAAATTTCAACTATTTTTTCAAATTGTTCATTGTATTCATCTTTTTTCTTCATTCCGAAATTCCCCTCAACGCTGAATCCTTTGATCATTCCGTCTTTAACCATTTGCCACGCAACATCATTTTCAACGTACATTGAACCAAACAATGATCCATCGGCCAGATCTTCAAACCCTTTCATCGGCCGAATGCCCCTGGCTTTGTCCGATTGGAATATCTCAAACAATGTAACCCCTGGAACCTTCATATCGGCGTTATGCATCAAATTAACATTGTTGTGAAATCCTTTTTTCGCCATCTTAATGGCAATTTTCTTGATTGTTTCCGGTGAGAAAAATACTTCATAATCTCCCAACTCCGGATCTGTTCTGAAAATTTTTTGATTCGCCACCATCAATGGCCCGGATATGATTCGCTTATCTTCATCCTGGATTTTGAATGTTTCGGATTTGGGTTCTGAAAAATGCTGATCCCAAATTGAATAACAAATGGCGGCGGCTTGTCCGGCATCTTTGCCCTCACTCACAACGTATGAAATGCAACGCGGAATAAATGCATCTTTGCTTTCACCCTTCGCCGGTTCGACAAACTGATCGTTGAATTTTACAAAATCTTTTTTGATCGCCGGGCGATCAACCAATGCGATGAAATCGACCATTAAATCCGAATCCATATCATCGGAAATCATCATTTCGTAAACGGGTAACTTTTTCATTTATATTTTTTTTATTGTTTTTTATCCTAACCTGGCCGCGCGTTGCAACCTTACATTCCTTTCATCGGAATTCCTAATATCCGAATCCAACACATAGGCGCGATTAACCCCACCGGCGGCGGCGTTTCCAATGTTCTGAATCGTTGACGCGCTTAATGATGTCGCGGTTGATTGTGGCGCAACGGGCGCGGCAACATTCCCCATTGATGGCGTTGAACCTCCGCCTCCGCCCCCACCTGGAACCTGGGTTCTGCCAATGTTTCGAACGGCTGAAAAACCGGATGCCAGGATCGTTGCAACGGATGCAACTTTTTGAATCGTTCCGAATGGTTCCGGAATTACAGTTTTGTTTTTTAAAACTTCAGTTACACCCAAATAAGTATTGATCAACGCCTGCGATATTGCCAACGCTTTACCGGCAATGGTTTGACGGCCTACCAGGTCGCCCAATGCGCCCATTGTTTCGCCCGTCATTTTCAATGTGTCGCGCTTTGCTTGCTCGTATTTTAAAACGCCATCGGCTTGCTCTTTGTCCTCTTTGCTTTTCTTTAATGATGCCTCGGTGTTGGCATTTGAAACCGCGCCAATGGCTTGCAAATTGGCTTCGGTTGCTCCCTTGATAACCGGATCAATACTTTTGATTGATTCCTTTCGGCGATCATCGATGTTCTTTTGCTCCTCCTCACCTAAACGCCCGGCGGCGATTCTCTCCCAATATGCATCTCTTTCTTTTTTTATCCTTGCAAGTTCATCCTCATGCGCTTTCTTTTTATCCGCCTCGGCTTTATCCCTAATCGCTTTTCTATTGGCCGCCTCCTCCCTTTCAATGGATGTGATTTGCGATTGTGTTCTTTTCGCAATCTTTGCCATTGATGCCGCTTCATTTTCGGCGGCAATGATCATAGAATCAATTGCGGACAATTTTTCTTTGTCCACGTTTTTCATGTTCATCAATTCCATCCTGGCCGCCTTCAATTGCTCGATGGAACCCTCACGAATCTTTGCGATCAAATCGCCACGCGCGCCCAACTCCATCGCCATCGCCTCCATTGTTAGCCTGGCTTTCGTTTGGTTAATTTCAATAACCTTTAACGATTCCTCACGTTCAATCTTTGCCGCCTCTTTTAACGCCGCAATCCGTTCTTTAATTGGGCGGTTTGCATCGGCTGCGATTTCGCGCGCATCCTGCAACCTTCGATTTGCTTCAGCCGTTGCAATGGCCGAATTCTTTTGCGCATCTTCGAGATCATCCAGGGCCTCTGTGATTTCTCCAAAACGTTGCGCCGTCTGTTCCGTTGTTACACCCAATGCCGATAAAACGCTGATCAATCCGCCGGAAACATTCTCAATCAACCAAACAAAACCATCAATCAACGGCGTTAAAATACCGGTGATGAACGTATTGAACACGCCGGACAATGTGCCGAATGCCTTTCCCAACGAATCGGAAACGCCCTCCATCTGTTTAAACTTTTGGAACAACGCCACAACCAATCCGGCAAGCAATGCAAAAACGCCGATGATCGGATTCGCTTTCAAGATATTAAACGCCTGGGTTAATGCTCCAACGCCCTGGGATGCCTGGCCCAATGCCGGCGATAACGCGCCCAATTCGCCTTTCAGTTTGCCGAATGATCCGCCAACCTCTTTTGTCTGCGTTGATGCGCCTTTGAGCGCGTCTTGCGTTTTGCCTATCTTTTCCGCGGAATTCCCGGTGTCAACTTGTAATTGCGCTTTTATATTTATGTCCGCCATTAGTATATTCTATTTATGATTTTAATTAATTCAACATTGCAAACATCCTCATTGGTTGCGTTGAAATCTGTGATCTTGTTTAAACGATACAAAACGCCATCAATCCAAATCAACCTGGCGAAATCCAATTTATAAATGTCTTTGAATGCTAACTTCATTGTGCATGTCAAAAGCCTGGAATCCTTGTCGGTTATCTCGGCCATGTACGCACTCCAATAATTATTAAACAAATTGTTGGCGGTGTAATTGTTAACCTCGAAACTCAATTCCTGGGGCGGTGAAAAACACAAATCAAATGTTGGCGTGATGGGATCATCAACATGGCCGGCATATCCGTAACTTGTTAGCGTTCCCAATGTTGTGCCATTGTTTGTCATGTTCCAAGATCCAACCCCGGTGATTTTCTTTGCCTGCATTATTCGAATCACAGAATCCATGCGATCTTCCGAATTATTCGAATTTGACAATTTGTAAATTGATGAAAATATCTTGTCTTTCCCGTTAAACTTTGTCAAAACCGAATTGGCGAAAATCAATTCAACCGATGTTGTTTCTTTTGCGAATTCGAATTCCGTATCAAAAATGAAATCGCCATATCCTTCATTGAATTTCTTTCGATAATTTTCAGAATAGAAATCATTATCAGTTTTGAACTTATAATTGTAATAACGGGAATTCAATTCCGCCATTGGTTTAATGCGCATCGGTTTTGAACGATCAACTTTCAATGACCAATCAACCGATCCGGCATCTTCATAAAATGTAATGAATGGCAAAACCTTTAATTTCTTATCCGTTTCGTAATCTTCAAAAACATACAGATTGAACATTTTACATATTGTCGAAAAGAATTCCCTTTGGAAAACGCCTTTCGGGATGGTGTCATTTACTACAATCGTATCGCCATAACCGATAGTAATCAACCCCGGTGTTGTTAATTCAATCTGAAACAATGTCCCCGTATTGATTGAATAATCGCTAATATTTGCGCTTACCTGGACGGATAAAGTATCGGCCGGGTTTATTGTGATATTGTTAACCGATAAAATCAAGATCGTTGCATATCCTGGCGTATATGAAACAACATCGGCAGCGGTTGAAATCGTTACCCCGTTTTTTTGCAAATTAACCCGGAACGTATTCAATACCGGATCAATCGCATTAATAACGGCATCGATTTCCAAAATGATGTTTGTTGTTATCGCCGATGCTCCGCCGTATGTGAATATTGTGTTTCCACCGCTTGCCGTAAAATCGCCCGATGTTGAAACCGAAAAAATAATCGGTTGCGCAGAAAGATAATTCGTTGTTGTTGGCGTTGCTTGAAATGCCGTTGAATTGTATCGGTACAGATTTTTTTGATTGTGCGGAATGATCATCCTGGTAAACAATGCCGATGATAACGCCGGGAAATCCCAGGTGTAACCGGATGCGCTGATCAGTTTTTCCAGGATTTCTTTAACATACAACGCCGGGCGGAATGTGCTAAAATCAAAATCCGTTTTGTATGTTGCCGGGTTTGTCGACGCCGCCCCGTAATCGATCAATGGAAAGTAAACCCCGGAACCGGCAATGGTATTCCATGACGCGGTTATGTTGGCGTATGTCCACGCTTGATCGTATGCGCTAAAATCAAGTTCCTCGATCTTTTTATTGGCCAGGGACGCAACGAATCCGCCCAATTCCCCGAACACCGCGCATTCATATTCAATGAATCCATCTTCAATGATTATTTCCAGGATGCGGAAAACGCCTTTGAAAACTTGCATGTTGTCGGCAAAGATTATCGCATTCGCCGAAATCGCCGCGTTGAAATTTATGCCGACATTTGATTCCGCCGGATTGTAATCGTTCCGGGAATTGACGTTGAAAATATTGCCGAATACCTTGTTGTTGTTTTTGGTACCTGGTAAAACAATGGTTTTCGAAAACGTTGTGTTTTTCGCGCCAAAATCTTTGATGTCGTCGATGGACATCGTTAACAATGTGCTAAATGATTCGTTGATGTCAACCGCTTGTTTTTCTATAAACAACTGAATCATTGGAATTGTGTTTTGTATGTTACGCCCAAATCAAATTCAACGCCCAAATTGATCAACCCGTCAACGATGTGTTCCCGGAATTCGTAATTGTTGGCCGTCATAACAACCGGATAAACTTCGCCTTCATCTTCGATGAATACTTCCGGCGATGCGACCAATTGGGCCAACCATTGATATTCGGCGTCGGACAACCAATCCGTATTCAAACGCAATTTTTCCCGGAACCTTCCGGCAAATTGTGTCGTTTGTTTGTACATGGTGTAATTATTCAACACGGAAACGCCACCCGTTGCGCTTACCCGATACGGCAATTGTTTCCATGACTTGCGTTCGATGTCATACGTTTTCCGTGAAACCTTGTTGAACATCATGGTTTCATATCCGCCCCATTTGTTAAGAAAATGAACAAAGTAATTTTTGTATAATCCATCGCAAATGATCGCGACCGAATACGTCTTTGATCCGATTTGAACCGAATATGATGTTGTTGATGTTGTGAAATTGCCAGGATATTCGTCGTTGATCGCTGACGGCGAAATGTTGATCAATTGCATTGTATTTGCCGCCGTCGGTGTAATCGTCTTTGTCCTGGTCGCGGTGCCGCCGGTAACAACGACATTGAATGACGTTGCGACTTCGGCAAAATATGGAATGAAATAATTCCCCGTTGTGAATGTTAGGTTGATCGGCGACGGACGATCCGAAATGACGTCGTCGGTGAATGGCGACAATGATTCAAAACCCGGATATCGGCCATTGTAATAATTGAAATAAACCCTGGATGAATCCGTAATCAATACGGCCGATGTTGTTGTTCCGTATTCCTCGCGTATTTTCACAACGCATGAAACGCGCCATTCCCCTTCGCCCATTTCATCGGCAACCATTGCACCGCCAACATCCGCGCCAAATGATTGAACGCAATATTCGCGGATCACCGCGCCCAGGTCAATAATCCCCCGGTTTGATGTTGGGTGTGGGAAATACTTTCCTTTGAAAACCTGGGTTCCGTTTATTTCAAGTTCAGCGATATATTTATAGTTTGGATACGTTGTTGGGTTTGCGGCGTGCGCATCGTAAACAACGTAAACCAGGGGATCGTTTACGG
>Ga0315903_10003217_pt1 | contig 22913 bp, 20 predicted proteins | sample LakEriMetagenome_7_FD_203524 | JGI IMG/M metagenome (GOLD analysis project Ga0315903, IMG submission 203524) | Freshwater fungal communities from buoy surface, Lake Erie, Ohio, United States - Buoy 2 MA119 | ecosystem: Environmental > Aquatic > Freshwater > Lake | place: USA: Lake Erie, Ohio... | reverse complement strand
GCGCATCCGTTGGGCCAACCGGCGCAGACGGGAGGGCTGATAGGGAGCGGTGGGAGGAGTATCGAAGCTGTAACCCTCAGCCACCCGAAAGCGCTGAGCCTCCTTGTGGGAAGCCATGCCGGTGTAGTGGCAGACGAACGAGCGGCGCGTCATCGCGGGATTGATCATCGGCATGCCGCCGTGGAGCAGGGCGCCGTGCCAGATCAGCAGATCGCCACGCCGTGGCAGGAACACGCTGGCCTCCAAGCTCTGGTCCGCCACAATCGCTTCGAGGTGGCGCGTGTACCCTTCGAAAAGTTGCGGATCCGCCTCCCGTTTACCCAGAATTTCCCCGTCCCCCCAGTCGTAGAAACCAAGCTGCTCGGGATGGTGAGATCCTTTGTAATAAGCTAATGGGCCGGCATCGGGGTGGATGTCTTCGAGCGGTATCCAAGCAGCCGCCAGCTGGGCCAGGCGGCGGTGATGGTGAACATAAGCAAAATCCTGATGGATTGATTGCTCACTGCTTTTCCAGAACGTGAGGCTCTGAATCAGAGCTGCCGGTGCACCGAAAAACTCCTCCATGAAGTTGGTGATGCATGGAGCAAAGGCCAGCTGCCTGGCGGAGTCGAAATAACGTTGTAGATCCACCAGTTTAAGCCCCGGAGGTTCGCTGCGGAAATCACGATTGCCGAGATTGCTCAGGAAGCGTGCCCGGTAGTACTGCGGCAGACCATCGATCGTGATGCCACCCAGCAGCGGAGAGAGAGTGTCCAGATCACTCAGCTGCTGAAGATCCTGATCGAAGGCATCGAGCCACTCCAGCGGGATCACTCCAGGCAGGATCACCACGCCATCCCGCAAGAATCGCAGCAAGGGTTCGCTGTAGATCTCTGCGGCCAGTTCGGGGCGCTGACGTTGGAGACGCTCCGCAAGGGTCAGGGAAGCCAGATAATCCTGACAGTCCATAAAAGCTCCCAATTGGCCAGGCCACTTTAGCCCTGGGTGCCGACGCGGACACGGGCTGAGCGGCGTCCGCGGAGCTCCCTCGCGCTTCAGGGGATAGCCTCCGCCGGCGGTCGCAGCATCCCCGGGGACTGGGGAACGGCGATGCGTTCGGGGCGCTGCCGGCCCCGGGGCGCTGGCGGGTCGGCGGAGAACGGTACGGCCGGCACGATCAGGGGTTCGGCGTTGCGCCGCGCCTGCCCCTGCTCCTCCGCAAACGCCTGCAGCGCTCCCAGTTGGTCGATCAAGCGCTGGTTGCCGCCCTCCACCACCTGCAGCCGGGCCAGCATCTTGCGCAGTTGCGATTCCAGCGCCGAGGTGCGCTCCAGGGATCGGATATTTTCGAGCCCGCGTAGGCGCGACTCCAGAACTTCCAGCTGGCGCGACTGCTCAATCGTGCGGTTGAGCATCACCCCAAACAGCACCAGCTGGGCCGTGCCGATCAGGATCTGGGCCAGCCCAACCCAGGGCACCACCACCCCGAGGTCCTGCGGGGATGGGGCCCGGTTGCGCTGGGGTGGGCGTGCCGGATCGGGACGGATCATCACGGGCGGCCGGTGGCGGCCACCCGATCCTGACGCTGACCCAGGCCGCTGACCAGGGCAGCCTGCCGGGCCTGCCTCGCAGCGACGGCAAAGTCGCTTCACACGCGATGGAACTTTGGCCGCCAGGCGCCTCGATCGGGCGGATCGTGGGGCGCCTGGGCAGCTGCCGAGCGCGCCTGGAGCATCTCGGCCCTGGCGCCATCGATGGGCAATCGCTGATGCGGCTCAGCTGCCGGCCGTCGCTGCTGGGAGAAAGTGGAAGCCGCTACGGAGCCGCGTTGTCTCACCCGCTGCCCGTGACCCTGCTGGGGTACGCCGCCGCCAGCCTCACCAGCCTGAGCTTCTTCCCCCAGGCGTACAAGACGGTGCGCAGCGGAGAAACACGGGCCCTATCGCTGCCGATGTGCCTGCTGCGCACGAGCGCTCTGGCGATCTGGCTGCTGTACGGGCTTTTCAGCCAAAGCGGTCCGATCGCGGTGGCCAACGGTCTCTCCTTGATGCCGATGGCCCTGGTGCTGGAGCGCAAGCTGCGCAACCGGCGCCAGGCAGGGCCTGATCCGATCGCCAACACCTGAGCGCCGGGCGGCAGAGTGCTCTCACATTTGTTCATGCGCCCGATGGCCCATCCGCTACCGGTGACCGCGCTCGGCTACCTCGCCGCCAGCCTCACCACGGTGAGCTTCTTCCCGCAGGCCTACAAGACCGTGCGCAGCGGCGACACCCGGGCCCTGTCGCTACCGATGTGCCTGCTGCTGACCTGCGGAATCGGCACCTGGTTGGTCTACGGCCTGCTGACAGGCGACGGCCCCTTGATCGTGGCCAATGCGATCACGCTGCTGCCGACGGCCGTGGTGTTGGAGCGGAAGCTGCGTAGCCGTCCCAGTGAAGGGCTGCGCCTCTGGAGGGGCTCGTGAGCGCGGTTCTCCCGGCCGCCACTCCCGCAGGCCAGTCAGCCCTGTTGGTGGCGATCGGCGCCGTGCCCGGCGCCTGGCTGCGCTTCCGCTTGATCAACCACCTGGAGCCGCTGTTGCCCAAACGGCATTGGGGCACATTCAGCGTCAACGTGATCGCCTGCTTCAGCCTTGGCCTGATCGTGGGGGTAGAGCAGGGCTGCGGCACAGCGGCTGCAAGGCTGCCACTGCTGCTGGTCACGGGCTTTTTGGGAAGCTTCAGCACCTTTTCCACCTTCATCGGCGAACTTTGGACTGCTTTGGCGCAGCGTCAGCTGGGCGAAGCCCTCCTGCTGGGTGTGGGTTCGATCCTGGGCGGCCTGCTGGCGTTGCGCCTGGGCCTGCTGCTGAGCCAACCCTGAGGTGGATGGCTTCCATCCGTCGCCAGGAACTGGAGAACCTGTGGCTGGTGGCCTGCGGGGCGGTGCCGGGGGCCCTGCTGCGCTGGCAGCTGCAGGATCCGCGCTACGCGAACTGGCTGGGCTGCCTGCTGCTCGGCTTGCTGCTGCCCCATGCCAGGCGCCATCCCCGGCTGATGCTCCTAGCCGGCATTGGCTTCTGTGGTTCCCTCACCACATTCAGCACCTGGATCCTGGGGTTGAGTCGCAGCCTGGAGGCCCCAGCCATCACCCCAGCGGCGCAGCAAGTGGCGCAGCAGCTGTTTGGCGACCTGCTGACCGGACTGGCAGCCCTGGCGCTGGGCCTGGGTCTCGCCAAGGCCACGGCCTTGCTCAAGCGCTGAACGCCTTACGGGGAGCGATTGGGTACGGGATACGGCGATGGCGCATGCGCCGCCAAACCCGCACGAAAGCACGGATCACGAGTTCGAGTTCGGCACGGCTCAGGCCACTGGCCGCCAGCTGGCCATCGCTGAGGCGAGCCTCCACCAGCCGACGCACCATGGCTTGGGCATCGGCTTGGGTGGTGTCTGGCGGCAGGGAGCGCAGGGCCGCCTCACAGCCATCGGCCAACATCAAAATCGCTGTTTCGCGACTGCGCGGAATCGGGCCCCGATAGCGGAAGCGGGCCTCCAGTACCACGGGATCTCGCTGCCGGGCCTGATGCAGGAAGTAGCCCATCTTCAGGGTGCCTTGGTGCTCGGGGATGAAGTCCGCCAGGGGCCTGGGCAGATGATGGCGACGGGCCAGCCGCAAACCCTCATCCACATGGGCCTGCAGGATGGCGGCGCTGCCGAACGGATCATCGAGCGCATCATGGGGGTTCGTGCCCTCCTCCTGGTTCTCGATAAACCAGTGGGGACCATGCAACTTGCCCACGTCGTGGTAGAGGGCACCGGTGCGAATCAGATCGACATCCGCCTGGATGGCCCTGGCCCCCTCTTCAGCCAGGCCACAGATCATCAGGGTGTGCTCAAAGGTGCCAGGCGCTTCGGTGGAGAGTCGGCGCAGCAGGGGGCGTTCCAGATCGGCCAGCTCCATCAGCCGCGCCCGCGTCAGCAGGCCGAAGGAACTCTCGATCAAGGGCGAGAGCAACAGGCCCGCCAACAACAACCCCACCACCAGCAGGGTCTCGGAGAACAGGTCGGGGCCCACGGCCAGCGGGCTGCCAGCAGCGATCCCCAGGCCGAGCTGCAACGCCAAGGTCTGAAGCACGGCAGCCACCAGCGGTAGCAACACCGCTAACTGCAGCAGCTGGGCTCGGTTGCGCTGGCGGCCGGCCAGGAGGGCCGCGCAGGCGGCAACCGCCGCGGCGATCAGCAAGCGCACTTCCAGGGAGGCCGGCAGGCCGTAGGGCCACAGCAAGCTGGCGATCGCCAGCCAGGCCAGACCGGCCGGGGTGCCGAGCCCCTCGGCGATCAACAGCGTCGGCGGCAGCAGCAGTGCCAGAGGACTGGCGTGGGGGCCAAGGAGCAGCTTGACGAGCTGGACCACCAGCAGCATGGCCAGGGCCAGCAAGGCCTGGCGCGGCTCCAGGCTGGCGCGCCAGCGACGCATCACTAGCAACATCACGCCGCAGGCCGCGGCGGCGTAGAGGAACGCCCGCAACCACAGCAGTGGCCGCGGGCGTCGATTACTCAACCCGAAGTAATCGAGCACGTCCACAGCTTGAGAGGTGAGGGGCTCCCCCTGATGTGCGATCAAATCGCCATGGCGTACTTGAATCATCGGTAGCCCACGCTGGCTGACGATCTCTTCCAGCCGTCTTTTGCTCAGGATCGAGTCGGGGCGGAGGTTGCTGCGGCCCCGCAGGCCATCGGCCAGCAACCGGGCGCCGAGTTTGCGGCCAGGCACGCCCATCCCCTCAAGCTGCAAGCTGGCCGCCTGCAGCAGCACGGCGTCGGAAAGGGTGCCGTTGAGACCCTGGCTGAGCATGCGCTGCTGGGCCTGCAACACAGTTGTTTCCCAGCTCTGGATCTCTTGAGGCGCCAGGTTGGTGAGCCAGCGATGCTCCTCGGGGCTGAGGTTGACAGGATCGATGCGCGGCTGAGGGCTGCTGCGCTGCTGCCGCACCAGTTGCAGACGATGCTCCAACTGGTTGCGCAGCTGGCTGTTCATCTGGGCATCAATCACCAGAACCCTGGTGCGGGGCAAGCTCTGGCTGCGCCGAAGCTCCAGCTCGGCACTATCCACCACGAGGGCATCCTTGGGGGCTCGCAGCGTGAACGGAGAAGGGCCGCCCACCTGCAGGCTCGGTTCCATCAGCAGCGGCCAGCTGCTAACCGCGGCCACCAGCAGACAGGCGAGCACCACCACGACCAGGGCATTGGTGCGCCAACGAACCAAGGCCTGACCGGGCCGCTCCCGTCGCAGCAGGCGCCTCCAGATCAGGCCCAGCCGGCGCAGCGCCCGCAATGATCGAATGCATGGGAGAAGACGCTAGCCCTGCGCACCCAGCCGCGCTTGCGGTCGTCGCCACGATTGCTTAGCCACGGCTGGCTCGCCACGGTTGCCTCGCCACGCTTGCCTCGCCACGGTTGCCTCGCCACGCTTGCCGTTCCGCGGCGTGGGCCAGCTTTGCCCATCCAGGGGCAGGGGTGGCAGGCGGGGATGATGCTGGATTCAGGACTGCGCGCCGCCATGGCCACCCTTCTTGACGGACGACGGCTGGCGGCGGTCATCGAGCAGCGCCTGGCGCGCCTCATTATCCAGACCCGCACCCTCCATCCCGACCTGCCGCCGCCGGGACTCGCCGTGCTGCGGCTGGGCGAAGATCCCGCCAGCGGCGTGTATGTGGCAAACAAGGAGAAGGCCTGCGACCGCGTGGGCTTGCGCAATCTCGGGAGCCACCTGCCGAGTGGCATCTCCGCCCAGGAGGCGCTCTCCAAGATTGTGGCCCTCAACAACGATCCCGCCGTGGACGGGATCCTGCTGCAGCTACCCCTGCCGGAGGGCCTCGACGAGCGGCCCCTGCTGGAAGCCATCGATCCGGGAAAGGACGCAGATGGCCTCCACACGCTCAATCTGGGGCGCCTGCTCAAAGGGGAGCCCGGCCCACGCAGCTGCACCCCCGCCGGGGTGATGGCCCTGCTGGCGGAAGCGGGGGTATCCCTGAGCGGCAAAAGGGCTGTGGTGGTGGGGCGCAGCATCCTGGTGGGCCAGCCGATGGCGCTGATGCTCCAGGCCGCTGACGCCACCGTGAGCGTGGCCCATTCCCGCACCACCGAGTTGGCCCAACTCACCCGTCAGGCGGATGTGCTGGTGGTGGCGGCCGGCCGGGCGCGGATGATCGGCGCCGAGCATGTCAAGCCGGGGGCGGTGGTGGTGGATGTGGGAATCCACCGGCTGGAGCCCGATGCCAACGCCGAACCCCAGGCCAAGGCCCGCCTCTGTGGCGACGTGCGCTTCGAGGAGGTGGAGCCGATCGCCAGCGCCATCACGCCGGTGCCCGGTGGCGTTGGACCGATGACGGTGGCGATGCTGCTGGTGAACACCGTTGTGGCGTGGTGCAACCACCATGGCCTGGCACATCCGTTGCAAGATCTCGTTCCTTGAGCGATTCGCCCGGAACAACGACAGGGGCTCCGGCAGGGGAGCGCGGCGAGGGGCCGGCCTGAGAGAATCCCGCCCATCTCCCCCACGGCCCCAAGCCCATCCCCGATGACCGCGGCGCTGACAACGGCTGACAGCATCTCCCCGGGGGACTCGAACGCCTTCGACCTCAAGACCTACCTAAGGCAGGCGGGAGCCAAGGTGGAGCAGGCTCTCGATGCCTCCCTCGGCCCCGAACAGCCCGAGCGTTTGCGCGAGGCGATGCGTTATTCGCTGCTGGCGGGGGGCAAGCGATTGCGGCCCATTCTCTGCCTGGCGGCCTGTGAACTCGCCGGCGGCGACAGCGAGCAGGCCATGCCCACGGCGGTGGCGCTGGAGATGATCCACACGATGTCACTGATCCATGACGACCTTCCCGCCATGGACAACGACGACCTGCGTCGCGGCCGCCCCACCAGCCATAAGGTCTTCGGAGAAGCCAACGCCATCCTGGCGGGGGATGCCCTGCTCACCCGGGCGTTCGAAATGGTGTCCCTGCGCAGCCCGGGGGTTCCGGCCGAGCGGTTGCTGGCGGTGGTGGGGGAACTGAGCCTGGCGGCTGGTGCGCCCGGTCTGGTGGGAGGCCAGGTGGTGGACCTGGAGAGCGAGGGCAAGCAGGTCAGCCTGGAGACCCTTGAATACATCCACGTGCACAAGACCGGCGCCCTGCTGCGGGCCTGCGTGCTGAGCGGTGCGCTGATCGCCGGCGCTGCCGAGGGCCTGATGGCGGCACTTCGGACCTACGCTCGCGGCATCGGACTGGCCTTCCAAATCATCGACGACATCCTTGATGTGACGGCCAGCAGCGAGGTGCTGGGAAAGACGGCGGGCAAGGATCTGAGCGCGAACAAAACCACTTACCCAAAACTGCTCGGTCTGGAGGAATCGCGTCAGCGGGCCGAGGCCTTGGTCCGCGAAGCCAAGCAGGCGCTCGAGCCCTACGGTGCCCAGGGGAAGGCGGCCCCCCTGATGGCCCTGGCCGACTTCATCACCAGCCGCGACCGATGACCCTTGTCCCCACCTGGCCGAGCGGGCCGCACGACAGCCAACCGCTCCTGGCTCTGCTCGATAACGCCGTTCTCTGGTGGGGCCTCGCCGCCTGCGGTTTCGCCCAGCTCTCCAAGCTGGGGGTGGAGCTGGTGGTTCACCGGCGCTGGCGACCCGCCGTGCTGGCGGAAACCGGCGGGATGCCCTCCAGCCATTCCGCTCTGATGACCGGAACAGCCGCCGCCCTGGGCTGGGAACGGGGATTTGACGACCCCCTCTTCGCCTTGGCCGCCAGCCTTTCGTTCATCATTCTTTACGACGCGAGCGGCGTACGGTTCATGGCCGGCAGGATCGCCGCACGGGTCAATGCCTTGCCGGCGGAGCTCTGGCCTGCCCAACCGGGGGAGGTGGCGATCCCGCTCAAGGAAAATCTTGGCCATACACGGTTGGAGGTGCTGGTTGGCAGCCTTCTGGGACCGGCCATAGCGCTGCCCGGCCTGGCCTGGTTGGGATCGCCGCTGCAGCTGCTGCTGCGCTTCGGCCTGCTCACCAGCTGAAGGCCGGGGTGCTGCGACCAGCCTGGGGCAGCCATGCGGGGCTCGGGTCTAGCCACGCGTGGAAAGGCCACTTGTGGAGAGACCAGCCATGAGCGCGGAATCTGACCTCACCCACGATCAACGGGCCGCCCTCAGCGCCTTCCTCGCCTGGTTGCAGGGGCCCGCCACGAACGGGTGTTTTGTCCTAAGCGGCTATGCCGGCACCGGCAAAACTTATCTGGCGATGCGGCTCCTTGCCCTCGCCGATCAGGCCGGTCTCTGCTGGACCGTGGTTGCGCCAACCCACAAGGCTGTGGCGGTGCTGCAGCGCCAGTTGGAGGAAGCCCGCCTGAGGCCCACCTGGTACCCCTCGACCCTGCATCGCCTGCTGCGGCTCAAGCTGCGCCGCGAAAGGGATCTGGAGCGCTGCGAGGAAACCGCCCAAACCGCTTTGGCACTGGAGCATTTGGGCCTGGTGCTGATCGACGAGGCCTCGATGGTGGATAGCCAGCTGCTGGACATCACATTGCGCTCAGCCCATCCCTTCCAAACCCGGCTGGTGTTCGTGGGCGATCCCGCCCAGCTGCCGCCGGTCGCCGAGGAACAGAGCCCCGTGTTTGCCCTGAAACGTGCCCAAGGGGCCAGCCTGCGGGAGGTGGTGCGCCACCAGGGGCCAGTGCTGCGCCTGGCCACGGGGCTGCGCCAGGGTGTCCTGCCCTGCAGGGTTCCGCCGGTCATGGCGCCTGTGCACAGTCCCCAGGGGGAGGTGGACCTGTTGGATCAGCGGACCTGGCTACGGGAGGTTCAAGCTGCCCTCCGGCGCAGCGCCGAACGGGATGATCCGGACGTGGCGCGTATCCTTTGCTACACCAACCGCACGATCGAGCGGTTGGTGCCGATCGCCCGCCGCGCGCTGCATGGGGAGATGGCCGACCAGGTGCCGGTGCTGCCCGGGGAGGTGCTGCTCACCCGCCAGGCGGTGATGGCGCCGGCCTGCCACTCCGGTGAGGAGCTCGCCGAGGAGCCAGATCTGGTGCTGGCGTCCAACCGGGAGCTGCTGGTGCGTGATGTACGGCCGGAGCGCTGTGATCTAGCCGCCTTCGGAGCGGCGAGCGCTGACCCGGTGATCGAAACTTGGCAGGTCACGGTCGATCACGGCATGAATCAGCTCGTGCTGCGGTTGCAGCCGCCGATCGGCAGCGCCGGGCGCCAACAGCTCGACCAAGCACTGCAACAACTACGCCAGGAGGCGGCGGCGGCGGGCAAAACCGCCGGCCGGGCCCTGTGGAGGCGCTTCTTCCTGCTGCGCGATGCCTTTGCGGCCCTCGGACCGGCCGCTGTGCTGAGTGTGCATCGGGCCCAGGGCAGCACCTTCGAAGAGGTCTTCGTGGCTGCCGATGTGTTCCGCCCGGCGGATGAACGCCTGCGGCGGCAACTGGTCTATGTGGCGGTGAGCCGGGCCAGTCGCCGGGTGGCGATGGTGGCGGAGCCGGGATCAGCGGCAGCCCAAACCGTTTGGCTGGAGGCCCTTGCTGAGCGTCCGCAGGGCAGGAGCAACGGTTAAGCGGTTCCGGATCACGCCATCGGGGAGTTGCCGCGCCGCCCTTGGCTGGGGCTCCATGACAGGCCTGCGCCGCAGGCTGCACGTGCGGCAAACAGGAGCCTGCGTCAGGGGCTTGCCAACCCGCCGCCGAGGCGCCAGGGCATCACATTTGCATGCATCAGACTCAGGGGGTGCAAATGCCTCTATACTTAACTGGATTGATGTTGACTGAGCCTTACTAGGCATCTCTCCCCATCTCCTTCCGAGGGCTTCCCATCCCCTTCCTCTGCCTTATTTTGGTTCCACTTCAAGATGGTAAACCCCCCCGCGATCCTTGCCGAAATTCCTATCGTCCCCCTGCCGCCGGCTCCGATCCGGCCAGTCGGCCGACAGGATGTGGGCTCTCCTCTTCTTGCTGGAGCTCCGTGGCTGGGAGCAGGGCTGTTAGCCGCTTTAGCCATACTCGTTCTACTTAAACTGCGCGCTGGTCAATCGGCGGAGCGAGCCCCTTCGGGATGGACTCCTTGGTCCAGTGGACCACAGGTGCAGCCCGTTCGCGACCCTGAATATTGGAGTCTTATTGTGCAAGCCGAAAAGGATTCGCAGCGGCCGCGGCCTGACGCAGGAGCAGAGCGGCCTCAATCAGGAAAAGAATCCAGCAAAGATTCCACACTTTATGACTAAATGCAACTGGCTCAGTGGTTGTCTGATCGCAACCTGAGGACCATGATGCCAGCTCTTTTCTTGGTTCCCGCGAGTTTAGCTTCGCTGAGGTAGACCTGTATATTTCCAGTTCCGGGACCTATCCGGTTGAGTCTTCACCGCGTTCAACTCTCCGCTGACAACAGAAAACTGCTGGTGGCCATCAGCCTCCGGACGCGGGCTGCCAGGTGGCTTTTTGCGTCCACGCTGCCGGCAGAATCGCAGGCTGTGCCAAGGGCGCATGCCCGTATCGACAACGACACTCGCGAACCCCAAAGACCTGCGTTGACCTGGGGCGAACGCTGTGATTCCGCAGCGGAAGCTTGTGAGGCGGCTTTGCATCACTACAGGCTGTCTTCCTGAAACGACCCCGCAGGACAGCTCAAAAAATTTTGCCAGTGGGGGGCCCTGGCGTGATTCGTGGCGTGGGCTGCCTCGCCTCAAGCTGGTGGTCTCGTTCATGTCGATTGTTTGAGCGGTCCTTGGGCCTGGCCGAGATGCAGTGATCAGCCGCCATGTTCTCGGCTATGATTTGGAATGGATCCAAGAGCGATTAGCCATGCACAACCTTATTCCCATGCATAGCCCTACTCCTATACATAGCCCTACTCCTATGCATATCCTTGCTCAGCATCATTATGCCGACTGAGAATCAAACCAATCTGCCAATTGTTGACCTACCCGTCCAAACAGGTCGATCCACTGTTGTAGAAAACCTCGCCGCGACAACGCCCGTGTTGTTCGTGGTCTTGCTGCTTCTGACATTGGGCCTGGCTCGCCTCTTCAGTCGAGGCCGATCCAATGCCAGGAGATCGATGCGTTGGTTCTTCCGCTATTGGCAATCATTTTTTGGCGTGAATTATAATCCCAGCTCAAAGTCAAGTTTGCGCAAGCGACATTCCCGCCCGCCCCAAAACTGATGGCTGGCCAGCTGAGGCTCCAGCCGCCACCGCGTCCAGCTTGCCCGGGGCTTCAGGAAAGCCGCAACCCCTCAACCCCCTGCCAGCCCAAATACACCGCCAGCCCCAAACTGATCACCCCCACCAGGCCATCGGCGCGGCGATAAAGCCAGGCCTTGACAGCCTGCAGCAGCGGTTGCACCCGCTGGGAGCCCAGCAGCACAACAGCCAGCAATGGCAGCAACAAAAAGGCGGCGGTGGCCAAGCTGTACACCGCGGTGATCAACACCTCCAGCGAACGGGCCAGGTTGGCCTCCAACAGGGCGGCGGCGGCTTTGAAGGCCAGGAACAGATCATCGGGACTGAGGACCTGAATCGCCATGCTGAGGCCAACCAACGGCAGCATGGCCATGCTGCTGAAGCCGTCCAGGCGCGCGCTCCAGGCTGGCCCCGTGGCCTGACCCCGCTCGCCGCGGCCCACGAGGTTATTGAGTGCCAAGGCCAACAGCCCGCCCGCCGCCAGCAGATCCAGCCCGGTGCGGTGGTCGCTGCCCTTCGTCATCGGTAGCAGCAGACCATGGCCAACGCTGAGCAGCACCGTCATCTCCACGGCCGCGACGACGATCCAGGCAGCCACAAACAAGCCACCACGCCGCAGCGGATCGGGGCCAAGCAGCAGCAACAACAACAGGGCGATGTGCAGCGGGCTGAAGGCGATCGCCAGGGCGAAGCTGAGCAGTTCGGCCAGCAGATGGGGCAGATCCAGGGTTGATGCCGGTACGGATCTTCATTCTGGGCTGGCGGCTGGCTGTCAGCGGCGCAATCTGTCCTGGGCTCCCGGCAGGCCGGCCTGGGCTCCCCGTGGGCCAGGCTGGGCAGCCGTGAGGGGCCCAGCCGTTCAGGCCTGGCGCTCCAGCCAGCCGCGCAACTTGCCAGGGTTGAGCAGGCCCGCAGGGTCGTAGGCGGCCTTGGCCGCCACCTGATCGCCATCCACCACCCCCAGGCCACCGTCCTCAACCGTGAGCGCGTGGGGATTGAACACCAGCGCCCCAAGATTGCGGCAGTCGTCCAGCAGGGCTCGCAGGTCCTCCTTGCCCCTCCAGCGCAGCAGCGGCAGGCAGGCCAGCCGTGCCGCCCCCTGTTGCCGCACCGCCTCCAGGTGCCAGAACACATCCAGGCCCCAGCGGGCGCGCAACGCCGCCAGAACAGGCCCCTCGGGCTGGGGCAACAGCAGCTGCAGATAGGTCCAGTCGGAATGGTGGGCGCGCCAATGCAGGGTGGTGTGGTTCCAGGTGAGCTCCCGCAGCGGCAGTCCCCGGCTCTGGCCCTGGGGAGCCTGCCAGCGCAATTCGCCGCCGTGGCGGGCCAACCAGCCCGGCAACACGTCGAGCGTGTCCGGGGCGGCCAGCAGCAGTAGACGGTGTTCTCCGGCCGCGGCCCCTGGGCAGCCCGCCGGCCAGGGGGATCGACAGGCGATCGGCGCCTCCAGCAGGCAAAGGGCATTCAGAAGCAGGGCCGTCGTCGGCAGGGACTGAGCGGCCGCCAACGCCCGATCCCAGTCGGCGAAGCCCACTACCAGCTGCTGCCAGGCCACGGCCTCACAGCTGGGCAGCCGCAGGGCCGTGAGGATGCCGTTACAGCCGTAGGCGTGGTTGAGGGGCTCGCTGGCCTGGGCATCAAGCCGCAGTAACCGCGGCTCCGCCTCCAGGGTGACCACCTCCAGCCCCAGCAGGTTGCCGGGATCACGCAGGAAGCCCCAGCGCAACGAACCGATGCCGCCGGAGCCGCCGGCGATGAACCCTCCCACCGTGGCGCTGCGCCAGGTGCTGGGCGCCAGCCGTAGGGCCCGGCCGTGGCGCAGCAGCTCGGCATCGATGTCCGCCAGCAGCGCCCCCGCTTCCACCCACAGCGCCTGGCTATCGGCCTCCAACCCGCGCAGCTGCCGCAGCCCGCCGAGATCGAGCACCAGCCCCCCCGCCAGGGGCACGCACTGGCCGTAGTTGCCGCTGCCCGCCCCCCGGACCGTCAGCGGCACCTTGGCCTGGAAACAGGCCGCGGCCACCTGCCGCACCTGGTCCACGCTCCCGACCCGCACCGCCAGCTGGGCGCGGCAGCCGCTGAGCAATGGCGTCAGCAACGGCGAGAAATCGTGGCGATCCTGGGAGAGGCGTTTGAGTTCATCGGGCTGGCGGATCGGCTCCAGGCCGCTAGCGCGCAGGGCGTTGGCCAGGGCCTCCAGTTGGTCGGCTGAGGCAGGGTCCCGCAAGACATGGGGCATGGGAGATCGGGGCTGAAACGGCAGCGCCTGGGAGGGGAGAGGGGAGTGGGGAAACGAGAGGGAAGCATCCTCAGCCCCCACGCTGATCGCCCGCAGGCGGACGCTGCCGCGACGCTTCCCCCAGCGACATGTTCGCTGGCTCAGGCGCCGGACTGGTCGTGCGCCAGGAAGGGCCGCAGGCGGGAATGGGGGGCATCCGCGGCAACCTCCGGCAACCAGCAGCCATCCCGCAGCACCCGCCGCCGGGGCGGGCGGGCCAGCAGTTCACTCCAGTCCGCCACGTCCAGCACCAGCAAGTCCGCCGGGCAGCCAAGGCGGATGACACCATCCCACTCCAGCTCCAGCAACCGGGCGGCGGCGCTGCAGAAGGGGCTGATGCCCTCACGTTGCCAGGGCATCAGGTGGCAGGCCGGCATCGCGAATCGCATCAGGTCCACCGGGTCGAAATCGCCGCCGGGATACCAGGGATCCCGCACGTTGTCGCCGCCGATGGCCACCTCCACGCCCGCTGCCTGCAGCTGATGGATCGGCGCCTGGGGGCGCAGGCAGGGCGTGGACGCCGGTCGGCGACCCAGCAGCCAGAGATTGGTGGTGGGCAGCGCCACCACCCTCACCTGCCGTTCCGCCAACCGCTCGGCCAGCCGGCGGCAGCGCCGTTCGGGAAGCAGGCCCATGCTGCTGGCATGGCTGCAGGTGAGCGGCGGTCCGCCATGGCCAGGGCGGAGCACCTGGCAGAGCAGCTCCAGGCCGCGGCCATGGTCGGCGTCGCTTTCATCGATGTGCAGATCAATCCCGGCACAGCCGTGGCGTTGAGCCAGGGTGAGCACTGCGGCCAAGGCGCGGCGATCGTGGGGCCCCCGCAGGAAGGGGGCGCCGAGCACCCCGCCAAGCAGGCCGCCGCTGGCGACGACCTGGGCCGCCAACCGTTCTCCCTCCGGTGTGAGCCAGTGGTCGAGGGCGACCAAGGCCACCAGCTGCAGCTCCACCCGGCCGCGCCAACGCTGGCGCAGCTCCACCAGGGCCTCCCAGCTGGCCTGCCCCGCCGGCCCGAGGCTGTCGATGTGGCTGCGCACCGCCCGCAGGCCGTGGCGCCAAGCCTGACTGAGCGCCCGCTCACCACGTTCCAGCACCAGCTCGCGGCTGCGTTGCTGGGCCTCGCGCAGATTGGCCTCCAGGGCACCCTCCAGCGTTCCCTTGCGGTTGGGGAACTGGGGCCAGCTGTAGGCCTTGTCGAGATGGGCGTGGGGTTCCACTGGCGGGGTCAGGGCCAGCGGCGCATCGACCATCCCCGCCTCGCCAGGGGAGCAGGGCTGGATGGCGCAAATCCGCCCCTGGTGATGGGCCAAGCGCACGGTCACCAGGCCGTCGGCATCGGGGCACGGCAACCCCGCCTCGCAGGGGTCGAGCAGCGCCCTGGGCAACCGCAACGGCGGCAGGATCGATGGGGCGGGCATCATCGGTTGGCCGAGGAACTCTGGCTGGTGCTGGAGGTGAGCAAGACCATCCGGCCGGCGGCCCCGAAACTGGTGGCGCGGTAGGTGGGTAGGCGCAGGTTGGGCAACAGTTCTTGGCCGCCGAGTTCGGTGAAGAACAGGCTGAAGAGTCCGAAGTTGAGGCGGCGGGTCTGGGCCCAGGCCAGCTGGCCGAGCACCGGTTGCTGCTGCCGCACCATGGCAACGCAGTCGGGCAGCACCAGCCGCAGCAGGGTTGACAGATGGCCTTGCCAGCAGATCTCCCGGGTGATCGCCTCGCTGAGCTGTTCTCCAGCAAACTCCTCGAATTGACTACGGCCGGGATTGGTGCTGAACAGGCCCAATCCAACCGCCAACGCGGCCAGAAGTCCCAGCCATGGCGAGGCCTGGTGGAGGCGGGACCGGGACAAGCTCCGTAACGATGAAACTATTCAAGGATCGCAGAGGTTTGGGGGCGTGAGGGCTGGCGTCGACCGGAGCTCGATTCGGCACCGCCAGCCAGCGCCGCTCCAGGCGCCAGGGATCGACAGCCCGGCAGGCCTGACGGAGAAGCGGGGCCCACCCGCCTGCGCCGGCAGCTGAAACAACAGCGCCACTTCGGCGGGCCCGAGGGGGGTTCGAGGGATCTCCGCTGGCCCTCGCCGCCGCGGCTGCCTCCCCCTGATCCTGGTGTAAGTTGCCTTTGTGCGGCGGGCGTCGCCAAGTGGTTAAGGCAGTGGCTTGTGGCGCCACTATTCGGGGGTTCGAGTCCCCTCGCTCGCCCTTCTTTTCATCAGCGCGATCAAGGGCCCGGATCGATTCGGGCACCGCGGCACTCTGGGGGTTGCGAGCCTGAGTTCACGGCTGCTTCGAGGTGTCTGCTCCCTGCCCGAACAGCGCCAGCAACAGCTCCTCGCCCCCGGCGCGCACGGGATCCTGACAGGGCAACCCGGTGAGGACGGCAGTTTGATCGAGGGTCTGCCGGGCAGCGTCCGCCGTCAGAGCCGCGGTGTTGAGGGCGATAGCCCGCACCCTTGGCCGCAGCCCATCCGGCCGGCCAAGGGCCGCTAGCCCCTCCACCAGGGCGATCAACTCGGGCAGGGGTGGAATCGCCACCGGCGCTGAGCCGGGCCGTGTGCGCACCTGGCTTTGGCCAGCGCGATGCACCAGCAGCAGCTCGGTGGGCTGGCTGCCGCGCAGCAACGGCAGCGTGGCGCTGGAGCCTGGATGGGCCAGGGAACCCTGGCCCTCCACCAGCACCAGGGTCTGCGGCTTGGCCCCCGCGGCCGCCGCCAGCACCGCCGCTTCCACGGCCCCGGCGGCGTAGTCGAGGCGCACGGCATCGAGGGGGACGCCGGCGCCGCTGATCAGGATGCCGGCCTGGCCGGTGCCCACAAAGCGCGCATCCAGCCCTTGCCGGCTGGCGGCCAACAGCAGCTCCAGGCAGGCGCTCATCTTGCCCACCGCCATATCCGAGCCCACGGCCAGCAGCCGGCGGCAGGGCAGGGCGGCGCAGCGGGCCGTGGCCACCTCCAGCCCCGGCGGCTCCTGGCGAAGATCCCAGATCCACTGCCCTGGGTGGCGGCAAGCGGCGGCGAACTGTGGGTCCTCCGCCAGGCGGCTGTGCAGACCGCTGGCCAGGTTCAGGCCGGCCTCCAGGCCCACCAGCACGTCCTGGCGCAGGGGGTCTGGGAGCCGTCCGCCAGAGGGGGCCAGGCCCACCACCATGGCCGCCGGCGCGAAGGCCAACGCCGCCGCCATATCGGCCACCACGGGCACCGCTCTTGGGATGCCGGTGAGGCTCTGGAGTTGGGCGCCGGCATGGCCGGGGTCGATGACGGCCACGATCGGCCCGGAGCGATAGCGCAGCATCGCCAATCCGGTTTTGCCGCTGAGGTCCGTCAGCCCGCCGTGTTGCAGCAGCACCACCGGCATGGAAGGGGGCAGCATCAGGCCACCCCCGCGGCGGGCCCACTACCGCTGTTGGCTCCCGCTACCTCGGCGGTCTCCTCCGGGCTAGAGCCAGCCCGCGGCTCGACCCCCAGCCCTGGCCCAGGGCCCGCCCGCAACCGGTCCCCATCCAGGACAGGCCCGGCGAAGGGGTCGTCGATCAGGTTGAGGTGGCTGTCGAGATCGGGCCAGCGCAGCAGCGGTAGCAACTGGGCGGCGGCGCCGTTGAGCAGGGCGCTGTCGGAATAGCAGCCCAGCATCAGCTCCAGTCCCAAGCGTCGGGCGGACTGGGCCATCAACAGCGCTTCGCTGAGGCCGCCGCTTTTGAGCAGCTTGATATTCACACCATCCACATAGGGCGCGAGCCGGATCACGTCGTGGAGGGTCCAGCAACTCTCATCCGCCACCAAGGGAACGGGGCAGTCGAGATCGATGCCGGCGAAGGCCTCACAGTCGGCCTCCGGGTCCAGCTGGGCGGGCAGCGGCTGCTCCAGCAGCACCACCTGCGCCTCCAACAGCAGCGGCCCCATCCGCTTCACCGCTTCAGCGCTCCAGCCGCCGTTGGCATCCACCTGCAGCTCGCAGGGTCCGCCCAGCTCCTGGCGACGACGCTCCAGGGCCCCAGCGACTGCTTCCAGCAAGGCGCGATCGTGCTCCAATCCCTCAGGGCTGCCCAGCTTGAGCTTGATCCGGCTGGCCGGCAGCTGCTCCCACCAGCGCTCCAGCCGCTCCAGCACCCGCGGCACGGCCCCCAGGCCAAGGGTGACGCTCGTGGCAGGGGTGCGCCGCCCGGGGTCCAAGCCCCAGAGCCGCTGCAGAGGCTGGCCCAGGCGTTTCCCCTGCCAGTCGAGCAGGGCCAGGTCGAGGGCGCAGCGGGCCGGCGGCGACAGCGGCGCCAACAGGGGCTCCAGCGCTTGCAGCGGCTCTGGCTCCAGGCCCTGCAGGTGCGGCAACACGGCAGCCAGTTCCAGCTCCAGATCGTCCGTCTCAAAGCGGCGATGGCCCGTGTCGAAGCCGCCGGTCTCCCCCCGGCCGGTGATGCCCTCATGCTCCAGCTCCAGCAGCAGGTGGTCCACCGCCGCTGTCGTGCCGCGACTGATCGCCAGCGGCACGGCCTTGGTGAGCCGGAAGCGGCGCAGGTGCAGGCGCATCGGGGCAGAGTTGGTCGCGGGGGTGCGCTGGGCCGGGGCCTCCGTGGCGCACCTTCAACCTGGCATGCCCCGCAGCGCGGCGTCAGCGGACCCCGCAGCGCGGCGTCCGTCGACCCAGCAGCGCGGCGTCAGAGACCCAGCATCAGGGCGCTGGGGCCAGGCCAAGCCATGGTCGAAACTGAGGCAATGACCGCATCCTTCCCGAACCCGGCTGTCGCCGCTTCGCCCTTGCCCGCGGGTGGGCCAGCCACCCCGCCGCGTCATCGCCGCGGCAGCTACTGGATCACCACCTTCGGCTGCCAGATGAACAAGGCGGACTCCGAGCGGATGGCGGGGATCTTGGAGGCCATGGGCTATCGCCTGGCAGCCGCGGAAATGGATGCCGATCTGGTGCTCTACAACACCTGCACCATCCGCGACAACGCCGAGCAGAAGGTTTACAGCTACCTCGGCCGCCAAGTCCAGCGCAAACGGGCCCACCCCGAGCTCACCCTGGTGGTGGCCGGTTGCGTCGCCCAGCAGGAGGGGGAGGCGCTCCTGCGGCGCGTGCCGGAGCTGGATCTGGTGATGGGGCCCCAGCACGCCAACCGGCTGGAAACCCTGCTGGAGCGGGTGGCCCAGGGGCAGCAGGTGGTGGCCACCGAGGACCACCTGATCCTGGAGGACATCACCACCGCCCGCCGCGACAGCCAGGTGTGCGGCTGGGTGAACGTGATCTACGGCTGCAATGAGCGCTGCACCTACTGCGTGGTGCCCTCGGTGCGGGGCCGGGAGCAATCGCGCACGCCGGAGGCGATCCGGCTGGAGATGGAGGGGCTCGCCGCCCGGGGCTACAAGGAGATCACCCTTCTGGGGCAGAACATCGACGCCTACGGCCGCGATCTGCCGGGCATCACGCCGGAGGGCCGCCGCCAGCACACCCTCACCGACCTGCTGTATGGCGTGCATGGAGTGGAGGGAATCGTGCGGTTGCGCTTCGCCACCAGCCATCCGCGCTACTTCAGCGAACGCCTGATCGACGCCTGCGCCGATCTGCCGAAGGTTTGCGAGCACTTCCACATCCCCGTCCAGAGCGGCGACGATGACGTGCTGCGGGCCATGGCGCGGGGCTACAGCGTGGCGCGCTACCGCCGCATCATTGAGCGCATCCGCCAGCGGATGCCCGATGCCGCCATCAGCGCCGATGTGATCGTGGCGTTCCCCGGTGAAAGCGAGGCCCAGTTCCGCCGCACCCTGGCGCTGGTGGAGGAGATCGGCTTCGATCAGGTGAACACCGCCGCCTACTCCCCCCGCCCCAACACCCCCGCCGCCGACTGGCCCGATCAGCTGCCCGAGGCGGTGAAGGTGGAGCGGTTGCGGCAGTTGAACGCCTTGGTTGAACAGGTGGCCCGCCAACGCAGCGCCCGCTACCTGGGCCGGCTGGAGGAGGTGCTGGTGGAAGGGCCCAATCCGCGGGACCCCGACCAGCTGATGGGCCGCACCCGCACCAACCGCCTCACCTTCTTTCCGAGTCGCGCTGCCGATGGCCGCCAGCTGGCGCCTGGAGACCTGGCCTGGGTGCGGATAGAAGCGGTGCGGTCGTTTTCCCTGAGCGGCACGCTGGCGGACGCCACCCCCAGCCGCTGAACCCCAGCGGCGAAGGCCGCTGCCCCACCGCTGCCCCACCCTGCCGCCAACGCGGCAGGCCACGAGGACCCTGGACGGTTCCGCCATGGCTGATACGTTTGGCGCCGCTCAGCTGCCGCCATGGTCATTCCTCCCCTTCGCGTCGGTGTGGTGTTCGGCGGCGATTCCGGGGAGCATGCGGTGTCGATCCGCTCGGCCCGCACGGTGATCGGCGGCCTGCGCGGCGGTGCCAACGCGGAGCGCTATCGCGTGAGCTGCTTCTACATCGACCGCGCTGGCCGCTGGTGGCCGCCGAGCCTGGCGGAGGCCGTGCTTGCCGGTGGGGAGGAAGCCTTCAATTGCCCGGTCGACGCTCCCCCTGGGCTGCATGAACTGCCGGACGGGGCGGACGACGTTGAGGTGTGGTTCCCGGTGCTGCATGGCCCCAACGGCGAAGACGGCACGATCCAAGGGCTGTTCACCCTGATGCGGCGGCCCTTCGTGGGCTCCGGGGTTCTGGGTTCAGCGCTGGGCATGGACAAACAGGCGATGAAGGCCGCCTTCGCCGCCGCCGGACTGCCCCAGGTTCCCTACGCCTGCCTGCTGTCCGAGGATCTCGACGGATCGAGCGCCGCCCTGGAGGGCCTGCTCGATCGGCTGGAGGCGGCGCTGGGTTACCCCTGTTTTGTCAAGCCGGCGAACCTGGGTTCGTCGGTGGGCATCAGCAAGGCCCGTGATCGGGCGTCGCTGCTTGAGGGCCTGCGGACGGCGGCGGCCCTTGATCCGCGGGTGGTGGTGGAGCGGGGAGTCACGGCCCGCGAACTGGAATGCGCCGTGCTGGGGGGAGGGGCCGCGGGGCCGCTGCGGGCCTCGGTGCTGGGCGAGATCCGCTTCAGCGCGGATTGGTACGACTACGACACCAAGTACAGCGAAGGACTCAGCCACACCGAGATCCCCGCCCCGGTGCCGGCCGAACTCAGCGAACGAGCCCGCCAGCTGGCCTTGGCCGCCACGCGGGCCGTGGCGGCCTCCGGCCTGGCCCGGGTGGATTTTTTCTGGGATGAGGCCAACGGGCAGTTGTGGCTCAACGAGATCAACACGATGCCGGGCTTCACCAGCCAGAGCATGTACCCCATGCTCTGGGCCGCCAGCGGCTTGCCCCTTGAGGATCTGGTCCACGAACTTGTCCAGGGCGCGAGACAATGAGCAGCGCCCAATCCTTCGAGAGGCAGAGCCGATGAGTCACGGACTGATCTGGTTGCCCCTGTTGCTGGTCTTTGTCCTGCTCGCGACCCTGGGCTGGCTGGAGCGGCGCCGTCAACAACTGTTCCGGGACTGGGCGGCCGGCGCCGAACTGGCCAAGCTGGATGCCTGCGGCGCCGCCCGGCTGGTGGATGGAACCGTCAGCTGGAGTCGTTTTGAATCCGGTAGCTTCCGCAACGTCGAAACCTTTGCCGTCACCAAGCTGGAAAAGGTGGAGCTGCTCTCCTTGGGCTCCGGCGAGGCACCCCTCACCTCCGAGAGCCAAGGCGCCTGCAGGTTGCGCCTGATCGGCGGTCAGCTGCAGAAGGACATCCCCTTCTCGGACGCCGAGCGGGCCCGCGGTTGGATCACCGAGCTGATGAGCCGCTCCCGCTGCGAACTTTGACCACCACCACCCCACTCCCCCCCGGCGCCGAGCGGCGACGTCAGCTGCGCCGCCAACGCCGCAACCAGCGGTTGCGCCATCTGTGGCGATTGCTGGTGTTCACGGCCCTGGCCGGCGGTCTCGGCTATGGGCTGCTGCGCCAGGGTTGGATCCTGCGCGGCCCGAGCCAGATCGAAGTGAGCGGCAGCACCCAGGTGAGCCGCGATCAGGTGATCCGGGCCGCTGGGCTGAGCTTCCCGCTTCCCTTGCTGGGCCTGCAACCGAAGAGGCTCGATCAGGAGTTGCGCGCGGCCCTGCCGATTGAGCGGGTGCGGGTCAGCCGCCTGATGCTGCCGCCCCGGCTGCGGATTGAGCTGGTCGACCGTGAAGCGGTCGCCCGGGCCGAGCGGTTCACCAGCCAGGGGATGGAGCGTGGCTACGTGGATCGCCTGGGCAACTGGATCGTCAACCGCCAGGAGCCGGCGGTGCGCATCAAGGGCAATGCCAGCATGAAGGTGGTGGGTTGGAATGAACGCCATCGCCCCGCCTTGCAACAACTGCTGGAAGCACGCACGCGCTTGGGGCCTGGTCTGCGGGAGGTGCGCTTCGATCCCGCCGGCAGCATCTGGCTCGCAACCAGCCAACTTGGGGCGATTCGCCTCGGCCCTAGCGATGGCCAGCTGCCCAGGCGACTCGAGGTGGCGAAGGCGCTGATGACCAGCCTCCCGGCGCGCATGAAGGGGCGCCAACCGCGGCTGATCGATCTCAGCGACCCCGAGCAACCGGAACTGAGCTTCGGCGCCGCCTCTGAGACCGCGCCCGTTACGCTTCCCCCAAGCTCGGCCGGTCCGGCGGCTTCTGTGGCAGGTTCCCCCGGCACCACACCTGCTCAAACCACTTTGGCGCCCGCCACCGGCGTTGCCGCCCGAGCCAGGCGCTAAACGGGATTGTTGGCGCCCGCGGGCGGAAGCAGCGCCCGCGCCCCCGGTTGCCGCCTCCCAGCCAGCCATCCCACACACAGCCTTGCCACCCTCGGCCCGGCCGGGCAATCTGGCCTTCACCTCAGCTCCGGATCCGGGTAACGGGATAATGCATCCGCAGACCAACGGCCACAACTCGTCAGCCGCGATCACCGGCGATCAGGACTGGCAGCACTCCGTGGATCTTTCGCAAGCCGAGGAACCCTTCGCCATGAGCCAGACTCCACCCAGCAACAACGGCATCGTTCCAAGCCAGACGGCACGGATCGAGGTCATCGGGGTCGGTGGCGGCGGCAGCAACGCCGTGAACCGGATGATCGCCTCGGACCTGAACACGGTGGCCTATCGGGTGCTCAACACCGATGCCCAGGCGTTAATTCAGTCGTCGGCCAACCAGCGCATCCAACTCGGTCAGAAGCTCACCCGCGGCCTAGGGGCCGGCGGCAATCCCGTCATCGGCCAAAAAGCGGCTGAGGAGTCCCGCGCCGAACTGCACGAGATGTTGGCCGGCTCCGATTTGGTCTTCATCGCCGCTGGCATGGGCGGCGGCACCGGCACGGGGGCGGCCCCGATCCTGGCCGAGGTGGCCAAGGAGGTGGGCGCCCTCACAGTTGGCATTGTGACCAAACCATTTGGCTTCGAGGGACGCAAGCGCCTGCGTCAGGCCGAGGAGGGCATCGCCCGGTTGGCTCAGCATGTGGACACGTTGATTGTGATCCCGAACGACAGGCTGCGC
>Ga0315903_10003215_pt1 | contig 22917 bp, 20 predicted proteins | sample LakEriMetagenome_7_FD_203524 | JGI IMG/M metagenome (GOLD analysis project Ga0315903, IMG submission 203524) | Freshwater fungal communities from buoy surface, Lake Erie, Ohio, United States - Buoy 2 MA119 | ecosystem: Environmental > Aquatic > Freshwater > Lake | place: USA: Lake Erie, Ohio... | reverse complement strand
AACCTGATTTGGCCAACCGTGTGCGATCCCTCACGGCGGGCGAGGGGGTCCCTGTGGTGTTTGACTCCGTTGGCAAAGACACCTTTGAGGCCTCTTTGAATTGCCTTCGTCCGCGTGGGCTCATGGTGTCATTTGGCTCTTCATCTGGGCGAATACCACCTGTGGATTTATTTACCCTGAACACCAAGGGTTCACTTTCAGTGACCAGTGCCGCTTTTGCCTGGTTCGTTCCCAACCGAGAAGAACTGTTGTCGCGTGCAGCAGAGGTGGTCGATGTTGTTTTACGCGGGGCCGTAAAAATTCAAATTAATCAGCATTTTTCGCTTTCAGATGCAGCGCAAGCCCACCGGGCTATTGAATCCCGCAAAACATTGGGATCTTCGGTTTTGATTCCCTGAAAACACATGCATTCGTGGTGACTCATTAGATCGTTGAACGATTCAATGCGCCTTTCCTAACTCACTAACCCGAAGAAAAGCATTCGTGAAATACGTGAACCATTCGAAAAAAGAGGGGGTTTAAGTGCAGTCAATTCAACCTTATACAGGCGTGACCATTCTGGACTTTACCTACGAATTGGGTAGCTATGCGACGCGTTTATTTGCCGATTTGGGTGCAACAGTGATTCGCATTGAATCAGAAGAGGGCGCTGCTGACCGTAAGCAAATACAAGAGTCCACCAACATTGATGCTAGGTTGATGGCGTCAAATACATTTGCTTTCAGAAATGCAAGTAAAACTGCCTTGTTTTTTAAACCTTCAAACACCGAAATCATTGAATCTCATTTAAACAAGGCTGATTTTATTTTCCTTGAGCGGGGTGGTTTGTTCGCTGAGCAGATCGATGAAATCAGAAGGAAAAACTCAAAGGCAATCATTACTTACATATCACCTTATGGTTTAAGTGGTCCCAATATTGAACTCGAAGCCAATGATTTGACACTTCAGGCGGCGGGAGGCATCGCATGGATGTCGGGTAGGTCCGAAATTTCTCCACTGAGGTTGCCGGCGGATCAATCGGCCATGATTACTTCAGTCTACGCCGCAGTGGCTTCGGCTGCCGCCTTTTTTGATGCCGAGTTAAATAACAATGGGCATTTGATTGATATCTCTGCACAAGAGTGTATTGCGCATTCGCTTCAAAATGCCCTTCAGGTTTATGACCTTGAGGGTCGCATTTCATCTCGCAATGGTGAAGGAACCCGGGATGCGACAGAAGATATTTTTGAATGCAAGGACGGGCACATGCTTTTGGCATCACCGTTGGCGCTCGGTCCCTCATGGGGTTCACTGGTGGCATGGGTCAAGGAAGCTGGACATCCTGCTTTTGATACTTTGATTCAGGCGAATTGGCTGGACCCTCAATGGCGAAAAACTTCACAGGCCAAACTGGAGTTTCGCAAAGAGTTTTCTGATTTCATATTTCGATATACAAAAGCTGAAATCATGGAGCAAGCCTTGAAAAGAAAAATTGTCATGTCACCCATCAACAATATTTCTGAAGTGCTGGATGACAAGCAATTGGCATATCGGGACTATTTCAAGAAACTGGAAATTAACAACAGTGGCAAGAAGGTAACTTATCCTGGAGCGCCATATCAATTCTCAGAAGATATTTGGTCTATCGCCCCGCCCCCCCATTTTTCAGCTTAATAAAATGTTAAAAAATCTTGATTTTTTAAATGGAATAAGAATTGCAGATTTTTGCTGGGCTGGTGCCGGGCCCTTTTGTACCAAAGTATTTTCCGATTTTGGCGCAGAGGTTATCAAGGTTGAAAGTACCGAGCGGGTTGATTCCGTTCGAGCAGGAGGGCCGTTCAAAGATGGACTGCCTGGAATTAATCGCAGCGGTTATTTTGCATCGAGAAACAGCGGAAAAAAAAGCATCACGATCGACTTGAAATCCGACGAAGGAAGGCAATTAGCGCTGCGGCTGATAGAGAAGTCGGATGTCATGACCAATAATTTCGGTCCTGGTGTCATGCAACGATTGGGCTTGGGTTACGAGGATGTGATCAAAATCAAGCCCGACATCATTGATCTTTCGATGCCGATGTATGGCCAGGACGGTCCAAACTCTTCGCTTTTAGGCGTAGGCATGACGATCAGTGCCGTGTCGGGTCTGACGGGATTGACGGCTTATGAGTCATCTGACCCGGTCGGTCCGGGCACCCACTATCCAGACCATGCGGCCAATCCCTACCACTCGGCATTTGCAATTTTGTCGGCACTGAGGCATCGGAGAATCACTGGACGGGGCATGAAAATTGACCTTGCGCAAGTTGAATCAACCATTAATTTCTTGGGTCCGGCCATTATTAATTTTGCGGTCACAGGTCAAGATCCTAAGCCCATCGGTAATCGTTCACTGTCGCAATCTCCTCACAATTTATTTCGTTGTAAGGAGCCGGATTCATGGTGCGCTATCGCTGCGCAAACTGAAGAAGAATGGCTTGCATTGGCTAATGTCATTGAGGGTCAAGAACTGGCACGCAATCCGGCCTTTCATGGCGTCCAAAACCGATTAGAGAAGACCCAAGAGCTTGAGTCGATTGTTTCTGATTGGGCTTGTCATCACACTGTGGCTGAAGTGGTTGCGATTTTGCAAAAAGTAGGGGTGACCACAGCTCGGGTAGCGTGCTCAAAGGATTTACTCACCGAGGACTTGCACTTGAAGGAGCGTGAGTTTTGGCAACAAATTGACCATCCTGAAATGGGCGTCACAACCTTCACGTCCCCCCCATACCGAATCGACGGTCACCGACTACAGCTCAAGCGCCCCCCACTCATAGGTGAACATACCGATGCAGTGCTGCGCGACATTCTCGGGTGCACAGATGAAGAAATTCGATCACTGAATTCTGCCGGAGTACTGAAATGATCACGCAAAGAACTCAAGCTGCCAGTTCGGGGCTTCGTCGTGCCGCGGCTGTTGTCGGTGTTGGCAACAGTGATTGGATCGGTGATTGGCATCGAACGCGCAATGGCGAACAGCCATCGGATTCCTATGGTTACGGTCTGGCAGCCTTGAACCGTGCGCTGGCCGATGCGGGGATTCATCGTGACGAGGTCGATGGCTTGATTGTCGGACCGACAACGGCCTATGAGCGATGCGGAGAGGTTTTGGGTATCAACCCCAGGTGGGGTGACCAAGCCGATGCCGTGAAATCAGTGATCAAAGCTTGTTCGGCTATTCAGTCGGGTTTGGCCTCGGTCGTTGCGCTGGTCTATGGCAATGACCAACGCTCTGCGGGCATTCAATACGGAGGCCCGGCGGCCATGGGGGGCGATTCCTTTTTGTCGTATGTGTATCACGCACCATGGGGTTTGACATCACAGGGGGCCTTGTATGCGTTGACATTTCAGGCGTACAAAGAATCCCGTGGCATGACAGAAAAAGAGCTGGGGGAAGTGGCGGTAGCGCAAAGGCATTGGGCCTCACTGAATGACCAAGCCATCATGCGCAAGCGCATCACGCTAGATGACTACATGAATGCCCAATATATTTGTGAGCCGTTAAGGTTATATGACTATTGCATGATCAACGATGGGGGCGTTGCATTGATTATTGTGGATGCCGATCGCGCAAAGAAAATGCGTAAAGAACCCGTTTATATCGAGGCAGTGGGGCGCAGTGATATGAATCGAGGGGCAACAAGTCTTGAACCCCGATTGATTGATTTTTATTTGCCAGCACAACAAGAAGCAGCGGCGCAGCTTTTCAATATGGCGGCCATTGAACCCAAAGATGTAGACATATTCCAAGTGTATGACAGCTTTTCAGCGCATATACCGCTCGCTTTGGAGGGCTATGGCTATTGTCCGGTGGGGGAAGCGGGTAAATTTTTAAGGGAGCAAAAAATGGGACCCGGCGGCAAGTTGCCAATCAATACCAGTGGTGGCCATTTGTCGGAGTCCTATATGCAGGGCTGGAACCATCAAATTGAATCTGTTCGACAACTTCGGGGTGAATGCGGACAACGACAAATTGAAAATTGTCGTTATGTCCATTACTCATCGGACGTGGCCGGTAATGCAGTTTCAATTTTGTACAGCAAGTGAGTTCAACATGACTGAAACATTCGCTATGACTCCCCCGCCGGTTTTGGGACTTTATGACAGAAAAATGTGGGAACACATCAACAACAAGGACCTGCACCTTCAATGTTGCCTAGACTGCGGGGCAACACAATATCCTCCCGCGCCGGGTTGCGCAAAATGTCTTTCAGTGAATCTTCAATGGAAACCTGTTTCGGGGCTGGCAAAGATCATCTCTTGGGCCATATTTCATAAGCAATATTTACCCGCCTACCCAGCACCCTATAACGTTATCGCTGTGAGGCTTCAAGAAGGTCCTGTATTGATCAGCAATCTTGAAGGAGACAGCCCGTCGGGATCATGGATTAACGCAGATGTGAATCTTGTTTACACCACCATGCCGGATGGCGTTGTTTTACCAAGATTTCGTCTTGCTGATGAATCTTGATTTAAACAGCCAGCCTCATTTTTATGCCACATCAATCAAAGGATCATCCTCTTGATGCAAACCATGTGGCTTTGAAACCAGGGTTGTTGGCGGGCGTCAGGGTGATAGAAGTCGCCGATGAGTTGGGTGAATATTGTGGCTTGTTGTTAGCGGGTTTAGGGGCTGAAGTTATCAAAATCGAGCCCTTAGAGGGAAGCCCAACCCGCGAAATTGGGCCCTTTGTTGGCGACGAGTCAAACCCTGAAAAATCCATTTTCTTTTGGTCATATAACCGGGGCAAGAAGTCGGTTGTTCTGGATATTGAAACCGATGAAGGGCAAACATTATTTCTGAAGCTGCTGGAACAATCAGATGTGTTCCTTGACAGTACGAACAGCCAATTTGCCCGGAAATTGAAAATTGAAAAATCAATCAATGAATTATTTCCAAAATTGATTACAGCCCGAATAACGCCTTTTGGTGATACGGGACCTTGGAAAGATTTCAAAGGTTCGGATTTGATTCATCTGGCTCTGGGTGGCGTGATGATGAATTGCGGCTACGACATGAACAAGGCGGGACAATATGAATTGCCCCCAATCGCCCCTCAAGTTTGGCATTCTTACCATATCACCGCAGAGTGGGTTGCCGTGGGCATTGCCGCGGCTTTGGTCTCTCGCCAGCACACCCACCTGGGACAAGATTTGTCCTGTGCGGTACACGAATCTGTTGCCAAAAACACCGAACTTGATTTGATGTCTTGGGTCATGCGGCGCGCGCCCTTGTTTCGTCAAACGGCCAGACATGCGGCCGAAGAACCCAACCCTGTCGCCAGCATCAGTGCAACAAAAGACCAGCGGTGGAACATGACCTGGGGCGTTTCGGCGCGTGACAAAGCCAAAATCATTCCCTTTCTAGAGCGCTATGGCATGGCAGAGGGCTTGCAGTTGAGCAGCCAGAGCGGCGACCTGAATGCCCGAAGCACCCCCGGTTCTGCCGGGATAGACCCGGATTCTATTTTGATGCTGGAGGCGATACGTCAATTTGTTGCCCGGTACGACTACAAAGATCTGCCCTGGAAAGAGGCGCAGGATGCGGGCTTGTTGTGGGCCCCGGTTCGCAAACCCCATGAAAATGCAGAAGATGAACATTGGTTGCAGCGCAACACATTCAGCGATATTGAACATCCTGAGCTGGGACGCTCATTCCGGTACCCCACGAGCAAATGGTTAAGTACGGCAACACAGTGGCAAGTGGGGCAGCGTGCACCACTGCTGGGAGAGCACACGCAAGAAGTGATTGCAATGGCCGATTGTCGGAAAAGTCGGCCGGTTCCCGCAGTACCCAAAGCCGCAACTGAAGCCAAAAGATCGGCTTCAGGGAAACCATTTCCACTGCAAGGCATCAAGATATTGGATTTTTCTTGGTTCTTAGCCTCGGCCGGAGGCACTCGAATACTGGCATCTTTGGGGGCCGAAAGTATCAAAGTGGAATGGAAAGAAAATCCCGACACGCGACTGGCAGCCATGGCCCCCGTGGGTGGCCGAGCCGCTCGGACGCAAGCCAGGCAACCATTGCAAGGCGTGACCGATGCCGATATGGGGGGGCAATTCAATAACAAAAATGCCGGGAAAAGAGGGATGTCACTCAATATTCGGCACCCCCTCGGGCTTTCAATCGCCAAAGAGCTGGTTCGCCAATCGGACATTGTTGCCGAAGGCTTTTCTCCGGGTGTATTGGATCGATTGGGACTAGGCTATGAGGTTCTGAAAAAAATCAAGCCTGACATTATTTATGTGCAGCAGTCTGGCATGGGAAGCCAAGGTCAATATGGCCGATTTCGAACGGTGGGTCCAATTGCCGCGTCCTTTTCTGGCACCACAGAAATGTCTGGACTGCCCGAACCGTCTGCCCCAGCCGGTTGGGGTTATTCATACCTCGATTGGGTGGGGGCCTATGGATTCGCTTTGGCAACGCTGGGAGCCATTCATCACCGAAACAATACCGGTGAAGGTCAATGGATTGATGCTTCGCAATGTGAAGCGGGCATATTCCAGACGGCCACTTCGATCCTAGACTGGTCAGCCAACCAACGCGTTTGGACGCGGTATGGCAATCGCTCGCCCTATAAAGCCGCCGCACCCCACGGCGCTTACCGGTGTCTTGGCGAAGACCGTTGGATTGCCATTGCTTGCTTTGACCCGGATGAGTGGTCGGCCTTTTTAAAGGTTTCCGGATTGAGCGAATTACGTGACGATGCACGTTTCAAAACGCTGGCGTCAAGGTTGTTACACCAGGACGAACTGGACGCCTGTGTCACCTCTTGGACCCTCAAGCAAGATGCCTTTCAATGCATGGAAAACCTTCAGCGCGCGGGGGTGCCCGCTGGGGTTTGCCAGACCGCTGCCGATCGATACGACCACGATCCTCAATTGCGGGAACTGAATTGGCTGACCGAGGTGACAGGAAGCAAGATTGGCCAATGGCCGGTTGTGGAGTTTCCCGTCAAGATGAGTGCAACGCCTGCTTATGCGGGTGGCGTGATTGACCGTGGGGCACCCTGCTACGGCGAAGATAACGAGCATGTTCTGAGTCAGATGCTTGGGTATTCAGCCTCTGAAATTCAGGATTTGATTGCGCAGGGCGTCATTTGATGAGTCCAATGAAAGACTTCAAAGGGATTCCATTTTTGTTCATTAACCCATCTTTGGATGATTTCAAAAGGTCAGAAAAATGAATCCTGCTTTCGAACTCTTGAACTATCAAAAATTTCGGTCATGCGTTGTCTCAACAGCGCAAATTGAATTGCTGCACAGCGGCATGCGGTGGGCTGAAGGTCCGGTCTATTTTGCGGATGGCGGTTATCTGTTGTGGAGCGATATTCCCAATAATCGAATTCTGCGCTGGGTGGATGGGGGCGGTGTCACCACATTTCGTGAACCCTCGCACCATGCCAACGGAAACACGCGAGACCTTCAGGGGCGGCTGATCACTTGTGAAAGTGGTTCGCGCCGTCTGACGCGGACAGAATACAACGGCAGCATCACTGTGCTCGTCGATCAGTATGAGGGGCGGCGGCTGAACTCCCCAAACGATGTGGTGGTGCGTTCGGATCACACCATTTGGTTCACCGATCCGCCCTATGGCATTCTCAGTGACTACACGGGCGACATGGCGGAAAGCGAGCTGGGTGCGAACTGTGTCTTTTGCTATGACCCTGTGACCGAAAAGCTGAACATTGCCACGGGGGATATGGTCAAGCCCAATGGACTAGCATTTTCTCCTGATGAAAAAATCCTGTACGTCGCCGATACCGGTGCATCCCATGATCCGAACGGTCCGCACCATATTCTGGCGTGGGACGTTGAAGACAGGGTCTTGGTGAGGCCCCGTGTATTTGCAACCATCAGTCCGGGTTTGTCGGATGGATTTCGCGTAGACGTCAAAGGGCACATATGGACCAGCGCTGGCGATGGCGTTCATTGCTACGCGCCGGATGGGGAGTTGATTGGAAAAATTCATTTTCCCGAAGTGGTCAGTAACTTGACATTTGGCGGTCCCAAAGGCAACCGACTGTTCGTCACCACTGCAACTTGTCTTTACTCGGTCTTTGTTGGTCAACGCGGCGTTCAGAAGCCATGAAAATGAAGACAAGGACGAGGACGAGGACGAGGACGAGGACGAGGAGAAAGCCTTAATGAATGATTTCAAGTCCCTTAAAAACAAAACGGCCATTGTGGGTATCGGCAATACCGCCTACGGCGATTTCCCGCTGTCCAGTGATTACGCACTGGGGGCTCAAGCATTCAAAGCAGCGATTGACGATTGTGGGTTGGATAAAAACGAAATTGATGGTTTGATTTGCTGCAGGGTTCCCAGTTACTCGCGCATGGGGGAGATTCTCGGGCTCAACCCCCGCTGGACTGTGACTTTGCCAGGACATGGTCGAATGTCGGGCATTTCGATTGTGGAGGCCATGATGGCGTTGGAAACCGGGGCCGCCAAGTACGTTGCCCTGATTTACACCAACATTGGCCGATCTCGCAGGATGAGTTACGGGGGCGATGACAGTGCCAGTTTTTGGGACCCATGGGGCTTCACTTCGCCCGGGGCATCGCATGCACTCATGTTTCGAATGCACATGGAGCGCTTTGGCACCACAACCCGTCAGTTGGCCGAAGTCTCCATGGCATTCCGGAACAATGCCCTGCTGAACCCAGATGCCGTCATGCGCAAACCGATCACGATTGAAGACCATGAATCCGCGCGTCGAATTGTGGAGCCCTTCGGGTTGCTGGATTACTGTTTGGTCAACGATGGGGCGGTTTGCATCATCATGACCACCGCCGAACGGGCGCGCGACCTCGCCAAACCGCCGGTATTGATTTCTGGTGTCGGTGCCCGGGATGCATTTGAGCGAAGCTCGATTGCCAATTTCGATGCTGAATTTTGGTATTCGGAAATCAAGGATGCGGGTACTCAGGCTTATGAAATGGCTGACGTCAAGCCGGAAGATATCGATTCATTGATGTGTTATGACAATTTCAGTGCGACCGTCTTGTTCAGTCTTGAAGGGCTGGGCTTTTGTCAGCGCGGAGAGTCCGGGGCCTTTGTGGAAGGGGGGGCTTTGGGGTTGAACGGCAAACTTCCTACCAATACGGATGGCGGCCATCTGTCAAATTCTTATATGCAAGGCTGGGCGCTCAATATTGAAGCCGTGCGCCAATTGCGTGGTGAATGTGGTGACCGCCAATTACCCCGTTGTGAAGTGGTTCAATACATTGCTGCCACCCCCTGCACGCGATCTATCATTTATACAAAAGGGTGAGGCGCATCATGGACTCGAGTTACGGCAAACCTCTTCCTGAAAACGATCCTTTGACCCAGCCTTACTGGGAATATGCCCTAGAGAACAAGTTATCCATTCAGTACTGCACCCAATGTGGACACACGCATTTTCCAGCCAGTCCGGTGTGTCCGGCATGCCTTTCGGATCAGCAGGATTGGCAGGTGGTGAGTGGGCAAGCCACCCTGGTTTCATGGGTTAAGTTTCACCGTGCCTATTGGAATGGTTTTCGCGACGATCTTCCCTACGATGTGTGCTTGGTCAAATTGGATGAGGGCCCATTGATTCTGAGTAATTTTCGTGGGGCCGCACCTGAGGGGCTTCACGCAGGCATGAGACTTCGTGCGGTGTTCAATCATGTGACGGCAAAGCTTTCACTGGTTAATTTTGTAGCGGCCTGATGCGCATGAACAACTGCGCCCAGATTGCTTCGCCCGATTCAGTCGAGGCACCTGAACAGTATTTGGCACGGATTGAGGCGCAATCCGACCGCCTGACAACGCTCTGCGGAAAGGGGACCATGGTCTGGCGGTCATGGGGATCAGGCCCCCCCTTGGTCTTGCTGCATGGCGGTTATGGTTCTTGGCGGCATTGGATTCGAACGATACCGACGCTTGCAAAGCAATTTCGCCTGCTGGTCCCGGATCTGCCCGGGCTGGGCGATTCAGACGAGTTACCTGAAAGCCCATTGCCGGAAGATATTGCCGACACGGTCCGTTATGGCTTGAATCAAATCATTCCAACAGATGCACCCTACGATGTTGTCGGATTTTCATTCGGAGCGTTGATCGGCGGACACATGGCCGCAAAAATGGGCGCTGACATTCGCTCCTTGACCTTGGTGGGGGCGGGGGCCTTGGGTCTGACTCGGCCAGATATTCCTTTGGTGAAGTGGCAATCCGATTTGCCGGCAGACGAGTTGCGCGCCATTCACAGAAAAAATCTTTCCAGATTGATGATTGCCGATCCTTCCAAAATAGACGATTTAGCGTTGCACATTCAGCAGGTCAATACAAAAATGGCACGCGTCAGAAGTCTAAAATTTGCGGCCAGTGATTCTTTGCTGCAAGCCTTGCGTCAATCTTCACCTCATTATCTGAATGCTATTTGGGGTCAACTGGATGCGGTTGCCGCTGTGCATATGACCGAGCGATTTGATTTGCTTCGTGGAATCAGGCCTGACGTTCATCTCGAAATCATCCCCAAAGCCGGTCACTGGGTCGCCTATGAAGAAGCGGACCGATTCAATGGCTTGTTGAGCGAACTGCTGATCAAGCAGTGATTGAATTTTTAATATCCTGATAACCGAACGAATCAAAACACCATGAACGATCTCAAAGACAAAGTCGTCCTCATCACTGGGGCCAGTTCGGGTATTGGTGCGGCCGCTGCCCTAGCATTTGGGCGCTGGGGTTGCCACGTTGCTGTGCATTTCAATTCGCATGAAAAGCAGGCCTTGGACATCGTGGCGCAGATAGAAAAATCAGGCGCACGCGCGGCTGCATTCAAGGCAGATGTGACCGACACCCAGGACTTGAAAACACTGGCGGCTTCTGTGTTAGAGACATTCGGGCGCATCGATATCTTGATCAACAATGCAGGCGATATGGTGCAGCGGGTACCCCTTGCAGAGGCGACCGACGACATTATTGCGCGTGTATTTGATCTGAACGCCCGCTCCATGATTGCATTAGGTCGGGAAATTATTCCCGGCATGCGTGCGCAAGGCGGCGGGGCCATCATCAATGTCACATCGCAGGCGGCGCGTCTGGGGGGAACGCCGGGGGCAGGGCTTTATGCCGCCTCCAAAGGTTTTGTATCTACTTACACCAAAAGCCTGGCCCGTGAATTGGTGCCGTTTGGCATACGCGTGAATGCCGTAGCCCCGGGAGTGATTGCTACCCCCTTTCAAGCTGTTCACAGCAGCCCAGCCTTGATGGAGGAGCGTAAAAAAATCATACCCATGGGCCGTTTGGGGCGTGCAGATGAGTGTTCTGGCGCGATGCTTTTTCTGGCGAGTGAAGAAATGTCGGGCTATGTGATCGGTCAGGTCATTGAAGTCAATGGCGGCACCGTCATGCCCTGATGCTGAATCTGCAAGGTAAAACTGTTCCTTTGAAAGTGAGTTGAAACATGATCAAACCTTATGTGTTTCGCGGCAATGCCTATCGCAACCAAGTTGATTTGGCGGCCTGGACGAATCAGCGAACAGAAGAAGCCCTGGAGGCGGATCTGCCCATCATCGATGCCCATCACCATGTTTGGGACGATGAGCGTGGTCGGTATTTGATGGATGAATTTGCGGCAGATCTTGATTCTGGTCACAACATTCGCGCCACACTGTTTGTGGAGGCCGGAGCCATGTACCGCGCCTATGGCGACGAACACATGAAGACGGTGGGTGAGGTTGAATTTGTCAATGGTGTCGCCGCCATGGGCGCAAATGGCCGATATGGGCCGACTCGAATTTGTGCCGGTATCGTAGGGCATGCAGACCTGATGCTGGGCGAAAAGGTCAGGCCGGTATTGGAGACTTTGATCACGGCGGGGCATGGGCGATTCCGGGGCATCCGACACGGCGTGACATGGGATACGGGCAATGCGGCCAAATTTGGCAAACGACAAGCCCCACAACATCAGTTGCTTGACCCGGTTTTTCGCCAAGGTTTCGCTTGCCTGGAGCCCTTGGGTTTGACATTTGAGGCCTGGCAATTTCATCCGCAGTTACCTGATTTGATGGACTTGCTGGCCGCGTTTCCCAATACCCCTGTCATCCTCAATCACGTTGGCGGCTTACTGGGTATCCCGCCCCACGATGGCAACCGAAAAGAAGTCTTTGACGTCTGGCGACTCCATATTCATGCCTTGGCCCGTTTCCCCAACCTGAGCGTCAAGCTCGGGGGGTTGGGCATGCTTTATTGCGGTTGGGACTTCCATTTGCGCGACATGCCACCCGACTCGCAGGAACTCGCCAGTATCTGGCGGCCCTACATTGAGACTTGCATAGAAGCATTTGGCACTGACCGTTGCATGATGGAAAGCAACTTTCCCGTGGATAAACAATCCTGTGGCTACGGCGTGTTGTGGAATGCCATGAAGCGAATCACTTCGAATTTTTCCGCATCTGAAAAATCTGATCTGTATTTCGACACCGCTCAACGGGTTTACCGCATCAGTTGCTGACGACGTGCTGGATTGGCCAGGGTATTTCATCCATCTTGTGCCGCATTTACCCACTTGCATTGCTCCAGTCTGATAATCTGCGCGCATGAATGCATCCACTGCCGCACCCGAACACCTGATTGACTCTGCCTATGCGGCCCGGCGCTTGCTGGTCACGCTGGCCTTAATGACCTTGGGGAGCAGCAGCATGTATGTGGTGGCCGTGGTGTTGCCCGCCGTGCAGGCCGAGTTCGGGGTCAGCCGGGCCGATGCCTCCTTGCCTTACACCCTGATGATGTTGGGCTTTGGTTTGGGTGGGTTGTTCATGGGCCGTTGGGCCGACCGCTCGGGCGTCCACATGCCTTTGCTGCTGGGTGGATTTGGCACGGGAATCGGGTTTGTTGCGGCCAGTCTGTCCAGCAACGTCTGGTGGTTTGCGTTGGCGCATGGCTTGTTTCTGGGGCTGCTGGGCAGTTCCACCACTTTTGCGCCGCTGGTGGCCGATACCTCTTTGTGGTGGCAAAAAAGACGCGGTATTGCCGTGGCCGTGTGTGCCAGTGGTAACTATGTGGCCGGTGCTCTTTGGCCCCCCTTGGCGCAGTACGGCGTAGAAACCGTGGGCTGGCGCAGTACCTATGTGGCGCTGGGGCTTTTTTGTGGTGTGGGCATGGCGCTGTTGAGTTTGCTCATGCGCCAGCGCCCGCCCCTGTTGCAAACCCCGGTGGCGGGCAGCGCCAAGGCTCTGCAGTCGGAGCGTCCCTTTGGCCTCAGCCTGGGGCAGGCGCAGTTCTTCTTGTGTGTGGCTGGGGTGGCCTGTTGTGTGGCGATGGCCATGCCACAAGTGCATATCGTGGCCTATTGCACCGACCTGGGCTATGGCGCGGCTCGCGGTGCCGAAATGCTCTCGCTCATGCTGGCCAGCGGCATTGCCAGTCGGTTGATATCGGGTGCCATTTGTGACCGCATTGGGGGTTTGCGCACTCTGGCGCTGGGCTCGGTTTTGCAGGGCGTGGCCTTGCTGCTGTTTTTGCCCTTTGACGGCATGGTCTCGCTGTACATCATCTCGGCCCTGTTTGGCCTGTTTCAGGGCGGCATCGTGCCCGCTTACGCCATCATCGTGCGCGAGTATTTTCCGGCCAAAGAAGCGGGCTCGCGAGTGGGCGCGGTCATTATGGCCACCCTGGTGGGCATGGCCCTGGGCGGCTGGATGTCGGGCAAAGTGTTTGACCTCACAGGTTCCTACCACGCCGCCTTCATCAATGGCGTGCTGTGGAACGCGCTCAACCTCAGCATTGCCCTGTGGTTGTTGTGGCGCGTCAAGCGGGCGGCGATGCAAGCGGCCTGAAGCGCCTGTAAAACGCTAAAAAATCGCCAGCATTTTGGGCCTTGCTGGCGATGTGCTTGCGCTCAGGCCCCCAAATGACGCACCGCGTCTGAAATGCGCCAACCGTCTTGCAGGCCATGGGCCAACGCCAAGTCGTTCAAGCCGCTCACCACGCCATGGTTCAACCCGTCTTGCGCCTCGCCGATGCGCGCCGACAGGTGCGAATACACCAGAGCCAACACCCCCGCAGCTTGTAACTCGTGCAGCGCCACGCGACCGGCGTTGTCTTTGCCGCCACCGGCATCGTTAAAGGCCACGGCAAAGGGCTTGTCTTGCAATGCGGTCACAAAGTGGGCCGCAGACAAACCCCCGTGCGAACCTGTCACCACCACTGCCCCGACGTGCGAGGGCGTGATCAGTGCGATCGAGTCCAGTAAAACCAGGGGGCGTGGGCTCACCGTGTTTCTCTTTCCACGTCGTGCTCAAAACTGGCGTTTTGCAGGGGTTCATTGCCGGCCATCCACTGGCTGTAAATGGTTTTGAAGTCGTGCACGATTTGCGTCAGCGGCATGTCGTCAAAGCTGCCGCGTTGGTTCACGTACTCCATGTGCCGGTTGCCAGCTTTGTCGAACGGGTGATAAATCGAGTCGCTGGTGCCATCAAACTCCAGCGGCAGCAGCCCGAACTTGTCACACAGTTCAATGTTGAAAGCCGGGGTGGCCTTGACCCATTGGCCATTGAGCCAGATATCCGCGTACCCATGCCAGATGAACACATCGGTCTGCATGGTCTGGCGCAAGCGCTCGGTGCTCAGGTGGTTGCGCACATCGGCATAACCCAGCCGGGCATGCAAGCCGGCGGCACGGCACACGGCCGCCATCAGTGCCGCCTTGGGCACGCACCAACCCGTGCCCGTGGCCAATACCGAGCTGGCCCGCATGCCCTCGGGCGACAAGTCGATGCGGTAGGGGTCGTAGCGGAACCGGTCGCGCACCGCCAGATACAGCGATACCGCACGTTCCCGATCATCGTGGCCTTGTGCGTGTTCGCGCGCAAAAGCCTGCACGGCGGGGTGGTCACTGTCAATCAGTGCGGTGGCGGCCAGGGTGGCCGCCGAAGGACCCGAAGAGGGGCCGAAAGATGGACCGGAAGATGGGTTTGTTGAGGAGGTTGGGGCGTGTTGGGCGTTCATACCCCGCACTTTAGCGGGTTGTGGCAGCGGGGGGTGTCGCCCAAAAAAAGCGCCCCTGACCGCAAGGCGAGGGGCGCAAAATAACAAAACTGTCAGGCAACTGCAGGAAGCATGACAAGGTCAGTATACTGTAAATATAAACAGTATTTTAAGCATGCAAGCCCTTCACATTCCTCAACCGCTGCCCCCAGGTCCCTGGTGGCTACAGGCCTTGCCGGCCAGTATTGCAGCTGGCTTTCCCTCGCCCGCTGAAGACCATCAGGTAGAGCGCATCGACCTGATGCAGCAACTGGTTAAACACCCCCAGGCCACCTTTTATATCAGGGTGCGCGGGGAAAGCATGCGCGATGTGGGCATTTTGGACGGATCGGTGGTGCTGGTGGACCGGGCCATTGCGCCCGCCGACGGCCAGATCGTGCTGGCGGTGGTCGACGGCGACTTCACCTGCAAAACCCTGCGTTTGCAAGGTGAACGCATGCGGCTGCAAGCGGCCCACCCCGATTACCCCGACATCGTGCCCAAAGACGGCCAAAGTGTTGAAATCTGGGGCGTGGTCGTGGCCACCATTCACCAACACCAGACCTGAACCTGAACCTGAACCTGAACCCTATATGCCACCCGAACCCGCCTCACGCCGCCGCCGCGAAGATTTTGAAGAAAGCCGGGTCTACGAATACCCGCAGCACCTGCGCACCGCCATCGACGATGCCCCCACAGGCCCCGGCGTCTACATTTTTCATGGGCAAGAGGGCGACTTGCCCTTATATATAGGCAAAAGCATCAACATCCGGGCCCGCTTGCTGTCGCACCTGCGCACGCCAGACGAAGCCCGCATGCTGCGCCAGACCCTGCGCATCAGCCACATCCGTACGGCGGGTGAAATCGGGGCCTTGCTGCTGGAAGCCCAAATGATCAAGGCGCAACATCCGCTGTTCAACCAAAAGCTGCGCCGCAACAAACAACTGTGCAGCTTGCGCCTGAGTGGCGGTGTGCCCGAAGTGGTTTATTCGAAAGACATCGACTTTGCCACTCAGGCCGACTTGTACGGGCTGTTTGCCAGCCGACACGCTGCGCTGGACGGTTTGCGCAGCCTGGCCGACCAGCACAAGCTTTGCTATGGCCCGCTGGGGCTGGAAAAACTGCCCCCCGGCAAAGCTTGTTTTCGTGCCGCCATTCGGCAATGTGCGGGCGTTTGCCGGGGCGACGAAACCCCGCAAGCTCACCAGCAACGCTTGTTCAGCAGTTTGCTGGCGCTGCGCGTCGAGTGCTGGCCATTTGGTGGCGCGGTGGGTTTGGTCGAGCGCGATGCCGAGCTGACCCAAATCCATGTGGTCAACCACTGGTGTTACCTAGGCAGCGCCGCCACCGCCGAGCAGGCCCGGCAACTGACCACGGTGGCCGCAGGCTTCGATGCCGACGGCTACAAAATTCTGTGTCGCCCGGTGCTCACGCAAAGCGTTGAAATCTTGGTTTTATAAAGCGCTGACCTGCAGCGTCCAGTCTTGGATGCTCAGGGCGGCTATTTTTTGAAAAGCTTGATCGCTGCTCACCCAAATCGCTTTCGCGTGCAGTGCATGCGCCGCTATTTGCATGTCCAAAGATCCCTTTATACTGTTCATTTATACAGTTATTGGCGGCAATATGACCACGCATTTCAGCCCTCGCCCGCAGTACGCCCTGGTCGACGGCAACAACTTTTATGTCTCATGCGAACGGGTGTTTCAGCCCCGGCTGAACCACCGTCCGGTGGTTGTTTTGTCCAACAACGACGGCTGCGCCATTGCCCGCAGCAACGAAGCCAAGGCGCTGGGCATCGCCATGGGGGCACCGTATTTCAAAATCCAACACCTCGAACAAGAGGCCGGACTGGTCGCGCTGTCGGCCAACTTTGCCCTGTATGGCGACATGAGCGACCGCATGATGAGCCTGGCCGCAGGCTTGGGGCATCAGCAAGAGGTTTACAGCATCGACGAAAGTTTTCTGGATTTGTCCAACATTCCGGGCGATCTGGTGCGCCGCAGCCACCAAATACGGCGGCGCATTTTGCAATGGATCGGCATTCCGACCTGCATCGGCATCGGCCCCACCAAAACACTGGCCAAACTGGCCAACCACATCGCCAAGAACGCCGAGCGCAAACCGGGCAGTTACCCGGAACAGCACGCACAAATTTGTCATCTGGGGGCCGTCAGTGGGCCCGAGTTTGCGGCCTTGTTGCAAGCCACCGAGGTGGGCGAAGTCTGGGGTGTAGGCCCCCGTATTGCGGCCCGGCTGCGTGCCCAGGGCATTTGCAGCGCACACGATCTGGCCCGCATGAACCCCGCGGCCGCCCGTGCCCTCAGCTCGGTGGTGCTCGAAAAAACCGTGCGCGAATTGCAGGGCACCCCGTGTTTTGTGTTCGAAGACGAGCCCGCCCCCAAACAACAAATTGCCTGCACCCGCAGCTTTGGTCACCCCGTAACCGAGTGGCCTCATTTGCAGCAAGCCGTGACCGAATTCGCTTGCCGTGCCGCCGAAAAATTGCGCAAACAAGCCAGCCACGCCGCCCAGGTGTTGGTGTTTATTCGCACCAGCCCCTTCCGTCCCAACGACCCCCAATACAGCCGCAGCGCCTGCCTGCCGTTGCCTGTGCCCACCAGCGACAGTGCCCACATCACGCAGGCGGCCAACGCCTTGTTGCAAAGTATTTACCAACCCGGCTATCGGTACGCCAAAGCCGGGGTCATGCTGATGGGCCTGCAACCCGCTACGCGTCAGCAAGCTGTGTTGGATTTGTCGCGCCACGCGGGCGACGCGCAACCGGCCAACCGGACTCGCCTCATGCTGGCGCTGGACCAAATTAACCAGCGCTATGGCCGGGGCAGCCTGAAACTGGCCAGCGCAGGTGCCGGGCAAGCGCCGCAAATCTGGCACATGAAGCAAGAACGCAAAACCCCCGCCTACACCACCGATTGGGCCAAACTGCTCACGGTGAGCGATGGCCTTTAGCGCCCCACCCCCAGTGCCCCTCACGTTCGGGCGGGTATTGCAAGGTTTGAGGGTGCAGGCACTGCTAGACTCGGCGACTGCAAAAATTGAACACCTCAATGCACTACGATTTGCCCGTTGATATCGTTTATTTGTGGGTCGACGGGAACGATTCCACTTGGCGTGCCAAACGCCAGGCTGCCCTCCACCAACTGCCTCGCGACACCAGCGCCGCCATGGCCCGCTACAGCAATGTAGAGGGCCGTTTTCGTGACAACCACGAACTGCGCTACAGCCTGCGCGCGCTGGAGAAGTTTTTCCCGGACCATGGACACGTTTACATCGTCACCGACGCGCAGGCCCCCGACTGGCTGCGCCCCTCGGACCGCCTGACCCTGGTGGACCACCGCGAGCTCATGCCCGAGACTTCTTTGCCCACCTTTGACTCGGGCAACATAGAGTCTTGGATACACCACATCCCCGGTTTGTCAGAGCGCTTTTTTTATTGCAACGACGACGTCTTCTTTGGCGCTCCGGTGCAACTGGCCGACTGGTTTCATCCGAATGGCTTTCATGTGGCCTGGTCGGACGACCCGGAGGTCAGCGACGAAGCCATGCGCACGGATGCCACCTCGCTTGAAAACGCTTGCCGCCTGTCCATTCAATGGCTCAACGAGCAAGCCCAACAAGCCAACCAACCCGTACCGGCGGGATCGACAAGGGTAGAGCGTGTGCCAGACCCCCTGTACCAAAGCACTTTCCGCACTTTTGCGCACTCGCCTCGGCCCATGCTCAAGTCCATCTTGCTGGAGCTTGAGGGCGCGGCCCCCGAATTGTTTGCCACGGTCAGGTCCACGGTGTTTCGCAGTTGGGACAAGCCCACCATCGTTTCAGACTTTGTGCTGCGCTGGGCGTTGGCGCACGGGGTGGCCAGCATCCGGCCCTATCGGCACCGGTATGTGTCCACGGGTGCCAGCAACCAGCAAGCGCAACTGCAAGCGCTGCAGGCCGAATTTGGCCAACTCGAGTTCTTTTGCATCAACGACACCACCGACGATGCTGACCCTACCGACCCGCGACTGCAAAACGTGCTGTCGGTGCTCCAAAGCATCTTGCCCCAGCCCTCAGGCTTTGAGAACGACCCTGCGCAAGCACCAGACTTCAGCGCAAAGACTCACGCGAAAGAGCCGACGGTGGCAACGGGAAATATTCCAAAACCGCATCGTCCAGCGCCATCTCAGATGCCGCCATCGACGCTTCCTGGTTTTGCACGCGCTGGGCGCTGAGCTGCCGGGCCTGGTGTTTGGCCGGGCGCGCACGCACCCGAATGCGCCAAAGCCTGAACGAACGGTTTTTCAGCTGGGCCCGCATCAACGCGATCACCTCCGCCTCGGTCAGGTCAAACTGCAAGGCAATGGCCTCAAACGGCGTGTCGTCCTGCCAAGCCATGGCCACAACGTCCGAGAGTTCGGCTTCTGACAGACGGGGCGGTGCAGGGTGCTGCAAGCCCATGTCCTCTAGCTCCAGTGCGCAGGCTGGTGCCAGCGCGGGCGAAAGCTCAGGTGCAGCGGTCGGTTCGGATGAAATCAAAGGGGGCAATTCGTTCATGGCAACAAAAGGCTGGTTTCTTTTCTGAGCATAGCCACCATTTGCTGAGCGGCGGGCGACAAGCTCCGGTTACGGCGGGTGACCACGCCAATCGGGCGCTGAATGTCTGGCGCCGTCAGGCGACGCATGGCAACGCCGCCTTGTTGCACAAAGGCGGCGGCAAGTTCGGGCAGCGCCGCCACCCCCAAGCCCGCCTTCACCATGGCATGAATGGTGGCAATGTGCTCCACCTCATAGCGGGGTTTGAAGGCCAGTCGGTGTTCCATGAAAGCCGCGTTGGCGTATTGCCGCACGCTGGCGGGCAGCGGCATCGAGATATGCACCAAGCCTGCCACATCCCGCCAAGGCAAATCGGCGTCGCCTGCTGCTAGGACATGATCCAGCGGCATCAGCAACACAAAGCCATCGGCCGAAAGCGGTGTGTAGTCCAAGTCGGCGTAATCGGGATTGGCGGCTGTCAGGGCGAAGTCCACCGTGCCCGAACGCACTAGATCAAAGGCCGGGCCCGACAAAGTGTCATGCAAGGTCAGTGCAATGTCCGGGTACTGACGTGCAAAGTGGGCCAATACCCGAGGCACCACCGTCGCAGCCAAAGAGGGCAGGGCCGCCAAACTGACCTTGCCCGCCTGCAATTGCGAAATTTGTTGCACCCGCTGCACGGCCTCTTGCGTCTGGGTGTTCAACAACCGGGCTTGCTCGACAAATACTTGGCCTGCCGCCGTCAGGTGCACGCTGCGGGTGGTGCGGTCAAACAAGCGTGTGGCCAAAGCGTCTTCGAGTCGGGCGATCACGCCTGAAACTGCCGATTGCGACAAATGTACTTGCGCCGCCGTGCGGCGGAAACTGCCCGTCTCGGCCAGCAGTAAGAAAATTTCCAAGTCGCGCGGCGTCCAATTGAGTTGAGCATTGATCTGCATATCAGATCAGTTTATAGAAAAAAACGGTTGGACAGCGCAATGGGTCTTTTCTAGACTCAAGCTTGTTTCAAATTGCAAAGCCTTCATGCACGCTTCAAATCCGCTTCAAGCTCGCACCGTGGTCGTTGGAGGCGGCACCATGGGCATGGACGTTGCCATTGTGTTGGCCCGTGGCGGCAGCCAAGTGTGCGTGGTCGAACCCGATGCCGCCAAACGCCAAGCCCTGAGCGCGCATGTCCGCAGCAACTTGGAACCCCTGGGCATGGCTCACCGAAGCGACCGAGTGCAAGCTGTGGCTGATTTGGCCGAAGTGGCCTGGTCCGGTATCAGTCTGTTGGTCGAATGCATCCCCGAACAATTGCCCCTTAAGCAAGCCCTGTTTGCACGATTGGCCCAACTGGCCGATCCGCACACCTTGCTTTGCAGCAACAGCTCCAGCTTTCCCATCAGCGCCATCGCGCAGGGACTGCCCACGGCAGAACGCATGCTGGGACTGCACTTTTTCATGCCCGCGCACCTGGTGCCCCTGGTAGAAGTGGTGCTGGGCCCGCAAACCAACCCGCAAGAGGCGCAAAACCTGTGCGACTTCATGCGGGCCTGTGGCAGCGTGCCCGTGCTGGTGCGCAAAGACAAGCCCGGTTTTTTGGCTAACCGCATGCAACACGCGCTGGCGCGAGAAGCTTTTGCCCTGATCGACGAAGGCGTGGCCAGCCCCGAAGACGTGGATGCTGCGGTGCGTTTTGGCTTTGGTTTCAGGTTTCTGGCGGCAGGCCCCGTGATGCAACGCGACCATGCGGGCCTCGAAGTACACACCGCTGCAGCCGCCAGCATGTACCCCAGCTTGGCGGCAAACGTCCAACCTGCTCGCGTGTTGCAAGAGCGCGTGGCGCGGGGCGATTTGGGCATGAAAACCGGACAAGGTTTTTACACCTGGACTCCGGAAACCCAACAGGCCGAACGCCAACGCTACGACCGCTTGCTGCGCCAGGGGCTTAATTTGCTGGCCGCAGAACTGCCCCCACTGAACGCCAACGACTGAATGGCAAAGACTGAACGCCAAAGACTGAAACCGTAAAACAAGGTTCCCCTATGCCCGTATTCCCGCACCCTTTGCTCATTACCGTTGCGCCCAACGGGGCCTACAAACAGCGCTCTGACCATGCGGCCCTGCCCATCACTCCGGAAGAACTGGGGCAAACCGCCAAACAATGCCTGGACGCAGGCGCGGCCATGATGCACATGCACATCCGAGATGTGCAAGGACGCCACAGCCTCGATGTACAAACCTACCGCGATGCACAGCAAGCCGTCAAAACCGCCGTGGGCGACGAAATGATCATCCAGGTCACCAGCGAAGCCGCCCGTGTGTACCAAGCCCCCGAGCAAATCGCCATGGTCACGACCCTCAGGCCCGAAGCCGTGTCGGTGGGCTTGCGCGAAGTGGACCAACCCGAAATCGGCGAAGCCGGCTTGAACCAATTTTTCACCTGGCTGGCCAAAGAGCGCGTCATGACCCAAGTCATCCTTTACGACATGACCGACCTGCTGCGCTGGCAGGCCCTGCGGACCCAAGGCGTGATTCCCGAAGCCCCTTGGTCGCTGTTGTTTGTGCTGGGACGCTACAGCGTGGGGCAAACCTCTGAACCCAAAGACCTGCTGCCCTTTGTGCAAGCCCACACTGGCCCCGAGGCTTGGTCCATGTGTGCCTTTGGCGCTGGCGAACACGCCTGCGCCACCACCGCCGCCGCACTGGGCGGGCATGTGCGCGTGGGCTTCGAGAACAACCTGCTGCTCAACAACGGACAAATGGCGCCAGACAACGCTACGCTGGTCCGCCAAGTGGCCGACTCGGCCCGCGTTCTGGGCCGCAGTCTCTACACCGCGAACCAAGCGCGGCAAGCCTTTTTCAATTGAGCTTTTTTAACCCCCCTGCTGAAATTCCTGGACTGCATCTGAACTGCCAAGCCTCAGAATCATTCAACAACAACCGGAGACACCGTCATGAAACGCAACACCTTTGTCCTGACCCTGGCCACTTTGCTGACCAGTGTCGCCATGCCGACGCTGGCTCAAGACAACTACCCCAGCAAAAACATCCGCTTCGTGGTGCCCTACCCGCCGGGCGGCCCGACCGACCTCATGGCCCGCCTCATTCAGACCGAACTGTCGGGCCGTTTGGGTGTGACCGTGGTGGTAGACAACAAAAGCGGTGCGGGCGGCAACGTCGGCAGCGCAGAAGTTGCCAAGCAAGCCCCGGCCGACGGTTACACACTGCTGTTGGCCGCCAGTGGCCCCATGGCGGTCAACCCTACGCTCTACCGCAGCATGCCCTTTGTGCCCATGACTGATCTGGCTCCCGTGATCCAGATATCTTCCTTCCCCTTGGTGCTTGAGTCGCATCCCTCTTTGGGTCTTAAAACCGTTAAAGACCTGGTT
>Ga0315903_10003214_pt1 | contig 22925 bp, 8 predicted proteins | sample LakEriMetagenome_7_FD_203524 | JGI IMG/M metagenome (GOLD analysis project Ga0315903, IMG submission 203524) | Freshwater fungal communities from buoy surface, Lake Erie, Ohio, United States - Buoy 2 MA119 | ecosystem: Environmental > Aquatic > Freshwater > Lake | place: USA: Lake Erie, Ohio... | reverse complement strand
AGCAGCCCTTCGCCCTGGAGGGCCAACCGCTGTTTCGCTACGACCTGATCAAGCTGGCGGAGGATCACTATTACTGGCTGCTGCAGTACCACCATCTGATTGTGGATGGCTGGGGCATCGCCTTGCTGAACCGCTCCTTGGCGGAGCTTTACAGCGACCTGGTGGCGGGTCAGCCTCCCGCGCTGGAGTCTCCCTCTTATATGGGCTATATTGCTGATGACAGTGCCTACGTCGAGTCCGCCAAGTTTGAACAGCAGCGGCTGTTTTGGCGGCAGCATCACCCGCAGCCTCCCGAGCCGCTGCTCACGCCTTTCTACCGCAGCCGGTATGGCGGCGATCTGGTGGGGAGCGGCTGCGAGCCGATGACTCTCTCGCGAGCTTTTTACGACCGCCTTGGCAACTTGGGCCAAGCCCATGGCGCAACCCTGTTTCATGTGTTGTTGGCGGCGCTGTATGTCTATTTTTGCCGCACGGGGCAATGCGACGAGCTCACGATCGGGTTGCCGGTACTGAACCGCGCCAACGGAACGTATAAGCAGACGGCTGGCTTGTTCGCCAACCAAAGCCCGGTGAGATTCGCCTACGGCCGGAACCTCACCTTTGCGGACCTGCTGACGCTGATTGGCTCCACCCTGAAAGCGGTGTACCGCCACCAGCGCTTTCCTGCCAGCGAAATCCGTCGCACCGTCGGAGCGGAAGCCGGCCGTGCCCTGCTTGTTGATGTAGGCCTCTCTTACGAAAACCATGATTACGAGTCCGTCTTCGCCGAAATAGACGGCCGTTGTACCTTGCTGCTGCATTCCTGGGGGCAGATCCCCCTGCAGCTGTTCGTGCGTGACTTCCACGCGGGTGCAGACGTTCGGATCGATTTTGTTTACAACCAGGCCTACTTCACTGCCGAGGAAATCCGAGCACTGCAACAGCGCTTGCGTATTGTGCTGGAAAGTGCGGTTAGCGATCCGCAGAGGACGGTTGCTACCTGGCCGATTCTGCCGCCAGCGGAACGCCAACTCCTGCTGCGAGACTGGAACGCAAAGGAGGCTGAGTATCCGAAAGATCAGTGCATCCACCAGTTGGTGGAGGCGCAAGCAGAACGGACGACTGATTCCATCGCCCTGGTGTTCGAGGAGCAATCGCTGAGCTACGGGGAGCTGAACGCCCGAGCCAATCGCCTGGCCCATCACTTGATTACTCTCGGCATCCGTCCCGACGACCGTGTGGCGATCGGCGTGGCGCGGTGCTTGGAGATGATAGTGGGCCTGCTGGCGATTCTCAAGGCCGGCGGAGCGTACGTGCCGCTGGATCCGGCCTATCCAGAGGATCGATTGGCGTTCATGGTGGAGGACAGCGGGCCGGTGGCGCTGCTGGTGCATGGAGCGACGCGGGATCGCTTTGCCGGCCTGGCCGGGGCGGTGCCCATGATCGATCTTGAGGCGGATGCGGCGGCGTGGGCGGAGCTGAGCGCAACCAATCCGGATCCGTACGCACTCGGCTTGGGGCCAAACCATCTGGCCTATATAATTTATACCTCGGGCTCCACAGGGAAGCCCAAAGGGGTGATGGTGGAGCATCACAGTTTGGTGAACCTCGTCTTCTGTCATCTGATGCTTTTTGAGCGGGGTGACGTCAAGCGGGTTTTACAGTTTGCTTCGTTGAGCTTTGACGTGGCGAGCTGGGAGATCTTCACCTCCCTCTCCGGTGGTGACGAGCTGCATATGGCGTCTTTTGCTCAGATACAAGCTGGAGTGGGTGCAGTTCTGAAAAGCAAGGCCATCACCCATGCGGCATTCACCCCTTCCATGCTTGCTGTATTTGAACAGGAAAGTCTTCCCAATCTGGTCTGTCTGACAGTCGGTGGTGAGGCTTGCACGCCAGCGCAAGTCTTGCGTTGGGCCAGAGGTCGGCGTCTTGTCAATGCCTACGGTCCGACGGAGGCCACCGTCTGCACCACGGTGTATGAATGCCGACCCGATGGACAAACTCAGCCGATCGGCCGCCCGCTGCCAAACACGCGCGTTTACGTACTGGATGGCGACGGCGAACCAGTGCCGGTTGGTGTGGCCGGAGAGATGCACATCGGGGGTGCCGGAGTGGCGCGGGGCTATCTCAATCTTCCGGAGCTGACGGCTGAGCGCTTCCTGCCGGATCCCTATGCGGCGGAACCGGAGGCGCGGATGTATCGCACGGGAGATCTGGCGCGGTGGCTGCCGAATGGAGTGCTTCAATTTTTAGGGCGGATCGATGATCAGGTCAAACTGCGCGGCTTCCGCATTGAGTTGGGTGAAATCGAGGAGAGGCTGGCTGCGCACGAGGCCATACGGGAAGCGGTCGTGGTGGTGTGGCCCGGGGAGGACAACCCGCGGCTGGTGGCCTATGTCACAGCGGACGACAGCGCAGACGCGGCCACCCTGCCGACGCTCCTCCGGGACCATTTACGGACCTGCTTGCCCGACTACATGGTGCCCGCCAGCATCCAACAGCTGGAGAGCCTGCCGTTGACCCCAAACGGAAAGGTCGACCGCAAGGCGCTGCCTGCCCCGCAAATCACCCGCACGGTGAACGGCGCCCCGCCCGCCACCGCGACCGAGGAGTTGCTGGCGGGCTTGTGGACCACGCTGCTGGAGCATGAGGCCATCGGCCGGGATGACGACTTCTTCGTCCTCGGTGGCCACTCGTTGCTCGCCACCCAACTGGTGGCCCGCATCCGGACGCAGTTCCAGAGGGAACTGACCGTGCGGACGGTGTTTGAGCGCCCCCGCCTCGCCGAGCTGGCCGAAGCCATCGACCAGGCCGCCGGCGGAGTCCTGCCACCACCGATCACTCCACAACCGGCAGCCACGGCCCCGTCACTCTCCTTCGCCCAGCAGCGGCTGTGGTTTCTCGCCCAATGGGAGGAGGATGCCTCAGCCACTTACAACATGCCGCTTGGCCTTCGCTTGGAGGGCACGCTGGACATCGCAGCCCTGCGTTCCAGTCTGGTGTGGTTGCTGGAACGGCACGAAACCTTGCGCACATGCTTTCCCCTGCTGAACGGAGAGGCCAGCGTGGAGGTGCGGCCGGTGGATTCCGACGGGGCGCTCAACGTTCGTGATTGGCGCCGCATGTCGGCGGAGGTGCAACACCGGGACGTTGAACGGATCGCCAACGCCTATGCCGTCGAGCCATTCAACCTGGGCCAAGGCCCGCTGTTCAAGGCTGAGCTCCTGGTGTTGGCAGACGACCGCCATGTGCTGTTGCTCAACATGCACCACATTGTTGGCGACGGCTGGTCGTGGGGCGTGTTGATGCGCGACTTGGGGCATGCCTACGGGGCGTTCGCTGCGGGGCAACAGCCCGCTGCTGCGTCCCTGCAGCTGCGCTACAGCGATTATGCCGCCTGGCAACGGCAGTGGCTGCAAGGCGGGGCGCTTGAGACGCAAGCGGCTTACTGGGCTAACCAGTTGGCCCAATGTCCGACACTGTTGGAGTTGCCAACAGATCGGCCTCGTCCCGCCCGGCAGAGCTTTCGCGGGGCACGTCACGATCAGGTCTTGCCAACGGCACTGGCGGCCCAACTGCAGCGACTCGGTCGCACACACAGTGCCACCCTGTTCATGACTCTGTTTGCCACGTTTAACGTCCTCCTGTGGCGCCACAGCGGCCAAGACGATCTCTGCATCGGCACACCCATCGCGGGCCGTACTCACCACCAAACGGAAGGCCTCGTCGGCATGTTTGTCAACACCTTGGTGTTGCGCACGCGCCTTGATCCCGAGCAAAGCTTCAGCGATCTGCTGAACAACACGCGGGACACCTGTCTGACCGCCTACACCCACCAGGATCTCCCCTTTGAGGCACTGGTGGAGCGGTTGCAACCCCAGCGCAGCCTCAGCCACAGTCCGCTGTTCCAGGTCATGTTCGCCCTGCAGAGCAACCAAACCCCTGAGCTTTCTCTGCCCGCTTTGGCTGTCGAACCGCTGCCCCTGGATTGTCCCGTCGCCAAATTCGACCTGACGCTGGACATGGAAGAACGTGACGGCCATTGGCACGGGGCCTGGGAGTATGCGGCCGACCTGTTTGACCCGGAGACGATCAAGCGCCTGGCTGTGCATTACCAGGAGCTGCTCGAAGCCGTCGCGTTGAATCCCGGGCAGCGCATCGGCGACTTGCCGCTGTTGAGCGGTCCGGAACAACAGCAGTTGCGAGACTGGAACCAGACAGCGACAGTCGCACCTTGCGAATCGACACTGGTCGGGTTGTTCGAGCGGCAGGTGGAGCAAACCCCGGACAACATCGCCTTGGAGTTCGAGGAGCAAACCTACACTTACGCCGAGCTCAACGCTCGAGCCAACCGGGTGGCCCATCACTTGCTCGCCCTTGAGACCGCTGATCACTTACCGCTGATCCGCCCCGACACGCGAGTGGCCATCGCTGTGGAGCGCTCGCTGGAGATGATGGTGGGATTGCTCGGCATCCTCAAGGCAGGGGCGGCCTATGTGCCGATCGACCCGAACAGCCCAGAAGAGCGCAGGCGCCACCAGTTGGAAGACTGCGGCGCGCCGGTGCTATTGACCCAGGCGAGACTCCAGGGACATCTCCAGCAGCTAGAGACTTGCCGCGTGATTGGCCTGGAAACCATCGCCCTGTCCGACCACCCAGCGACTAACCCGCCGCCCCAAAGTCGACCGGACTCCCTGGCCTATGTGATCTACACATCGGGATCCACAGGTAAGCCCAAGGGGGTGATGGTCGAACACTTGGGGGTGGCCGCCCACTGCGCCCACTACCGAGAGCGCCACGGGCTATCGGCTGCGGATCGGGTGTTGCCGATGGCCGCGTTCTATTTCGACGCCTCTGTGGAACAGCTCTTCCCGGTGCTACTCGCGGGAGGTCAGCTGCTGCTGACGGAGTTCGACCTGGAACCGATCGGCTTTGCCCGCCAGATCAAGACGCAGGGCATCACGTTGCTGGATGTGTCAGGCGTCTACTGGCGGGCACTGGTGCAAACCTGGATCGCCCAACCAGAACTGGCCGAGGGCAGCCCGCTGCGGACGCTGATTGTCGGCGGCGATGTCATGCCAGTGGATGTGCTGCCATTGTGGCGGCAGACGCCGTTAAGCCGAACCGTGCGGCTGTTCAACGTCTACGGACCAACCGAAACCACGGTGGCTGCGACGGTTTTCGAGGTGCCGCTCGACTTCGACGCCGACCGCCCGCGCATTCCGATCGGCAAGCCGCTAGCCAATCGCCAGGTGCATGTGTTGGATCGGCGGCGTCAACCGGTACCAGTGGGCGTACCCGGCGAGTTGTACATCGGCGGCAGCGGGCTGGCGCGTGGCTATCTCAATCAACACGAATTGACGCAGGAGAAATTTGTCTGCTGGGGGGAACGCCTGTATCGAACTGGCGACAGGGCCTGCTGGTTGCCGGATGGGAACCTCGATTTTCTCGGGCGCCTTGATCACCAGGTGAAACTGCGCGGCTACCGCGTTGAACTGGGGGAGATCGAAGCACGCCTGAAGCAGTTGAACAATGTCGAGGACGCCGCAGCGGTGGTGCACGAGGAAGGCAGCCGGCAAGTTCTTGTGGCCTATCTGGCCATCCCTCCCGCATGCGGACGGGCGGCGGACCTCAACCGTGAAGTGATCCAGGCGGCCTTGCGAAACAGCTTGCCGGGGTACATGGTTCCCGCCCGCTTCATTGTTGTTGAGGCGATCCCCAGGCTGTCTGCCAGCGGCAAAGTGGATAAGGCCGCCCTGCCCAGTCCTGCCTTGTCGCAGCCTGCCGAAACGCTCGCTCCCCGAACCCCGATGGAAGAAGCCATCGCAGCCATTTGGTGCAGCGTGCTTGAACGGACTGCGGTTGGCATTCAGGACAACTTCTTTGAGCTGGGTGGGCATTCGCTTCTCGCTACCCAGGTGATTTCACGCATCAATCAAGCATTTATGATCAAACTTCCACTGCAACGCATATTCGAATACTCCACCATCGAGGACTTGGCCAAAGCAATTGAACGCTACACGCTGGCACGTGATATGTTCATCCAGCCGAGCCCAGTCGCTCCACCAGATGCAGCCAGTCAATCCGCCAATGATGTTGAAGTGGGAGAGCTATAAGATGAACATTGAGCAATTTTTGGCTGAGCTGCACGGGCTTGGGGTGAGCCTTTGGCTGGATGGCGAGCGCTTGCGCTACAAAGCCCCAGAAGGTGTTCTCAGTGAGGACCTGCGTGCGGCAATGGCGAGACGCAAAAGCGAGATCCTGGAATTTATGCGCCGGGTGGCCGTTGACGCGGGAACCACGCAACCGATTCACCCAGCACCGCGAGACAGCAGACTGCCCCTCTCCTTCGCTCAGCAGCGGCTCTGGTTTCTCGACCAGCAAGGCAGCCACGCCGCGTACAACATGCCAATGGTGCTGCAGCTGCGGGGCCGCTTGGACGTCCAGGCGCTGGAGCGGAGCTTGAACGCCTTGGTCAGTCGCCACGAGAGTTTGCGCACAACAATTGCGGAGGCGGATGGTGAGCCTTGGCAACGGATTCATCCGTACAGAGAAATCGCCTTGACTGTTACCGATTTGCGCACTCTTGATCTAAGTGACCAGGAGCGGGAATGGCAGCGACTGGCGGAAGCCGAAGCGATGCGTCGTTTTGATCTGGAAAGAGACCTGATGGTGCGGGCTTCCTTGCACCGCCTGGCGGATCAAGGGGAAGAAGAGTGCCATGTTCTGCTGCTGACCTTGCACCACATCGCCTCCGACGGCTGGTCGATGGGGGTGTTCGTGCGGGAGTGGATCGAACGCTACGGAGCGTTCACGGCAGGCCAGCCGGCACCCTTGCCGCCGCTGGCCCTTCAATATGCCGATTTCGCTGTCTGGCAGCGGAAGCAGCTGCAAGGAGAGGCGCTGGCGGTGCAACTCTCCTATTGGAAAGCGCGACTGGCCGGAGCGCCGGTGGTATTGGCCATGCCCACCGACCGCCCGCGCCCGGCGCAGTCCACGTTCCAGGGAGGTGAACGGCGCTTCCTGCTCCCCGCTGACCTGGTCGCGGAGCTGACGGCCCTTGGCCGATCGGTTGGCGCAACACTGTTTATGACCCTACTGGCTGCCTTTCAGGTGTTGCTGGGTCGCTACAGCGGCCAGGAGGATGTGCTCGTGGGCGCCCCCATCGCCAACCGCACCCAACCCGAGCTGGAAGCCATCATCGGTTTTTTTGTCAACACCCTGGTGTTGCGAGCCGACCTCTCCGGGAATCCGAGCTTTTTGGACCTGTTGGCGGAGGTGCGCAAGACAACAGAAGACGCATACGCCAACCAAGACGTGCCATTTGAGCGCTTGGTGGAAGAACTACGACCGGAGCGCCGCTTCAACTCCAACCCCTTGGTTCAGGTCGCTCTGGCTTTGCAGAACACCCCCGCGGAGCACCTGGAGTTGCCGGGGCTGCAGGTCAGCCCGTTACAGCCGAACATCCTGAGTGTCCGCCTGGACATGGAGCTGCATCTCTTCGAGACCGCGAACGGGCTGGAGGGCCATTGGCTGTACGCCACCGACTTGTTCGACGCCGCCACGATCGAGCGCATGACCACCAATTTCCAGGTCCTGCTCCGCGACATCGTCGCCCACCCCACCAAGCCAATCAACGCGCTGGCGATACTCAGCGCCAGCGAGCGGCGACAGGTGCTGATCGAATGGAACGACACGTCCACGCCGTATCCGCACGATCAGTGCGTCCACCAGAGATTTGAACAGCAGGCCGCCCGCCTGCCGGAGACCGTCGCCCTCCTGTTTGATGAGGGCTGGCCAACAACCCTCCCGCAAACGCTGAGCTACCGGGGTCTGAACGAACAGGCCAATCAGCTGGCCCACCGCCTGCGCCAGCTCGGTGTGGGACCGGACGTGTTGGTTGGCGTCTGCGTCGAGCGCTCGCCACTGATGATCATCGCTGTGCTGGGGGTGCTCAAGGCGGGCGGGGCTTACCTGCCATTAGATCCGCATTATCCAGCGGAACGGTTGGCCTTCATGTTGGCGGACGCGGCCCCCGCACTGGTGTTGACGCATTCGGCTCTGTTGACCCACTTGCCCCTCCAAGCCAGCCGCATCCTTTGCCTCGACACCGAGGCGGAGGCACTGGCCCGGCAACCCAGCCACAATCCCTCGTGCGCCACCACACCGGACAACCTGGCCTATGTCATTTACACCTCAGGCAGCACCGGACAGCCCAAGGGGGTGCTGGTGCCGCACCGAGGCTTGAGCAACGTGGCGGAGGCGCAGGCCCGCTTGTTCGGCCTGGGGCCAGGCGAACGAGCGTTGCAGTTCTCCTCGCTCAACTTCGACGCTGCGACGTTTGAACTCTGGACGGCGCTGGGTACGGGGGCGACCTTGTGTTCGGGGACACGCGACACGTTGGCCCCCGGGGAGCCACTGCACAGCTTTCTGGAGCGCCACCAGGTCTCGCTGGCCACCCTCACGCCCTCCACTCTGGCCGCCTTGCCGACGGCTCCACTCCAGGCGTTGCATACCCTCAATGTGGCCGGGGAAGCCTGCCCTGCGGCGCTCGTGGCGACCTGGGGCGCCAGCCGACGCTTCTTCAACCTCTACGGCCCCACGGAGGCCACCATCTGGGCCAGCCAGGGGCTCTGCGCCAACGACGGACAACCACCCTGCATCGGGGTGCCGATCGCCAACACCCGGATTTACATCCTGGACCGCAACAACAATCCAGCACCGATTGGCGTCGGCGGCGAACTGTGCATCGGCGGGGTGGGCGTGGCATGTGGCTATTGGAATCGCCCGGAGCTGACCGCAGAACGCTTCGTGCCAGACCCCTTCGCCGCAGAGCCAGACGCGCGGATGTATCGCACGGGAGATATGGCACGCTGGCGGCCAGATGGCAGCATTGACTATCTTGGCCGCATCGACCAGCAGGTGAAGATTCGCGGCTTCCGCATCGAGCTGGGCGAGATTGAGGCCGCTCTGGCCTCCGATCCGGCATTGGCGGAGGCGGCTGTCCGCGTGGTCGAAGATCAGGCGAGCGGGCCGAGGCTGGTGGCTTACTTCGTTCCGGGGCAAAGCGACGACGCCACCCAAGCGGAACATGTCGAACAGTGGCAAACCTTCTATGAGGAGAGCTATGGGCAAGCTTCCGGCGGCATGGAAGATCCCACGTTCCGCATCGCCGGTTGGAACAGCAGTTACACCGGCGAGGCCATCCCAGCCAGCGATATGGCGGAGTGGGTGGAGGCGACCGTTGCGGAGTTGCTGGCGCTGAATCCAGCCGATGTGCTGGAAATCGGCTGCGGATCAGGTTTGTTGCTGGCACGTGTGGCCCCCGCGTGCAACAGCTACCTCGGCACTGATGTGGCCACCGAGGCGGTGGTTCATATCCAACAGCTGCGCGATTCCTTGCCGGAATTAGCCAACGTCAGCACCATGCAACGGGCAGCGGATGATTTCAGCGGGCTGCGCGACCAATCATTCGACCTGGTGATCCTCAACTCAGTAGTTCAATACTTTCCGAGTATTGATTACTTTCTACGCGTGATTGAGGGTGCTGTGCGCGTGCTCAAGCCCGGCGGAGTGCTCGTTTTGGGCGATCTGCGCAGCCTGCCCCTGCTGGCCGCCTATCACGCCTCAGTGCAGTTGTATCAAGCGGCCAACGAGCTGTCTCGCGCGGATCTGGCGGCACTGGTCGGCCAACGGATGGCGGACGAGGAGGAATTGCTATTGGATCCAGCACTATTCCAAGCCTTGCCGCACCATCTGCCCCGAATTCGACGCGTGGGTCTGCGCCTCAAGCGCGGCAAAAGCCACAACGAGCTCACGCGCTTTCGCTATCAAGCGCTCCTGGAGGTCGGCGAACCGGGAGGGCTGGTGGCGGAGACGCCCGTCTGGCCCAGCCATGACTGGCAACGAGAGGGCTGGAGCATCGGCGCTTTGCAGGATCACTTGCGGGTGCAGGGGCCCGATCGGCTGCTGTTGCGCAACATTCCCAACGGCCGCCTGCAAGCGGAGGCGCAAACACTCGACTGGTTGGCGTCTTCCCGGCAAGACACCGCCGGGCACTGGCGAGCCGAGCTGGGGGAAGAAGTCGCTGGCATCGACCCCGAAGCCCTGTGGGAATTGGCGGACGAGCTGCCCTACTCGGTGGAACTCACCCCCGCCTTTTCTGGCAAAGCAACCGCGATGGATCTGTATCTGGAGCGCCGCACCCCGAGCATCGGCTCTGCCCTGCCGCCGGCTTTGCCCATTGCCGAACGGCCGGAGCAATGGCGCGACTGCGCCAACAATCCGCTGCTCGGCAAACTCCAGCGGCGCCTTGTGCCGCAACTGCGCACCCGTCTCGCCACCCAACTGCCGGACCACATGATCCCGAGTGCCTGGATTGCCTTGAACGCGCTGCCCTTGACGCCCAACGGCAAGCTCGACCGCCAGGCGCTGCCCGCTCCGTCAGCCCTGCGGGCACCGTCGACCCACTTCGCCGCCCCGGGCACACCCACGGAGGTGACGACAGCGCTGATCTGGCAGGAGGTGCTGGGTGTGTCACCGATCGGCCTTGGCGACAACTTCTTTGCTCTCGGCGGCCATTCCCTGCTGGCCACCCAGGTGGTGGCGCGGGTGCGCAAACAGTTAGGCGTTGAGCTGCCCTTGCAAGTGTTGTTTGAAAGCGCCACCCTCGCCGCCCTGGCGGAGCGGATCGAAAATCATGCGTTGTTGCAAGCGCCGCAGAACGCACCAGACACCTGCAGCGAAGGGCGTGTGGAGCTGGTGTTGTGAAGCCGATTGACGTTTTCCTCGCCGATCTCAGCCGGCAAAACATCCAGGTGCAGCTCGATGGCGAGCAGATGCGCATTTCATCCAAGGTGGCCCTACCCACGGAGCTGGTGGACCAGCTGCGTCAACGCAAGCCCGAAATCCTGCGATTTCTTCGCCAACACGCCAAACCAGAGCCCCCTGTGCTGCGCCGTGCCGCACGTACCGACCCCTTGCCCTTGTCCCATGCCCAGGAACGCCTGTGGTTTTTGGATCAACTGGAGGGGGCGGGCAGCGCCTACACCATGCCGATGGCCCTGCGCCTGCAGGGACCATTGAGTATTGACGCCCTGGAGCGCAGCCTGCGGGAGCTGGTGTATCGGCATGAGAGCCTGCGGACCGTCTTTACCTCCCGGGACGGCCAACTCGCCCAAGTGATTGGCGCACCAGATTTTCGCCTGCCCCGGCACGACTTGACAGCCCTGCCATCCGAGGTTCGGGCCAAGGAGGCTCGGCGCCTCGCCGCCGAGGATGCGGAGAGCGCCATTGACTTAGTCCACGGCCCGGTGTTCCGGGCGACGCTGTTGTGTCTCAGCGAACAGGAGCATGTTCTGCTGCTCAATGTGCACCACATCGTTTCCGACGGATGGTCGATGGGCGTGTTGGTGCGGGAGCTGGCGACCCTGTATGGAGCGTTCCAGCAAGGCCTGCCCTCGCCGTTGCCCGAGCTGCCGATCCAATACGCGGATTTTGCGGTCTGGCAACGGGACTGGCTGGCCGGGCAGGCCATGGCGGAGCAGCTGGCGTATTGGAAGCGGCAGTTGGCGGATCTGCCATCCGCGTCGGGCCTGCCATTGGATTGGCCGCGCCCGGTTCGGCCCACCTGGGTTGGGAACAGTGTCCATCGGCAGCTGGCGGGGCCCCTGAGTGAGACGCTCAAGGCCCTGGGTCGGCAGCATGACACCACCCTCTTCGCCACCCTGTTGGCGGCCTTAAACCTCTTGCTGGCGCGCCTGACAGGCCAGGAGGATGTGGCCGTGGGCACCCCCTCGGCCGGTCGCCATCAGGTGGAACTGGAGGGGCTGGTGGGCTTTTTCTTGAATTCGCTGGTGTTGCGCACGGAGTTGGTCGGCAATCCAACGTTCTCAGAACTGTTGCGGCGCGTGAGCCGGGTGGCGTTGGAGGCGTTCGCCCATCAGGACGTTTCCTTCGAGAAGTTGGTGGCCGAGCTGCAACCGGCCCGTCAACCGGGACAGACCCCATTTTTCCAGGTGCTGTTCAATATGATCCCCCCGCAGGCTGAGCTTCCAAACCTGGCAGGCCTGCAAGTCGAGGCCTTCAAAACACCAGCGCTGGAGCGGGTCAAATTTGACCTCACCCTCTACGTCCAAGAGACGCGGGCGGGCCTGGATGTGCGGGCTCTCTACAACGCCGAGTTGTTTTCAGCCGCTCGCATCGAGCAGCTGCTGGATCAATACCTTCATCTGCTCGAACAAATCTCACGGAATGCCAGTCGCCCCTTGGACGCCTACTCCCTGGTGCCACCAACCGCTCGTGCTCTCCTGCCAGACCTGGCCCAGAAGTTGCCCGAGCCGGCCTACGACCCTGTGCACGAGCAGATCGCAGCCTGGGCCCGACGGGCGCCCACAGGGATTGCGGTTCTGCAAGGGGAGGAACGGTGGACCTACCAGGATTTGATGCTCCAGGCGGACGCCGTGACGGCCTGGTTGCGTGACGAGGGGCTCCATGGCGGGTCCGTGGTGGCCTTGTGGGGTCCGCGCAGTTTTGGCTTGGTTGCCGCGATGGTGGGCATCTGGGGCGGAGGTGGGGTGGTGCTGCCACTGGATCCGGGGTTGCCCCCCGCCCGGACCGAAGCGATGCTGGCCGAGGCGAGGCCCTGCCGCCTGATCCTTGTTGCTGATGACACCGACGGGTCGCCGGGCTGGCTGAGTGACTGCGGCCTGGCGGTGCTGTGGCTGCACCCCCACCGGGGATGGATCGACCCGGCTGGCCCGCATGAAGCGCCTGCTTCGGAGCTGGCCGCACCCGAGGCACTTGCGATAGCGCCGGATGCGCCCGCCTATGTGGTCTTCACCTCCGGAACCACGGGGATCCCGAAAGGGGTCATCGGCACCCACAGAGGATTGGCCCACTTTTTGCGCTGGCAAAGCCAAACCTTCTCCATCGATGTCGACGACAGAGCAGGGCAGTTGACCCGCCTGGCCTTTGATGTGGTGTTGCGCGACATCTTGGTTGCCCTGGTGAGTGGGGGAGGACTGGTGTTGCCGCCTAGCGAAGAGGGAATGGACGGGCGGTTGTTGATCGACTGGCTGGTCCGTGAGCGCATCACGCTGGTGCACGCGGTACCGTCGCTGGCGCAAGCCTGGCTGGCGGACATCCCCCCGGGCACGGCCTATGGGGGACTGCGCTTGGCCTTCTTTGCAGGAGAGCCCCTGCTGGCCCCGGTGGTGGAGCAATGGCGGGCTGTTTTCCCCCGGTGCGAGATCGTCAACCTGTACGGCCCCAGCGAGACCACGCTGGCCAAATGTTTTTACCGGGTGCCTTCCACGCCCGCGCCGGGTGTCCAGCCGCTGGGTTGGCCCTTGCCGGAGACCCAAGCGTTGGTGTTGCGAGACACCCGGCCATGCGGCGTGGGCGAGTTGGGGGAAATCGCCATCCGCACACCCTTCCGCAGCCTGGGTTACCTCAACCGGCCGGAGGAGCAACGTCGATTTATGCGCAACCCATGCACGGCCGACGCGAACGATTTGGTGTATCTGACCGGTGATCTCGGGCGCTACTTGCCCGACGGCTCGCTCAGCTTTGTTGGCCGCAGCGATGACCAGGTGAAGATCCACGGTGTGCGGATCGAGCCCCGGGGCATTGAAGCCGTCTTGGCACAGCATCCCGCTGTTCGCCAATGTGCCGTGATCGCTTTCGGCGAGGGTGTGGAGAGGCGTTTGGTCGCCTATGTGGTGGGACATGCCGGGGTTCGACTGTCAATCGCCCAGCTCCGCGAGCACTTGCACGGGCAACTACCCGACGCAATGATACCTGCGGCGTTTGTCGTGCTGGAGGCCTTGCCGCTGACAGCCAACGGCAAAACCGACCATCGGGCTTTGCCCCTGCCCAGCTTTGCCCCGTCGTCGGAGGAGAGGCTGTTTCCCCGCACGCTGCAGGAACATCGGTTGGTGCGGATATGGGAAGAGGTGCTGGGCGTCGCGCCGATCGGCGTGCGCGACAGCTTCTTTGCGCTGGGCGGGCATTCGCTGTTGGCAGTCCGACTGATGGGAAAGATCCGCGAATGCTTTGGTCAGGTGGTGCCATTGGAAACGCTGTTTCAACACCCCACCGTGGAAGCTCTGGCTCAAGTGCTGTCGCAGACACACGGCGAAGAATGGTGGTCACCGCTGGTGGGAATTCAAACCCATGGCGATGCACCGCCGTTGTTCTGTTTGCCGGGGATGGGCAGCAACGTGCTGTATTTTCATGCGCTGGCGGCTCGGCTGGGGATCGGACAACCCGTCTACGCCCTGCAAACGGCGGGGATGGACGGCATTACACCTCCGGACACCACAGTGGAGGCTGTGGTGGAGCGCTATTTGCCCGAGATCCGCCGGGTACGACCCCATGGCCCTTATCAATTGGCCGGCCACTCTTGGGGGGGCAAGATCGCATTCGCGCTTGCACAAGCACTCGCGAAGCAGGGCGAGGGGGTCAGCCTGCTGGCTCTGTTCGATTCAACGCCGCCCGGCCTGAACGATCCTGTCGGCGTGGTTTGGGATGAGGCGACGGTCGTCCAGGAGATCCTTCTGGGGCTGCAGACGCGGCATGGGCTCGACTTCAAGGAGCCCTGCGGCCAAATCGCCGCAGCAACATCAGACGAACGGATCCGACTGCTGCGAACTTGCCTGGAGCAAGCCAATGGGCTGCCCCCTGGAACGGACCTGGCCCCTGTGAGAGGGATGGTGAACGTTTTTCAGGCCGGCCTGACCATGGCTCATCGACCCAGGAACGATGTGAAGATCCCCATCGCCTTTTTTGCGGCCCGCGACACAGGCGAGATACTGATTCGACAGAAGGTGACAGGCTGGGAGCGACTCAGCCCTGTCACAGTTGAGATCGTGCCCGGAGCCCACGCGACACTGCTGGATGAACCTCATGTGCGAGTATTGGCTGAGCGACTAATCACCTACTTGGTCGCCCACAAGGCCGAGCACCTTTGATCCTTCCCAAAACTTTAAGGGCCGTGAAACCCACAACGAAACCCGTCTCCATCCTCGGAATCAATTCTGTTTACCACGAATCCTCCGCCTGCCTAATTCAGGATGGACGATTGGTCGCCGTTGCCGAAGAGGAGCGTTTCAACCGAATCAAACACGGCAAACCCGCCAAGGTGGACAATGCCGATGAATTACCAGAACAAGCGATTGCCTTCTGCCTGCGCAGCGGCGGCTTAGGCAGCATTGTGGATGTCGACTTCATTGGCTATCCCTTTGAGCCGGAGGACCGATTGCGAAAAAACCGTGCCTATCAGCATAGCTACAGCTTGCCCGAGGGCGATTTTGGCACCTTTGCTGGCGAACAGCAATTTTACCAATCGAATTTAAGCGTTGAACAGAAAATCAGGGGCATGGGCTATCAAGGACGCTTCTTCTATCTCGATCACCACGCCTGCCATGCTGCAAGCGCGTTCTATGTCTCCGGCTACGAGGACGCTGCCGTGCTGGTGGTGGATGGCATTGGCGAATTTGAATCTACAACTCTTTTCAAAGGTGAGGGCACACGACTCAACAAGTTGCGCCATTTAGAATACCCCAATTCCCTGGGCTTTCTTTGGGAAAAGATGTCTGCGTTTCTAGGGTTCAGCCCCTACGACGCCGCCAAAGTCATGGGCCTCTCCTCCTATGGCGAACCAGGTCTCTATAAAAATGCGCTGGCAGAGCTTCTGCATATCCGTGACGACGGCAGCTTCACGATTGACGACGACCTGGCACATCTGCGCAATGGCAGTTTCCAAGCCTTGGAAGGCCTTTTTCGCGCCCCCAAACTGGACAAGCCTGTGGGTAGCATCAACAGCGAGACGCAGAAATATGCTGACATTGCCGTAGCATTACAAATTGCCACAGAGGAGATCTTCATCAAGCTGGCAAGACAGCTGCGACAAGAGACCGGCAGCCAGCATCTGTGCATGGCGGGCGGCGTGACGCTGAACTGCGTCGCGAATGGCTATCTCGGTTATGAAAAGATATTTGACAACTTTTACGTGCAGCCCGCCGCTAATGACGCCGGTACGTCCATTGGAGCCGCCTATTTGATCTGGCACCATATGCTGGGTCAACCTCGGCAAGCTGTTAGCAAAAGTCCATACCTGGGCCCCGATTACTCCGATGCCCAGATCAAGGCTGCCCTTGAAGCCTGCGGCCTCACTTTCCGACAGAGCAACGCCATCGAAGCGGAAACCGCGCAAATATTGGCAGACGGCAAGATCATCGCCTGGTTCCAAGGGCGGATGGAATTGGGGCCGCGCGCCTTGGGCAATCGCTCCCTCCTGGCCGATCCCCGAAGCAAAGACACGGTCGAGTTGATGAATCTCAAAGTCAAGCACCGCGAAGCCTTCAGACCCTTCTGCCCCAGCGTGCTGGCCGAAAGGGCCGCGGAGTGGTTTGAATTGCCGGAACCCGTGCCTGAGGTGGCGGATTATATGCTCGGCGCGTTCCGAGCGAAGAAAGATAAAGCGCATCTAATCCCCGCTGTCGTCCACTTCGACGGCACGAGTCGCATTCAGACCGTGCGCAGCGACACGAATCCAAGATTTCACCGCTTGTTGACAGAAGTGGAGAAGCGCACGGGTGTTCCTGTACTCTTAAACACCTCCTTCAACGACCAGGAGCCGATCGTTTGCACACCCGAGGATGCGATTGCGACGTTTTTAAAAACTGAAATTGATTACCTGGCTATCGGCAATTACTTAGTGGCGAAGGCCGCACATTAAACCTAGCCAAATGGATGGCCTCCCTTCCTTCCTCTCTCCCAAAACCACCGACATGACGGACCTTGATTCTCTGTTTCGCGATGTGGCGAAAGGTAAACGTTTGAGCCCAGTGCATGATCTGTGGATTCTGACCGACGCCATCGATTATCCAGGTGTAGACCAGGTCTTCCCGATGTATCCTGAGCAACCGTTTTTCCTGGATGAATGGGACAAGACAGCCTTGCAGGGGGCCCATGTGCTGGAGATCGGCTTGGGGTCTGGGGTGCTCTCCATTGGCGCCCTCAAAGCTGGTGCCAAGCAGGTCACCGCACTAGAAATCAATCCGCGCGCCAAATTGTATGCTGGGTTGAATGCACTTCTCAACGGGATCAGCGACGGACTTTGCATCATTGATGGGGACGTGGAGGACCCCTGGGCACCCGTAAAGGGCAACATATTTGACTACATCATTTCCAACCCGCCGTTCATGCCAACCCCCCCGGAATCCAGTCATTATTTCCACTCGGGAGGTGGCGGAATCCTGGGCATGGATTTTTTGGCGAACATCTTTCGCCAGCTTGATGATCATCTGTCACCCACCGGGCATGCACAATTCGTCACTGCAGCTCCCGGAGATCACAACTTGCCCACGGCTTTGTTGGCGCTTGTGAACCAATATTTAAGCGGCTGCACACGAGTAAAGATTGATCCCCTGGCCATTCCCTTCGAGGCCCTAAGCCATCATCTTCCAGAGGGCTTTCCAAGCTCAGCCATTGAAGCCACGAACCAGCAACTGCAAGACCAAGGGATCACGCATCAATACTTGTGCGTGATCCATTATGCTAAGGGGGACAAGTCTGTCACCACGGAATTGACAGAGCCCCATCCCGCCTGGGATCTGCCACTCGCCACCCCCCAGGGACTTCCCTAGCCATGCCTGTAGCCGCCCTCCCTGTCGTGCGGTCCGACCAGAGACACGGCCCATGATCCCGGTCTTTGTTGTTGTTGCCTTAGGGGGCGGCACCGTCCTCGCCGCTGTGGCAGGCCGATGGCGACAGCCCACGCTTCTCGACAGGCTGACGTCATCAGCCCGGGCTCCCAAGGCGCAAGCCTTGCCGAGGGAAACCCCCGGCGCCACGGCGCAATCCACGACAGCAGACACCCCCGGAGCCGTCCGCAGCTCTTTGACCGGTTTGGACGAGGTGTATCAGACCTTCGTGCAAACCCATCTCGACCCCTGGCTAGTGGGACGGTTAAGGGATGAGCAAATGCTGGTTCTTACCAAGGGGGAGCTGCGGGAGTTGAATCCAATGGAGAAGCGCACCAATCGCGGCTTGGCGCTTGGTGCAGGTGGACTGATGTTGATCGTGCTGACGCGACTGACCGCCTGGCCCCTCACCCCCGTCGTGGTGGCCCTCGGCATTTACAACTCCTGGCCTGGAGTTCGGGAGAGCTGGCGGATTGCCGTGGAGGAGCGCCGCTTCAGTTTGATGCACCTGATGCTGCTTTACGTTGGCTCGTTATGGTTTGGCGGCAATTATCTGATCGGAACGCTCGGGATCATTTTTGGTGGCATGTGCCAAAAGGTCGAGTTACTAACCCAGACGGTCACCCGCCATAACCTGACCCACCTGCTGGGCGAGCAACCCTCCCGAGTGTGGGTCGTTAAAGATAATGTCGAAATTCAAATCCCGTTTGAAAAACTCCAACTTGGCGACGTTGTCGTGCTCACGGCAGGCCAACCCGTCCCGGTGGACGGCGTCGTGGTGCAGGGCACCGCCACGGTGGATCAACACCGGCTAACCGGCGAGTCTCAACCCGTGGAAAAGCTGTCAGGCGATCCGGTCCTAGCCGCGACCCTGGTCCTGGGCGGCAAGATCTTCGTCCGCGTGGAGAAGACCGGGGCCGAAACCGCTGCCGCCCACATCGGAGACGTGCTCAACCGCACGGTGGAACGCCAGGAGATCAGCCTCGCGGATCAGTTCAAGGATGTCGAAAAGTATCGGTGGCCCATGCTGGCCGGTGGCGCGCTCGGCTGGCTCATCCGCGGACCAGCAGCGGCAATGGCGATGCTCGGTTGCAATTTCATGTTGAGTCAGGTTCCGCTTCGGCTGCTCACTCTGCTGAACGGGTTGGGAACCGGAGCGGAACGGGGCATCTTGATCAAAGACGGGCGAGCGCTTGAACGGCTCACGACCATCGACACTGTGGTGTTTGACAAGACCGGCACGCTCACCCTGGAACGTCAGCAGGTTGTGCGGATCCATTGCTGCGCAGACGACGCGGAAGCGGAGGTGTTGGCGTTTGCCGCTGCCGCAGAACAGCGCCAGAGCCATCCCATCGCCCAGGCAATCCTCACGGCGGCGGCGGAACGTCAGCTAACCCTGCCGTTCCTTGATGAGGCTCATGTCGAGCTGGGGTTTGGTCTCAAGGCCCTCATCCAAGGCCAGCGGGTGTGGGTGGGCAGTGAACGCTTTCTCGCGATGGAACACCTCATGCCGCCTCCGGAACTTCTGGATGCGCAAGCCGCCGCCCACGCACAAGGGCATGCACTGGTGTTCGTGGCGGTGGGGGAGGCGGTGACGGGAGCCATCGAACTGGCGGCGGTTCTGCGGCCAGAAGCAAAGGACACCGTCGCCTGGCTCCGCCACGAGGGCTTGGCGCTTTACATTCTCTCCGGCGACCAGGACGCCCCGACCTCCCGATTGGCGGCTGAGCTCGGCATGGACGGCGTCTTTGCCAATACGTTGCCGGAACAAAAGGCTGAGCGCGTGAAGGCTTTACAGGAACAAGGCAGGAAGGTGTGTTTCATCGGCGACGGCATCAATGACGCCATTGCCCTGCGCCAAGCGGAGGTCTCGATCTCCCTCAGAGGCGCCACCACCGTGGCCACCGATGCCGCCCAGGTGGTGCTGATGGATGATGATCTCAATCAACTGCGATTGTTATGGGAATTGGCCGAGGGCTTTGAGCGCAGCCTGGCCAGCAACAATCGCCGATCGCAACAGTTCAGCCTCCTGGCCGCTGCCGGGGTGCTGGCGCTACCATTCGGATTTTGGACAACAGAACTTTTGTGGAGCGTTCAAGTCATCGTAGGGGTCAGAATCGCGCAGCAGACCCTGTTGGTCGCCGAAGTGGACGACGAACCGGGCCATTGAGGCCAGGGATTGATAACCATTATTCAGATAGCGGACGCTCCCCTTCCTTGCCTCATCTCTCACCTTTTTCTCCCGCACTCCTCATCAGAAAGGCCTAAAGACGCTGTTGGCGATGGCAAGGCGTTAGCCAACGTCATGCAGGTCCTGAAACTTTTCATCGGCCCTGGAATTCAGGGGTTGGGAGCCGCGGCTCCGGCGCCTTGAAGGGGAGAACCCATGGAGGGCCGCGAATCGCCCCTAAAGCCGCTCCAGCTCTTGAGTTCGTCAAGCGTGAGCACGCCCTCACGCCGCTCGTTGCCGAACACCCAGGTGGGGTAAGCCTGAATGCGGGCGGCCTGGCAGCGTTCCCGTTGCTCTGGTTGCTTGTCGCACTCCACGTAAGGGAGCTGGTTGCCCGCTTCCTGGCCGAACAGGTTCTTCTGCTTGAAGCAGGCCGGACACCACCAGGCGCCGTAGAATACGAAGCCCCTGGCCCTTAGGAACGCGCTCAGGGCCTGCTGTTCCGCACTGGAGGCAGCCATCGGTTGGCCCACGTGGGGGCTGGTGGAATCCTGCGGCGGCCCGGGGGCCGCCGCCCGCGCCACCGGGACGGCGGACGCCAGCCACAGGCATGCCGTCGCCCCGAGACTCAAGGGCAGATCACCCAGGCGGCGAGAACGCACGATCACGAAGGTCTGCGAAGCAGGGGTTTGATCGTAGGTCGGACATGCTCGGCGCTTCTGGGCGATCCCGCCCGATTGCCGTCAGCAGACGTTCGGGCTTCCGCCCCTGCCAGCCCGACGGTTTGAGCCCGCGTCGCTGGAGAATGAACCCCTTGCTGAGCCTTCACTGCGGTGAATCAGGCGCGGCGATCGTCCGAGGCCCTCCTGATGAGCGTGAACGGCTACCGCGATTACTTCAGCATCCTCGGTGTGGAGCGGAGCGCGGACGCCGACGCCGTCAAGAAGGCCTTTCGCCGCCTGGCCCGCCAGTACCACCCCGATGTCAATCCGGGCGACGCCACCGCGGAGGCCAAGTTCAAGGAGATCAGCGAGGCCTACGAGGTGCTTTCTGATCCGGACAAACGCCGTCGTTACGAGCAGTTCGGTCAGTACTGGAACCAGGGTGGCGGTGGCACCGGCGTCGATGTCGACTTCAGCCGCTACGGCAACTTTGATGAGTTCATCAACGATCTGCTCGGCCGCTTCGGCGGTACCGGAGCGGCGAGCGGCTTCGGCGCACCGGGCGGGTTCGGCTTCGGCAGCGGTTTCCCCGCTGGCTTCAGCACCGGCTTTGGGGGGCCAGGCCGGGCGGCGGCGCCCGTCGACCTTGATGCTGAGGTGAATCTCAACCTCAGCTTCTCCGATGCCTTCCGTGGTTGCGAACGCACCCTGGCGGTGAATGAGGAACGGGTCCAGGTGCGCATTCCAGCCGGCGTCAAAGAAGGCAGCCGCCTGCGCTTGAAGGGCAAGGGCAACCTCCAACCCGGTACCGGCCGCCGCGGTGATCTGTATCTGAACCTGCGGCTCCAGGCCCATCCAATCTGGCGCCTCGACGGCGACCAGCTGCGCGCCGAACTGCCGCTCAGCCTCGATGAACTGGCCCTCGGTGGTGAGGTGCGGGTGGCGACGCCCGATGGCGAAGCCACGGTGCAGGTTCCCCCGGGGATGACCCTCGGCCGCAGCCTGCGCCTCAAGGGCAAGGGATGGCCCTTGGCCAGCGGACGGGGTGACCTGCTGCTCACCCCCAGCCTCAAGTTGCCCCAAACCCTCAGCGACCAGGAGCGCAGCTTGCTTGAGCAGCTGCGCCAAGCCCGCAGCGCCGATCCACGCCAGGGCTGGGCGGCGTCGGCCCGGCTGTAGGGCTCGGACGCCAGCCGCCGTCCGAGGAGCCCCTGCCCTGGCAGCCACCAACCCCGGATGCCCCATCTGGGCTGATGGCGCTGCTGGCCTGGTTCGTTTGACCGGGGCGGTCCGTAGGATCCGGCCAGACTGATTCCCCGCATGGATCTCTCCTATCGGCCGCGAAGGCTGCGGCGCACCCCCGCCCTGCGGGCCATGGTGCGCGAGCATCAGCTGGCCGCCAGCGATTTCATCTACCCCCTATTCGTGCATGAAGGGGCGACGAATGAGCCGATCGGCGCCATGCCAGGCGCCAACCGCTGGAGTTTGGAGGGGCTGCTGGAGGAGGTGGGCCGGGCCTGGGATCTCGGCATTCGCTGCGTGGTGCTGTTCCCCAAGGTTGCCGATGGCCTCAAAACGGAGGATGGCCTGGAGTGCACGAATGAGCATGGCTTGATCCCGCGGGCGATCCGCAGCCTCAAGGAGGTGCACCCCGGCATGATGATCATGACCGATGTGGCCCTAGATCCCTACAACTGTGATGGCCACGATGGCATCGTGTCGGAAGAGGGAATCGTGCTCAATGATGAAACCGTTGAAATTCTCTGCCGCCAGGCGGTGGTGCAGGCCCGTGCCGGAGCCGACCTGATCGGGCCGAGCGACATGATGGATGGGCGGGTGGCAGCGATTCGCGAGGCCCTCGATGAAGAAGGCTTCACCCATGTGGGCATCATCAGTTATACCGCCAAATATGCTTCCGCCTATTACGGCCCCTTTCGCGAAGCCCTCGACTCGGCACCACGCAGCGGCTCCAGCAAGCCGATCCCCAAGGACAAGAGCACCTATCAGATGGATCCCGCCAACGCCCGCGAGGCCCTCACCGAGGCATTGCTGGATGAACAGGAAGGCGCCGACATCCTGATGGTGAAGCCCGGCCTGGCCTACATGGACATCATCCATCGCCTCCGCGGTGAGAGCGAACTGCCGATCGCCGCCTACAACGTGTCTGGCGAATACAGCATGGTGAAAGCGGCGGCGGAGCGCGGCTGGATCGACGAGCGGGCGGTGGTCCTGGAAACGCTTCTCAGCTTCCGGCGGGCCGGTGCCGACCTGATCCTCACCTACCACGCCTGTGACGCTGCCCGCTGGCTGCAGCGGGGCTGAGCCGCCCCATGTGCCCGGCGCGCGAATGCCTCGATTCAGGGGGGGGAGCAGCTGAGGGGCATGTCCCGTGCGCTGCTGCTTGCT
>Ga0315903_10003210_pt1 | contig 22940 bp, 18 predicted proteins | sample LakEriMetagenome_7_FD_203524 | JGI IMG/M metagenome (GOLD analysis project Ga0315903, IMG submission 203524) | Freshwater fungal communities from buoy surface, Lake Erie, Ohio, United States - Buoy 2 MA119 | ecosystem: Environmental > Aquatic > Freshwater > Lake | place: USA: Lake Erie, Ohio... | reverse complement strand
AAAACCTTTAGTTTGGCGAGTTTGTTTCTTATTCATATTTATGTGCAATAAATTTAAAGAGTTATGCTATCAATTATTCTTAATCACTTGCAATATAATGCTTGGGCAAACAATAAACTAATCGACTTTGTTTCCCAACTAGATAGAAGCTTGTTGGAGCAAGAGGTAAAGAGTAGTTTCCCTAGCCTGTGCAAAACCATTCAACACACCGCCAATGCGCAAGAAGTATGGTTGAGTCGACTGCAAGACGCTCCTCTCCTCACTTGGCCGGGCGACACTAACGGAGAAAACGCGATGGAGAAATGGAGAAAAAGCAGTGCGGACTTTGTTACCCATTTTCAACACCAAACCTCAGAATATGTGACCAGGTTGATTGAATATAAAACCATCAAGGGCGAGACCTTTGCTACCAGAGCCGGAGAAATTGCCCTCCACGTGGTCAACCACAGCACCTTTCACCGCGGACAGATGATTACCATCCTTCGCAAACTCGGTCAGGAGAATTTGCCGGCAACGGACTTTATTTTTTACACCCGAACGAGGTAATTAAAACGGTAGCTCTTCCAACGAATGGATTTGCCAATCGGCCAATACGAAGCGTGGGTCGTGGAGGTATAATTTGTCGGGTACTAAGAGACATTTCATCTTTGCAGCCTTTGCCGCCAACAATCCATTCATACTGTCTTCTATTACTAAGCACCTTTCCGGGCGAACACCCAACACTTCTGCTGTGCGGATAAACACCGCAGGGTGCGGCTTGCCATACTGTTCATGCTCAGCAGAAACCAACAGTTGAAAATAGTGCGCTATGCCCAACTTCTTCACCATCGCTTTGATTAAAGGAATAGCGCTCGATGAAGCTACCGCCATCTTCAATCCCTTAGATGAAAAGTAAGCGAGGGATTTATGCACCCCCGGAAGAGCCTCAGCATCTTCGAGAATAGCGCGTTCCATTTCGTCAATCACTTCATCGTGGATTTGTTCTTTGGTTTTGCCCGTCCAAGGTTGTTGCGCATACCAATAGTCCACTACCTCATCAAACCGAAAGCCGGTGGTTTTGCGGCAATCATCCTCTGTGAGGTGAACACCAACAGTGGCGAACACACTGATTTCTGCCCTGCGCCAAAAAGGTTCGCTGTCAATCAACAAACCATCCATGTCATAAATTATCAATTCAAACTGTTCTAACATCTTCGCCAATTATTAACTTTGCGCTCAAATAAAATCAATCTTGGAATACATCACGGAGTTTTTCAGCCATTTCCTTCAGCCCGACCCAAAGGCGGCTTTGCTGATTGTGTTAAACCTTATTTTGATTGAAAGTTTACTGTCGGTAGACAATGCTGCGGTGTTGGCTACGATGGTAATGGATTTGCCGGAGAAAGACCGCAAGCGTGCCTTGCGCATCGGCTTAATTCTCGCTTACGTGTTTCGTGGCACTGCGCTCTTATTCGCCAGCGTGTTGATTAAAATCAATTGGTTGAAATTGTTGGGCGGTGGCTATTTGCTTTACTTGTGTATTCACTTTTTCTACAAGCGTATATTTCAGAAAGAAAACATTTTGCAAATAGAAGAGGAAGAGTTAGAGCAAGAAGTAAAACATCCAAGACGAATTCCCGGCTTGAGTTTCTTTTGGAGCACAGTGGTGATGGTCGAAATCATGGACATGACTTTCTCTTTAGATAATGTGTTTGCCGCAGTGGCTTTCACCGACAATATTTACTTGGTTTGTTTAGGTGTATTCATTGGTATCATCACCATGCGGATTGTGGCGGGTTATTTCGTCAAACTAATGGAACGTTTCCCTTTCCTCGATGCGGTAGCCTTTTTAGTGATTGGGGTGTTGGGCTTGAAACTTTGTATGGGTTATTACTGTGCCGAATATGGTCCATCTCACTTCTGTGAAATGATGGAAAGCGAAAAAGCGGATATGATTTTTTCGTTGAGCACGGTAGTGCTTTTTGTTACTCCTATACTCACTTCGATAGCCTTCAATTTGCCGAAAGGAAAAAAGTAATTCTTCCTTTCGTCTATCTTACTAGCGTAACATTCCCAGATTGATTAATCGGTTTTTTCTTCCGGAAATTATATTGAGCTGTCCAGACGTAGGTACTCATCGGTTGTTCGGTGTTTTGATATAAGCCATTCCATCCTTCGTTCACATCTGCAGTGCTGAACACTAACTCTCCCCAGCGGTTGTATACTTGAAGATTGAATTTTTCTAAATCAATAGAATACTTCGGACGAAACAAGTCATTCACCCCATCTCCATTAGGTGAAAATCCGGTGGGGAAAAACACGTAAGACAAGCACTCTTCTTTTTCTACAAGCATGGTGATGCTTTCGCTGCATCCATCTTGATTGGTGACCGTCAGCGAGTAAGTGCCCGGCACTAGGTTTTGAATAATCTTTGATTTGCTGCCATTGCTCCAAGCGTATTGTAGATTGGTAGTATCACCGGTAAAGGTTACGGTTATCTTTCCATCTTTCTCTCCAAAACAACTTTCGTTGGTTAATGATGGAGTTATGCTCAATCCACTCGTGCTGCCCACTATGGCTGCTGCCGTGGCGGTGCAGCCTGCAGCATCTGTTACGGTTACTTCATATTCCCCATCCGTCAATTGTGAGAGCGAAGCAGTTGTTACTCCGTTGGACCATGAATAATTATAAGGAGAAGTCCCTTGCGACACATTCAACAAAACTGCTCCGGTTTGCTTTTGGCAAGTGTCATCACTGGCGGTGATTTGTACATTCATAGCCGGAGGTTCACTAATGACAACTGTTGCGGTTGCTTCACAAACGTTGTTACCATTCACTGTCACTGTGTATGCACCAGGCGATAAGTTGGTTGCTGTTGCTGTTTGCTGTGCGGGTGTAGTATTCCAAGCATAGTTCACCGCTGCATTGGATGGACTGACTAACACCGTGGCCGAACCATCTGCCGCAGAACCGCAGGATGAAGAAACGGGGGTGCTTGATGTTTGCAGAGTGATAATATTGACTAACCGAGTAAAAGAGCCGGGCGCATTGCAAGGGCCGCTCGTAGTAAGGCTAACGGAGTATGCTCCGGCACTAGTATATGTATGAGTGACTGTGGCTCCGGTGCCGGTTGTTCCGTCTCCAAAATCCCATGTAAATCCGGTAGGACAAAGTGAAGTCAAAGAACTAAACGTAACGGTGTTTCCACTGCACGTAAAATTAAAGTTAGCCGTGTTAGCAGGGGCTTCGCTAATGCTAAAATCATCGAAGGCAAAACCGTCATAACTATTACAGGTAGTGCCTGCACCAAATCCAAATCGAAAGAAAACATTGCTCTCGCCTGCCAAATTACTCATACAATGCTCTGCTAACTTCCAACCATTGCTGCCACCTCCGCCTAAGCAACTTCCTTGGGTAGGTAATACACTCCCACTCCACCCTTGATTAGAATTGGCTAAACCTACCAACCCGTTCACACTTCCGTTGTTGAACCAGTTGTCATTCAAGCAGTCTTGTTCATCAGCGAAACTGCCCAATATCAACCAAGTGTTTCCCCCATCTATACTGTAACTCAAATTGGCTCCATCGAAGTTGCGCTCTGTTTCCCAGTTAACCGCAAAGCTGATGTAAGGATATTGTAAATTACTCAAATCGAAACAAGGACTTTGGAGAAACGACTTTTCACCCAAGTTATAGTTGGACGAATTTAATCCTCCGGTAATCCAGCAGTTAGCTACGCTGTAAGCACTACTAATAATTGGTTTGGTGGGAGAACCCCAAGCCCAATCGCTCAATGAACCTCCCGATGTCCAACCCCCGGGTGTGGTTTCAAAATCTTCGGTGTAAGGAAACTGATTAATGCACTGCGCCACACTAAAAAAAGAAGAGAAAACAAAAAAAAGAAAAGCGGTTAACTTCAGCATGAGCTATTCGAACAGCAAAAGAAACATTATTGTTGATGCAGAGTTAGTAGAAATAAAAATGGCACTCCGAAGAATGCCATTTGTTATGCTTTTTTGAAGATTACTTCTTCTTAGTGTATTTGAAGTTCTTACCAGGATATATCGCCATTGGCCCAAGTTCTTCTTCGATGCGCAATAACTGATTGTATTTGGCAATTCTATCGGTGCGTGAAGCAGAACCGGTTTTAATTTGACCACAATTTAAAGCCACGGCTAAGTCAGCAATCGTCACGTCTTCTGTTTCGCCTGAGCGATGACTCATAATAGATGTGTAAGAGTTGCGATGCGCTAAGTTTACGGCATTGATAGTTTCAGTCAGGGTGCCGATTTGGTTTACTTTCACCAAAATTGAATTCGCTGTGTCGTTATCAATTCCTTTTTGCAAACGGTCTACGTTCGTCACAAACAAATCATCGCCCACCAATTGCACTTTGTCGCCCAACTTTTCGGTCATCAATTTCCATCCTTTCCAATCGTCTTCGGCCATGCCATCTTCGATAGAAGCAATCGGATATTTTTTGCACCAAGTTGCCCAATAGTCCACTAGCTCTTCGGTCTTCATTTTCTTACCGTTGCTTTTGTGGAAATGGTAAATCTTAGCTTTTTCATCATACATTTCCGTCACTGCTGCATCCATAGCGATGTAGACTTGACTTCCGGCTTTGTAGCCGGCCGCTTCGATGGCGGTCAACACCGTTTCAATGGCTTCTTCATTGCTACCGATGTTTGGCGCAAAACCACCTTCGTCACCTACGTTGGTGGAGTAGCCTTTTTTCTTCAACACGTTTTTCAATTGATGAAAAATCTCGGTGCCCATGCGCAAGGCATGGCTGAAGTTTTCTGCACCCACCGGCATAATCATAAATTCTTGAAAATCTATTTTGTTGTCGGCATGCGCCCCGCCATTCAAAATGTTCATCAACGGTATAGGAAGTGTGTTAGCATTTACGCCACCGATGTAGCGATACAACGGCATGCCCAATTCCTCAGCTGCGGCTTTTGCCGAAGCCATAGACACAGCCAAAATAGCGTTAGCACCGAGCTTCGCTTTGTTCGGTGTACCATCAGTGAGTAACATCATTTCGTCAATCGCATTTTGTTCAAACACGTTTACGCCTTCCAACACTTTCGCTATAGAAGTATTGATGTAGTTAACGGCTTTCAACACACCTTTTCCCATATATTTTTTCTTGTCACCATCGCGCAATTCCACCGCTTCGTGTTTGCCTGTGGATGCCCCGGAAGGAACTGCCGCACGACCCAGCGTGCCGTTGGTGGTGACTACATCTACTTCAACTGTGGGATTACCTCTCGAGTCTAAAATTTGTCTTGCGTGAATTTTTTGAATTTGAGCCATTATGATTGTGTTTTATGATGGTAATAATAATTAGTTTTTTGCTGAACTAGGTGATAATGAATTATTCTGCAACGTATATTTCAATACTTGTAACCCTCCGCTCGGGCAGCAATTCGCATCACCTTCTTCAAAAATCGGGAATTGTCGCCACAGCAATTTACCATCTGTGTAAATACTGTCTTTACCCATGTAGCCGACCAAATCTTTTTGTGCAGGTGATAAAACATTCACCTTGTTCAGTTTCCCATTTTTATCAATGGTGTATGCCATCAACTCGGCATAAGAACCACTTCCTGCGCTTTGATTAACGATAATCAACTCGTGGTCGTTTTTCGGATCTAAGCGAGTGATAAAAGCAGACTGGAACGCACCATTTCGTGGAGCAGTCAAGAGTGTATCGGTTTTACTACCTTTTGCTCTGCGCAACACAGTGATGCCTCCTTCGCTGGCGCTTTGACCGTGACCTATAACGTCATAGACCAAATCAGCATTGACGATCACCGATTTGATTTCTTCATACGTATTTTCTATGGCTCTTTGTGTGGTAGTGTCGACTGCAATGGCCAACGAATCTATCTCGCCAATAGCAACGGGCGCATTAGTTGGTGACTGACAAGCGGTCAATAAACCAAGGATTAAAACCAACGAAAAAAAGGCAAATTTCTGCATGATTAATTTGCTGAAATTTGAGCGATAAAATCATCAAACAAATAGCGTGAGTCATGCGGTCCTGGTGAGCTCTCCGGATGATATTGCACGCTAAAGGCTTTCTTTCCTTTGATACGAATGCCTTCTACGGTGTTGTCGTTTAGGTTAACGTGTGTCACCTCAACATGCGTAGATTTTTCAATCGCTTCACGCGACACTTCGAAGCCGTGGTTTTGTGAAGTAATTTCACTTTTCCCGGTCAAGAGGTTTTTCACCGGATGATTAATCCCTCTGTGACCGTGGTGCATTTTAAACGTAGGAATACCATTCGCCAAGGCCAAAAGCTGATGCCCCAAACAAATACCAAATACAGGTTTATCCGCTTCGCAAATTTGCTTAACCGTTTCTATGGCATAACCCATCGCTGCCGGATCGCCAGGACCGTTGGAAATAAAATAACCATGGGGTGCAAACTGTTCCATTTCCGCAAAAGGCGTTTTAGCATTGAATACTTTGGCATAAATGCCTCGGTCAGTCAAACACTTCAATATGTTTTCTTTGATGCCACAATCCAACACGGCCACTTTAATAGGCGCAGTTTCGCTGCCGTAGAAGTAGGGTGAAGCTGTACTCACTTTTTCCGCCAAGTCCAAACCATCCATGTTTGGCGCATTTTTTAATTGCTCGGCTAGTGCGGCTACATCTGTTGTTTCTGAGCTGATGATGCAATTCATCGCCCCGTTTTCACGAACGTGAATGGTAAGTGCGCGAGTATCTACTTCTGATATTCCCACGAGATTGTTTTTCTCAAAATAACTTTGCAGCGATTCGCTGCCTTGGGTACGCGAAAAATTGTTTCCGGCAAATTCTTTACAAACAATTCCCGCAATTTTCACGCTGCTCGATTCTACTTCATCGGGCTTCACACCATAGTTGCCAATGTGACTGCTGGTCATGATAATGATTTGGCCGAAGTAAGACGGGTCGGTGAAAATCTCTTGATAACCGGTCATTCCGGTGTTGAAACAAATTTCGCCAATGGTGGTACCAATTTTGCCTAATGATTTGCCATGAAAAACAGTGCCATCAGCTAACATCAAAACGGCAGGAACGGAGGTGTAGGATTTATTCATCGAATAGGTTTATTCGAGTGGCAAATATAGTTTTAAAACGGACGATTTGATTGCTTTTAGTTTATTTGTATGCACATATAATGCACAATGGAGTTTAAGCCCGAAAGCTGGAAAGCAGACGCAGAAAAGAAGAAAAAAGAGAATAAACAGTTTTTGGACAAAGCCAAGCGCATGAAAGGCATTGAAAAAGAACTGCCCGATTTGCATGATGAGGCATTTTCAAAGATTGATTGCCTGGGTTGCGCCAACTGCTGCAAAACTATTTCTCCTCGCTTCAAAACACCCGACATAGTGCGCATCTCCAAGCATCTAGGCATGAAACAGAGCGACATGATTGACACGTATCTTCGCTTAGACAGCGATGGCGATTATGTGGTGAAACGTTCGCCTTGTCCTTTTTTAGGTGCTGATAATTACTGCGATATTTACGAAGTGCGCCCGGGCGATTGCCGAAAGTACCCCTACACCGACAGCGGAGAGTTTTTTGAATACGCGCAGACCACTTTCCTCAACTCTACTACCTGTCCCGCAGTGTATTATGTGCTGGAAAAGCTAAAAGCCATTAAATAAACCTTTGGCAAAAACGGTTGTTAATAAAGCCAAATTGTTAGTTCCTTAACCGTAAATTGAGGTTTGTCATACCGTAATGAACAACTAGCTTTTATATTTGCGCCCGAAAACAATCATTCATTCATAAAAACAAATACATTAATCATGGCCGTATTAGTAGGTAAAAAAGCTCCTTCATTCAAAGCGAATGCAGTAGTAAACGGAGAAGAAATCGTTGAGAACTTCTCTTTGGATCAATATTTAGGAAAAAAATATGTGGTGTTTTTCTTCTACCCGAAAGACTTCACGTTTGTGTGCCCAACAGAGTTGCATGCATTTCAAGAAAAACTAGCTGAGTTTGAAAAACGTGATGTAGCCGTAGTTGGTTGCTCGACAGACACTGAACAATCTCACTGGGGTTGGTTACAATTAGAGAAAAAACAAGGTGGTATCAAAGGCGTGACTTATCCTATCGTTGCCGATACCAACAAAACTATCTCTGCCAACTATGATGTGTTGAACGGTGCATATTTCTATGACGAAAACGACCAAATGCAAGCTACAGCAGAGTTGATTGCTTACCGCGGTTTGTTCTTGATTGACAAACAAGGTATCGTGCAACATCAATTGGTAAACAACTTACCATTGGGAAGAAATATTGATGAAGCATTGCGCATTGTTGATGCTTTGCAATATTTTGAAACTAAAGGGGAAGTTTGCCCGGCCAACTGGTCTGCCGGCAAAGATGGTTTGAAAGACACCCACGAAGGGGTGGCTTCTTACTTAGCTTCGCACTAATTAAAATTTCTAGTTCAACTTTCTAAATGCGCTTCGGTTTCGGGGCGCATTTTTTGTTTCTCCCAGATTAGTCAATTTATATTTCTCACAGATAAACACAGAAAATGAATTGAAAAACATTTCTCACAGATTGCCATTCTTGTTCAACACATAGGCACATAATTTGAATTTACATTATCTGTGTAATCTGTGAGAGATACTAGACGTTCTCTAAATCTGTGTTTATCTGTGTAATCTGTGAGTACTGAAACCATCAAGGATCTACATCTATACTCACATCCGTAGATTTTAACTCGGCTTGGGTTTTCATAAAGTCAATCACCCGCCTAACTTTCAGTTTGAGTTGCGATAGGTCTTTTGTTTGTTGATTAGTTTTGAGCAGCAACTCGCGGATGTAGTAGTTATTGATTTTAGACACAAAAGGTACAGCCGGCCCCAACACGGTACACTCTCCTATTTTCCTTATCTCATTAGCGATGAACAAAGCCGCCTTGTCCACCACATTAGCTTCTTTGTGGCGCAGCTTCAATTCTATCATGCGCGTAAAAGGCGGATAGCTGAATTGTTGACGATGCAAAATCTCTCGTTGATACAAGCCATTGTAATTATGCGCCAACACCAATTGAAGAATCGGATGGTTAGGATCTGCTGTTTGTATCACCACTTGTCCTTGTTTGTTCTTTCGTCCGGCTCTGCCGCTCACTTGTTGCAAGAGTTGGAACGCTCTTTCATGCGCACGATATCCGGGGAAATGTATCAACTGATCGGCATTGATGATGCCCACCAACCGAACATGATCAAAGTCCAGACCTTTACTCACCATCTGTGTGCCGACCAAAATATCTACTTCTCTATTTTCAAACTGCGCAATCACTTGCGTGTGCCCATGTTTTGTTTTTGTCGAGTCATAATCCAATCGGCTCACTTTGGCTTGCGGAAACAAGGCCACTATTTCGTCCTCTATTTTCTCGGTGCCCATGCCTACAATCTCCAAATCCATCACCCCGCAATTCTTACACTTTGGGTTTAGCCGCTCTGCGTAACCACAATAATGACACACCAATTGATTTTGAAATTTATGATACGTCAAACTCACATCGCAACTCTTGCACATGTACACGTGATTGCACGTTTTGCAGGTTTGATAATTCGCAAATCCTCTCCTATTCAAAAACAAAATAACCTGTTCTTTATTCTTCAATGTTTCATCAATAGCCGACACCAGCTGAGGCGTAAAACTGCCTTGCATGCGCTTCCATCGTTGCTCTTCTTTGATGTTGGCCACAATAAATTCCGGCATCTGCATGTTGCCAAATCGCTCTTCCATTTTCACCCAACCAAACTTCTCTTTCTCGCAGTTGTGCAAAGTTTCCATGGCAGGTGTGGCAGTGCCCAAAATCACTTTGCCGTCAAACATCTTCGCCAACACAATCGCACTATCGCGCGCATGATAGCGCGGAGCGGGTGTCATTTGTTTCAACGAGCTATCATGCTCTTCGTCCACAATCACTAAGCCCAAATCAGCAAAAGGCAAAAACAAACCCGAGCGTGCCGCAATCACTATTTTGTATTCATGCTTCAACACTTTGTTCCAAATCTCCACGCGCTCATTGGGATTAAACTTGCTGTGATAAATCCCCACCAAGCCACCAAATATCTTGCGCAAGCGATTGATGATTTGTGCCGTGAGGGCAATCTCCGGCAAGAGGTAAAGCACTTGTTTGTTTTGCGCTATCACTTCGCGTATCTTCTCTACATACACTATCGTTTTGCCGCTGCCCGTCACGCCTTGCAGCAGCACCACATTCTTCGTTTCGAAATGCTGATTGATTTCCGCTAAGGCTTTCAATTGTGCCTCGTTGGGTATCATCTGTTCTTGTTCTTCATGCGCCAGATGCCCCAAGCGCGACACCTCCATCTTAAACTCCACAAACACTTGTCGCTTCACCAATGCCGCCAACACAGCCGCAGAGGCTTGTGCCGTTTGCAAGAGTTCACTCTTGCGCAAAAACTTCGACTTGCGCTGCAACTGCGTAAACGCCAACAGCAACTCCACTTGCTTGGGCGCGCGCGACAGTTCTTCATACAGCTTTTCCAATTCACCCAAGTCAGCATACTTCGCGTTCAGCTTGATGTAACTCTCCGTGCGCGGCTTATAGCGCTCAATCAACTCCTCCGCAGAAATGGCCACTCCGGCATTAAACAACTCTTTGAGCACACCATACACATTTTTCTTCCGTAACAGTTCTTGAATCTGCGGCACCTTCATCTCCAGCTGTGCCCGCAACGCCTGCACCACCAAAAACGCTTCTGCGCTAAACTGCTCAAAGTCCCCATCGTAATATTCATTGTACTTGATGTTCGTTTCGCTCGACAGCTTCAATCCGCTCGGCAGCGCAGCGTTCATCACCTCGCCTTCGGTGCACATATAGTACGTGCTCATCCATTGCCAAAACGCCAACTGCTTGGTCGTCACCACCGGTTCTTCTTCCGCCAGGCCCTCAATCAGTTTCGCCTCCACCACCGGGCGCTGATGATGAATGCGCTTCAATATGGCCGAATAATACTTATTGCGGCCAAACTGCACAATCACCCGCTGCCCCACCTGCACAAACTCCACCAACTCCACCGGCACCGCATACGTGTAATCCTGCGGCAAAGCCAACGGAAGAATAACATCAATATAAGTGACGATTGAAGACATGAAGCAAATTAAAGGAAATGATGGAGAAAAGGTCAAACAAAAACACCCCACCCGCGCCTTCTTTTGTCTCCCCTCTCCGAGAGGGGATAAAGGGGTGTATTAAATAAAAAGACATTTGGCGCTCTTCTGCGCCCTTCCTTCCGTACTGCTTCGCCCAGCGGGCGTACGTACTGCGGACTTTTTTAGACCATCGGAATAAAAAGCCCATTTTAAGGCTTACCTACTAGAGTTACTTACGAAGCTCCTTTCTTTGCCTTCTTCGGCTTCTCTTTTGAAAAAAGGTCTGCCGTATATTTTTCGTAAAGTTCAAATAGAAAAACCATTCTGTTGGCTTCACTTGTAAACGGTTGCGGTCTGTAAGCCAAGTCCACTGCTTTGTCTAAGTCGTTGTGTGCTTTTATTAGAACTGGTGGCATTGTCAAAGGGTCGTAAAGGTCGGCAACCCATAATCCAAATTTATAAATAAAGTCTAAGCCTTTATTCTATAAAAAGTTCCAAGTGCGCTGCGCTTAACACTTGGAACAACCAAGGGTAGCTTAGTGTAGGAGATAAAAAAACGCCTTCCGAAGAAGGCGTTTCAAAGTCTTAATTATTCCATGTCTATTTCGCTTCTACAAAACCGGCTGGTACTTTAAAATCTTCGTCAGATAGTTCGGTGGTGGATGCTGAAACAAAATCATAGCCGTTAATCACTCGTCCGCTCAAGTCTTTAGTCACTGAGCTCATCGGTATTCCTTTTATTTTTTCTTCGCTCAATCCCAACAACTCAAAGCTATTTAGGAAGAAAGGATAGTTCTGATAAAATTCCGCTTTGATGTCTTTAGTCACCCACATCTCTGTGATGGTTTTGTTGGTGGTCATGATTAACTTCTCGCATTTAAAGCCTCCGATTTCTTTCATCTCTCCGGTGCGCTCAATCTTGATGCGGTTCACATCCATTTGCTTAGATAATTCTAGCTTAGACAAGGGCACGGCAAAGTAGGCTTTCTGCACATCACTAGGCAAGGGACCATCGCTATACGTCAACAATTGTTTATTGGTATAGTCCGGCAAAAAGAAAGTGGAGGTGTTTACTTTACTATCGCCAAAGTCCATTTTCATTTTGGCTTTGCCGTCTTGAATATACCAAGTCACAGTAATCTTAGCATCCGAACCCGGGCTAACGTATCGTTGCTGAACCGTTACTCCTTTGCCGGCAAAAGAAAAGAATGCCGAGCTAACAAAAAGCAGAGATAGAAAGAATGATTTCATTTTATGTTGTTTTTAAATTTTAAACTGAGAAAATTAATTACCGACCACGCCTTTAATCTGTGCACCATTGTAAGTACCATCAATTGGTCCGATTAAAGGATTATTGTTTCGCTTAATCGCCTTGCCCGGAGGCTGACTGGTTGGACCAAAGAAAGGCAACAATCCACCGGGAATAGGAATTGGGATACAGATATTTCCGATTATCGGAATGTTCACACAAACTTCGATATCAATGTCAATAAATCCCGGAGTACCTTGTTGACCAAACGGACCGCCATCTCCTCCATTAGCCGATGGGTCAATGTTGATGGATGCAATGCTGATAGGAATAGAAAATGGTGCATTGCCCACAGGACCTACACCGGGCACTGAAGTAACACAACAAGTGGCATTGCCACCGTTAGCAAACAAACCGATATTGATACCGCCACTGTTCACCACACCACCTTGTCCGCTTTCGCTACCACCGCCTCCGCAGTAAACAAAGCCAAGAACGATAGCACCGATAATCGGAATGCTAGGCGTACCAATGGCCAACCCAACAGAACCGCCACCGCTACCTCCACCATACACAGCACCGCTGTTCAACAATACAGTACGTGTAGTTAAGTTCAAGGCGTTGCCACCTTCTTTACCCGACTCACCTCCAACGAATAAAATATTTCCACCGAAGGTCACACTTCCTCCGTCTCCTCCTCTACCCAAAATAGCGCCTTGGTTATTGATACAAACTAAACTGCTTGGGTCAAGGTTACCGGTGGTGAAAGAAGGTAAAGTGCTCGCTGTTGATTTTACTTCTACTCCTGAGTTTACCGTGCAATAAACGTACTGAGCCGGACTGCTCGGCAAGTTGTTGATGGCTTGTAAGTCGTAGTTAACTTGATCAATTGGAATAGTGTATTGCAAAGGAGGACGGATGTAAACATTGTACGTCAAAAACCGAATTTGGTCACCGCAAAATGCTTGAATGATAATCGGATAATTGCCGCCAATCGGAGCACATAAATCTGCCTTGACGACTATCTGCACCGAACCGGCAGAATCAATAGTGGTGCTGCCGTTAAAACTTACGGACACGCCTTGTGGCAAAGACGCTAAATAAATCACATCAATGTCCTGATTGCCGTTGAGTTGAGTGATGCTAATAGTTGAAAAAACCGAATCAGAAACTACTCTGTCTAATGTATCTGTTGGGTCGTCAATTTGAAGTAAAAAATCACACTCGTAGCAATTCTTTTGATAGGCCTTTAACCAACATTCGCCATTCCAGTATTCAATTAAACTATCTGTGGTGTTGAAGATAGTCAAGCCTTTTAGTGGATTGCTAATCAAGTCACGTTGGGAAGTAGTAAGGCGAGATAAACCTAATCCTTTACTATCAGATTCGAGTTGCAAAACTGCGCTAGAGTCCGGTATCAAAATATTAATACCTACTTGAGCGGATAAATCCACACTCAACGAAAGAGCGATGGCAAGAAAGAGTAAAATCTTTTTCATTCGAAATACATTTATGACCAAACTCAAAGCTAAACGATAAATCGAGTTTGAAAGAATTTTTACGGTGTTTTATTTTTCGATTGTTTAATTTACATTTATCGAATATTGTGTAGCTCATTCATGAAAAAATTCTACTTATTTCTTTCGCTTTTTGTCACTCAAGTTCTCTTTGCTCAAAACGGGTTTTGGAGTAACAATGGTTTAGTCTCTATCAAAAATGGAGCTTATCTCTCGGTGATTGGCGACACTTACAACCAAGGTACAGGCATTTACAACAACAGCGATTCAATTTTTCTCACCGGAGATTGGAACCACGATGCGAATAACCGATGCTTTGACTCTATCGGCACAGGTTGGGTTTTCCTTTGGGCAGACGACCAACGTATCAAAGGAACTTCAGAAACTCACTTTCACAATTTGCATCTTTTAAACCAAGGCGTGAAGTATGGCGATTTGGATGTATATGTTGACGGCACCTTACAACTGACCGATCGCGAGTTTAACATGGACACGAACACCGTATGGGTTCTAAATCCGGCAGTGAACGCAGTGTTGCGCAGCACGGGATTTGTTTCGAGTTTGGAAGATGGGGGCTTATTGCGCAGAACCAATTCTACTCAACCCTATCGATTTGCCGTTGGGTCTAATTTAGGTATTTCACGTTATCGTCCAGTGGAGTTTGAACCATTGGCCGCCAACGAAAATCATTACAAAGCACGCTTTGCTAACTTTGACCCTACGCTAGAAGGCTTCGACCGCGACAATCGTTTCCATTTAGTTTGTCAAATCAATCCGGATTGGTATCATCGTTTGTATCACGTTACGGGTGCTGACTCGGCTAACATCACTATATTTTATGATACGATAGCGGACGGTTCGTGGAATGATATTGTGCACTGGCAAAACGAACCGCAATGGGAGTCTATCTTTAAAGACGTGATTGTGCCGGGCAGTCCGTTTACGCGCATCAGTAAATTCACTTGGGATAATTACAACTTCTCTCCTTTTGCTTTAGCGATTACTTCCGAGTCTTTCGCAGTGGCGGGAGTGGACACCATCATGTGGCGCACCGACACTATTCAACTGAATGCTTTTGGCGGAACCACTTACAATTGGACGCCAGACTTTAACTTGAGCTGCACGGATTGTCCGAACCCATTGGCATGGCCGGACTCTAACATCACTTACTATTTGACCGTGAGCAATGGCATCGGTTGTGAGGACTATGACAGTCTACGCATTTTGCTTCGCGACAAACCTTTAACCTTATTCTTTATCCCTGATGTGATTACTCCTAATGGAGATGGATATAACGATGCTTGGGTGATTAGAGACATAGAGCGCTATCCCGACCACGATGTGCGCATCATTAATCGTTGGGGAGACCAAGTGTTTTTTGCTTCACCTTATCAAAACGATTGGGCGGGCACTTGGAAAGGAGAAAACCTGCCGGGCGCTACCTACTACTACATCATCAAAATCCGATTTAATAATCAGGTCTATGATTTTAATGGGCCTTTAACGGTGGTCAGATAATTCATGAAAAAATTTGCCTCTCTTCTTTTTTTAGTCGGTTGGTTTGCTGCTGCAAAAGCGCAACAAGTAGAAGCATTCAGCCTCGTTCGCGAGAATGCTTTTGTGCTTAATCCTGCGATGGCCGGCATGAACGGCTGGATACACGGGACGGCTACTTTCCGCAAACAGTTTACTAGAATTGATCAATCACCCTACACAGCTAACTTGGCGGTGGATGGAGAAATATTAGGGAAGAACGTGGGTGTGGGTGGTTATTTACTGCATGACGTCACCGGCCCTACGGGCAAGAGTGCTATCTCTGTGAGTGTAGCTTATCATATTCCGCTTTACAAGAAGACAGGCACACGCTATTCGAACAAAACCAGTCCGCACAATTTGAGCATTGGTGTAGCACTGACGGCTGTGCAGTATCGCCTTCGCGGTGACCAACTGAACCCTAACGACCTTAATGACCCTGAGCTGTACACCAGCCGCGGCAATCGTATTTTCCCTGATGCATCAGTGGGTGTTTATTATCGCTATAAGAATAATTTTTATGCCGGTTTCTCTACGCCACAAATACTTGGATTGAACATCAACTATCGGGGAGATGATGGATTGGCAAAGATTAAACGCGTACAACACATCAATTTACTTTTAGGCGGTAAGATTGAATGGAACAGAGGTAATTTCAGCATTGACCCTGTGGGTGCTTTTCGCTGGGTGAAAGGCGCACCGCCACAAGGCGATGTAGGTTTGCGTTTTTGGATGTACAAGGTATTCTTTGTAGGCGCAAACTATAAGAGCACGAACTTTATGGTGTTTGAAGGTGGCGTGAATGTCTTCAACAAATTCTCTTTATCTTACGGTTATGATTATAACTTCTCTACCTACCGCAGATACATGGGTGCTACACATGAAATATCAATGAGTTTCACGGTGAGCAAGGCGAATAAAGTGTTTCGCGGAGCGGGGCCTGCATTGCGGTATTAATAAAATCCTTATCGCGTAAGCAAAAAAAATCCCGAACCTTAAGTTCGGGATTTTTTGTTTTAAATAATTAGCCTTTGTCGCTTTCGGCTTGGGCTTTTTTCTTAGCGGCTTTGTGTACCACGGTGAGTTCATCGGCATCTTTGACGAAGTCAAATTCAAAGGTGTCGCCTTTCTTAGCGCTTGCTTTTAAGATTTCTTCGGCCAATGGGTCTTCAATATATTTTTGAATGGCTCTGTGAAGCGGACGGGCACCAAACTGCGGGTCGTAGCCACGCTCTGCAACAAAATCTTTGGCAGCTTCAGTGAGTTTCAATTCATAGCCCAAATCAAGTAATCGTTTGGTTACGTCTTTCAACGCTATGTCAATAATGCTATGAATATTTGTTTTGTCGAGCGAGTTGAAGATGATGACATCATCAATACGGTTCAAGAACTCTGGCGAGAAGGTGCGCTTCAAGGCTTTTGACAATACGTTTTTAGATATTTCTTCGCTTTGCGAACTGCGAGAAGCTGTAGCAAAACCAACGCCTGTACCAAACTCTTTTAAGTCGCGAGCACCGATGTTTGAGGTCATAATAATCAGCGTGTTTTTGAAATCGACTTTGCGACCAAGGCTGTCGGTCAAAATGCCATCATCAAATACTTGCAATAAGATATTGAACACATCCGGGTGTGCTTTTTCAATCTCATCGAGTAAGACCACACTATATGGCTTTCTGCGCACTTTCTCGGTGAGTTGTCCGCCTTCTTCATAGCCGACATAGCCTGGAGGCGCACCTACTAAACGAGAGATGCTGAATTTCTCCATGTATTCACTCATGTCAATACGAATGAGCGCTTCTTCGCTGTCGAAGAGATAACGCGCGATGGTTTTTGCCAACTCTGTTTTACCTACACCGGTCGGACCTAAGAAAATGAACGTTCCGATTGGTTTCTTCGGGTCTTTCAAGCCCACGCGATTTCGCTGAATGGCACGAGTTACTTTTTTCACCGCTTCGTCTTGACCGACTACAGCACCGGTGATTTGCTGACTCATGTTCACCAACTTATTGTTTTCGGTCTGAGCGATTTTATTAACCGGAATACCGGTCATCATCGCCACTACTTCGGCAATGTCTTCTTCGGTAACCGGGAACAACTTCGCCTTGGAGTCATCATCCCATTGTTTTTTGGCCGATTCTAAATCTTCGAGCAAGCGTTTTTCGGTGTCGCGTAAGCGAGCCGCCTCTTCATATTTTTGGCTCTTCACCACGTTGTTTTTCTCTAGCTTAATGTCTTCGACTTGTTTCTCTAACTCGATGATGTTTTTAGGCACGTGAATATTCTTCAAGTGTACGCGTGCACCCACCTCATCCATCACGTCAATGGCTTTGTCGGGCAAGAAACGATCGGTGATGTAGCGATTAGACAATTTCACACAAGCTTCAATAGCTTCGAGCGAATAGCTCACGTTATGATAGTCTTCATATTTTGGACGGATATTGTTCAAAATCTGAACGGCTTCTTCCGGAGAAGGTGGGTCTACTAATACTTGTTGGAACCTGCGCGCCAAGGCGCCATCTTTCTCGATGTATTGACGGTATTCATCCAATGTAGATGCTCCGATGCATTGCAGCTCACCACGCGCCAAAGCCGGCTTGAAAATATTGGACGCATCAAGTGAACCCGTGGCGCCACCGGCACCAACAATGGTGTGAATTTCATCAATGAACAAAATCACATCTCTGTTTTTCTCCAACTCATTCATGATGGCTTTCATACGCTCTTCGAACTGACCGCGATATTTTGTGCCGGCTACCAAAGCTGCCAAGTCTAACATGACGATACGCTTACCAAACAGCACACGTGACACTTTTTTTTGAACAATGCGTAAGGCTAAACCTTCTACAATCGCGGTTTTACCCACCCCCGGCTCACCAATGAGAATTGGGTTGTTTTTCTTTCTTCTCGAAAGAATTTGGGACACTCGTTCGATTTCGTTTTCACGACCAACAATAGGGTCAAGCGCTCCTTCCTCGGCTAGGTGAGTGACATCACGACCGAAATTATCTAAGACCGGAGTTTTTGATTTGGATGGGTTAGCCGGTTTCTTAGGCTGGGAGAACCCTTTGCTGCGTTCTTCGTCAAATGGCTCGTCATCTGAAGGTTCATTGGGCAACTCACCTTTGATGTCTTTCAAATTGTTTTGCACTACTTCAAGTTCTGCTTTGAATACATCATAGTCAACGTCATATTGCGCTAACATCTGTGTTACCAAATTGTCTTTATTTTTCAAAATAGAAAGCATCAAATGCTCAGTGCCAATCACATCGCTCTTCAAAACTTTGGCTTCCAACACAGTGATTTTAAGCACCTTTTCCGCTTGCTTGGTGAGGGGCAAATTATTGACATTGAAGGTCGTTTTTGATGATTTATCTTTGATTGAATCTTCAATGTTTTTGCGCAACATGACCGGATCAAGTTCGAGGCTCAACAAAGTTTTGATGGCCAAGCCTTCCCCTTCGCGAATTAAGCCCAACAACAAATGCTCTATTCCGATAAAATCATGACTTAATCGCAAGGCTTCCTCGCGACTGAAGGAAATAACTTCCTTTACTTTTGGTGAAAATTTAGCTTCCATATATTTAATTAGTCAAATATCAAACCAATTTTAATTGTGACAATATGTCATAATCGGCCAATGAAGAATGATGTTGAAACAGCATTATTCCTAGCTTGTTCAAACGTAAACGAAAAGTTTGAATGTGCAATAAACAAAGACAAACATTTATTGACATGATAAACATCCCGTTTTCAAAAAGAGTTATATAACAGACAATTCGTTGTTTTAGCTATGAAGCAAAGACAGTTAACCTTGAAAAATCACCTCTAAAAAGCTAACTTAAATACCTAGCTGCAATAAATTTTAGCCTAATTTTCTTTTTCTTTTGAAAAAAGAAATAAATTAGAGCAGTTTTTGAAAACTATCATTAAAATTGGCGTATGAAATTTCAAGTGGACAAAAGAGAGAGATTGGTGATTGTAAAGCTCAACGAGGAAAAACTATTGAGCAACCTTGCCCCTCAGCTAAAATCAGAATTAGTTATCCTTAGCAATGAAGGCTTCCGAAATATTGTATTGGATTTAACCGAAGTGCAATATGTAGATTCTTCCGGCCTCAGTGCCTTGTTGGTCGGCAACCGCTTGTGTAAAGAATCGCAAGGGATGTTTGTGCTGACCGGCTTAAATACGCACATTCACAAACTCATTAAAATTTCGCAACTAGAACCAATTTTGAACATTGTTCCTACTGTTAGCGAATCGGTTGATTTTGTGATGATGGAAGAACTCGACAAAGACCTCAGAAGCTAATTTTTTTGCTTCATGCAATTTGACCTCACTATATTGGGCAGCAATGGTGCTGTACCTGCTTTTGGAAGGCACCCTTCTTCGCAGATTTTAAATTACAACAGCCATTTGTATATGGTAGATTGTGGAGAAACCGCACAATTTAATCTCACAAAATACGGTATCAAACGCGGCAAACTTGACCATATTTTTATCTCTCATTTGCATGGCGACCATTTCTATGGGTTGATGGGATTGCTCACTTCTTTTAATCTCAACTGGCGAGACCATGACCTTCATGTGTTTGGCCCTCCCGGCCTGAAAGAGATTATTGATTTGCACTTCAAACATTCGCAAACCATATTGAAATACCAACTGGTTTTTCATCCAACACAAGCCGATAAACCTGAAGCTATTTATAAAGACAGTTTTCTATCTGTAGAAACCATACCTCTCAAACACCGCATACCCACTACAGGATTTCTTTTCCGCGAGCATAATCATTTAAGGAATATTCGACCGGAAAAAATCAAAGAATACAACATACCCTTTTCGGTTATCTCAGGCATTAAACAAGGTCATGATTTCACTTTGGAAAATGGCACTATAATCAGCAATGAAGAATTAACTCTTCCGCCCGGAAAGCCCCGAAGCTATGCTTACTGTAGCGATACGGCATTCGTAGATACCTTTCTTGAGCAAATCAGCGGTATTGATACACTGTATCATGAAGCGACTTTTATCAATGAGCATGAAGCTAGGGCGACAGAAACTTTTCACAGTACAGGTCGCCAAGCCGCCCAAGTGGCGAAAGCCGCTAATGTTGGCCAACTTATCATTGGGCACTTTAGCGCACGTTATGAAGATTTGAACCCTTTACTCAATGAAGCCAAGGCTGTTTTTTCGAATACATTTTTGGCAGACGAAGGGAGAATATTTTCGATTCGCTAAATTTTCTTGTTTATATTTTAAGTTATAACCGCTTCCGATTATGTTTCTCTAAATCATAGCAAAAAACGAATGAAACTACTGTGCCTTTTCTTTCAGCAATTTTTGCATGGCCTGCATTTCGTCACGCAGCTTTGCGGCCGTCAAGAAATCTGTATCTTTAGACGCTTGTAACATCTTGACACGAGTAGCTTCAATGGCTTTGTGTAATTGCTCGGCAGACATATATTGCATGACCGGTTCGGCTACTAAACCTAAAGTGTCTTCTTGCTCGGCATAGACATCGGGGGAAATGTGACGAATGTCCAACACAGAAGTTTGGTTCATGATTTCATCGCGCGATTTGAAGACGGTTGTTGGTGTGATGCCATGCTCCAAGTTATATTTAATTTGCTTCTCTCTTCTTCGCTCTGTTTCATCTATCGTCATCTGCATGCTGGCAGTTACTTTATCCGCATACATCAACACTTTACCATTTGAATTTCGCGCAGCGCGGCCAGAGACTTGTATCAAGCTTCGTCTATTACGCAAAAAACCTTCTTTATCTGCATCGAGAATGGCCACCAACGACACCTCCGGCAAATCCAAACCTTCACGCAACAAGTTTACGCCTATCAACACATCAAACTTTCCAAGACGTAAATCGCGAATAATTTCTATTCTATCCAGCGTGTGTACTTCGCTGTGAATGTAGCGACACTTGATGTTTAAGCGACCAAGATACTTATCCAACTCTTCCGCCATGCGTTTGGTTAATGTAGTCACCAACACACGTTCTTTCAACTTCACTCGTTCATCTATTTCTTCAATCAAATCATCAATCTGATTGATGCTCGGGCGCACTTCAATTGGTGGATCAAGTAAGCCGGTTGGGCGAACTACTTGCTCCACAAAATTGCCTTCCGTTTTACCCATTTCAAAATCACCGGGCGTTGCGCTTACATAAATGGTTTGATGTGTTAATGATTCGAATTCTTGAAAATTGAGCGGACGATTGTCAAGCGCAGATGGTAAGCGAAAGCCGTATTCTACCAAGTTCATTTTGCGCGAACGGTCGCCACCATACATACCACCAATCTGCGAAATGGTCACGTGACTTTCATCTACCACCAATAAAAAATCATCAGGAAAATAATCTAACAAACAGTAAGGTCTTGTTCCCTTCGCTCGTCTATCTAAGAAGCGAGAATAGTTTTCAATGCCCGAACAGTACCCCAACTCGCGCATCATCTCTATGTCAAACTCCACACGCTCTTTCAAGCGAGATGCTTCTAGGTGTCGACCTATTTCTTTGAAATAAACGACCTGCGCGTCCAACTCTAAACGAATTTCGTCAATCACGCGATTAATCATTTCTTTAGATGTCACATAAAGATTAGCCGGAAAAATCGCCACGTTGGTTAACTTGCCAATCATTCGCCCCGTCACCGGATCAAAACTTTCTATGGTTTCAATTTCATCTCCAAAAAACGTGACCCGATAGGCATAGTCTACATAAGGTAACGCAATTTCTACCACATCGCCTTTTACGCGAAAACTCGCTCTACTCAATTCGGCATCGCTTCGTGAATACAGACTTTCTACCAGCTTAAACAAAAACTGTTTTCGGGATATAATCTCCCCCACGCGAATGCGAATAATTCCATTTTCGTAGTCCACGGGGTTTCCCATACCATAGATACAGGACACCGAAGCCACTACGATAATATCTCTTCTACCCGACAGCAAAGAAGCTGTGGTGCTCAATCGAAGTTTATCAATCTCTTCATTGATAGATAAATCTTTTTCAATATATGTTCCGGATGAAACGATGTAGGCCTCAGGTTGATAATAATCGTAATACGACACAAAATACTCTACGGCATTATCCGGGAAAAACTGCTTGAACTCGCCATACAGCTGCGACACCAGAGTTTTATTGTGGGTCAAGATGAGCGTAGGTTTTTGTGTTTGCTGGATAACATTGGCAATAGTGAACGTCTTTCCTGAACCTGTAACACCGAGCAAAACCTGATGTGGCTCGTTCTCTACAACACCTTCCACCAGTTGTTTAATAGCAGTAGGTTGATCGCCCGAGGGTTGATATTTTGTAGTTAAATTGAAAGTCACTGCGCAATAAACGTATAATAAGCGTCAAAAATGCAAATTTTGTGGTTCTAAATTATTGCTAATAACAACTATTCACGCCCCATTGTACTCCGCCATTCTCAAAGATTTTTATATTCGCACTCCTAAATAATTTAAAAACTAATATGGAATTAGCAGAAATCGTAGCTGTA
>Ga0315903_10003208_pt1 | contig 22941 bp, 13 predicted proteins | sample LakEriMetagenome_7_FD_203524 | JGI IMG/M metagenome (GOLD analysis project Ga0315903, IMG submission 203524) | Freshwater fungal communities from buoy surface, Lake Erie, Ohio, United States - Buoy 2 MA119 | ecosystem: Environmental > Aquatic > Freshwater > Lake | place: USA: Lake Erie, Ohio... | reverse complement strand
GCCCAATTTTCATACAAGTTTAAAGGACTAGTATCCAAGTTGTTAAATGTGGCTCCTTTTAAAGCATTGATTGCGTTTAAAGATCCGCCTTGTTTTATTAAGCCTTGATAAAATTTACTTTGAGTAGTGACGTCAATACCTAGATTTGTAAAATATTGTCTAGGTCTAAATCCAATTAATCCATTACTGAACAACTGAATTTCTTCATTGATAGGTTGATCATTGATATCGTAAAAACGAAGTGACTGGGCTGCATTTGTTGCCAGGTTGTTCAAAATACCAGTTTTTATTTCATTGTTGGCCAATAACTCCCAACTTTTAACTTGAAAACTATCAGCTGCACTGATGTTTTCTAAAGCAGCATAGTATCTTTGCTTGTAATTAATTATAGTACCTTTGAGGTAATCTACTCCGGGCGACCACTCAGTTATTTCGTCGCTGCTGTAAATGTAGCCTGGCAATTCTAAACTGCCGTTCCATTGACTGGTTTTTGCGCCGACCATTTTAATTCTATATTGTCTATTTCCAGATTCTGGAAGATAAATTACGTCCCTGAAAACAGTAACATTATCTAGAATTAAAATATGTTCGTACTGCACTAGATTTAGTTCAGCGAATCCAATTGTTTGATTTGATATTGCACGAACAACAAATTCGTTGGTATCTCTAACAATTGTAAAGTTATTTTTCACAATTGGTTTGTAATTCACATCCATTAGCCTACTACCAGTTGGCGTATTAACTATCTCGTCAACCTGTGAATTGGAACTAGTAATTTTCAACGTGTCGGATATAGGGCTGAGAACTATAATGTTTCCAGATTTCCAACCTTGGCTAGTCCAATATAAAAATTCTTTGGCGCTTAACACCCAATTTTTAACTTCGTTCAGTAAGTTTTCTCTATCATCAAATGTGAATCCTTGAGATAAGAGGTACCTTTGGTAACTAATTAAAAAGTCAACAACTTGCTGTGTTGTACTATATTCAAATCCATAAGGAATAGTTTGTACAATTCTTCTTGAATCTTTAAACACAGTAGCAGACTTACCACTTACATTTATTTTGTAAGCATTGTTATTTTCTAAACTAGGAATAATCCTGAAATAAGGATCATTGGTATTATATCCACTCACTGTATATCCATTTGCAGTTTTTTCCACAATTACAGCAGAATAAACTATTTTTGCAAGAGGTGCTCCTTTGTATAATTCAATAGAATAATTTTCGTCAGGAATAATGATGCTGTCATTGATACTGCTTGGGCTAACCTGTTCAGCTAGTAATTCTAAGAATTTTTTATCTGAATACCCTGCCATCTTGTAGCATAACTGAACTGATATGTTATTCAATATGTTTTTGACATAATCACTGGCATCGCTTATGCCAGTATTTTTTACATAATCTCTTATCCAGTTCACATAACCTGCACTTCGATTTATTGTGCCGCTGGAATCAGTGTAACCGTTGACTCTTATGCTGGTTGGTTGTAAGTGCTTGTTATTGTCAACATCTAAAAATTGGCCAAGCACATCATTTCTATAGTATTTTTTTACATCAGACAATAATGAAAAATAACGTGCTGGTTTACCAATTGCTAAGGCATATTGAACAGCATATGGAAAATCACTGCTTCTACGCCAACTTAATTCAGTTGGTCCAATATCGCCAACTGCATAACTGGTATTTGCTTTGTCGCTTGAAAAATCTGTTACCAAAAATTCCGAAGGGGGTCTTAGATTTCCGCTGTCATCGACTGGAATAATTGAGGTAAGTCCTGGGCGACTATACCTTAGATCAATGCCGGCACGAGCTCCGCTGTGAATGTATCCTGATTCTAAATCGCTCCAGAGTACAAAGTTCCCGCCGGTATAAGGAGCAGGTCCATACCTATCATTCCAATAGTCGGGCTTTTGACTAAATCCTAACATTTCCCAGGGATGAGTATGTGGGCGATCTGTATCAAAGAAATATCTGAATACACTACGCCAAGTACCTGGTAAATTTTCTGCGTTAACAACATCTTTGAATTTTTTGTAATTCCATGTAAAAGCATCTGACGCGGTAAACACATCATTGGTAGTGTAATCAACTCTGTTGGTGCCTACCCATCGTAAAAAACTTTGGCTTAACAAATGGTTGTATTCATTTAGTGTGTAATCTAAGATTCTAAATTTACCTGGAACATAATCGTTGATGTTAAACAAATTAATATCATACTCAACTTTGATATTGTTGTAAATTCTTCTTTCTAGTTCTAATAGAAAGGTATCTCTGTGATCACCAAATGCTGGAGTAATACTACCGTCATGTCCTTGAATTACCTGTATTGGTGTTTGATAGGTATTGTCTAAATAAATTTCTGGAACAAATTTTGGGTACAATCCCAGTTTTGTTGGTGTTTCCGGAACATAACTACCGTCTGTGTTATTGTATTCTACAATCGTTAAAATATCATTATAAAGAAGATTAAATGTATCTTGGATAACCACTGCTGGCCTGGTTTGATCAAAGTAATAATCTTGCTCTTTAACCAGTAATGTTTTTGATGTTACTCCATCTAGTGTGCGTGTAAGATACACAAAAACTGCTTTGTTACTGATAACATTATCTTGAAATATATTGGTAATTTCATAGGATCTTATATCAGTGTCAAAAACTTGGTAACTTGGCAAAGTTACTTTGTCATCGTCTCCGTGCGGAATCATATCACTGTAATACCAAGGAAAACTGTCGTTTTTAACAGCGTTGATGGTGGCCATTATTGCATCAACAGATTCAGACACGTTATTGGTGTCAAGATCGAGGTTAACAGCAAGTTCTAAAAATTTTATTTTAAATTGATTGTATTCTTTAGATGCAAGTCTAATCGAATCAATAAAATTAGCTACAGGATGATTGAGAAATAGACTAGAATATATTATAGGAGCACTTTGTTGCAAAATACTACCACCCCTAGCCGAGTATTTTATATCTCTGATATTACTTTTGCCTGGTACTTCTCCAACAATGTCTAAACTGTTATTTTTGAATTCAATTAAATGATTTCTTACCTGACCTAGTGTTAGTACATCAATATCTAAATTTAGACTGTTCACATCTAAATTTACAGGTATTTGATAAAATGCTGTATCTGATACCGCAGTTTTATTATAGATGCTAATAAAAATAACATCATTTACTGTCAGTAAAGAAGGATCTATTAGAATAGCCAATTTATCAACAGCTTTTGTTATTGCAAATTTACCAACTGCTACTGGTTTGTTATTGATCACAACTTTGATATTAGGAATTTCTACGCTGATGTCTGGTAGAATATCTACTGGAAATAAGTTTGTAGATCCGTCATAAACAAAATTAAAAATTTGATATTGTTTGCTAAAATTGTTATTAATTACCCAATTGTTAGTTCTAGTACTTGTAGATCTAGATAGATTTTTTTGTAAAAATCCAGTATTGATGTTGACAGTCTGAGCTATACCTCCTAATAAGAAATAGGTAAAAGTATCTAGGTTGAAATTGTTTTCAAATTCTATGTCTCCTTGAGTTAGCAAATTTTTATAACTAACCGGAAAACCTAATACACTGTCGTTGCTTCCTGTTCCTTCTTTGTAGGAAAATATTTTGGTGCCCAAAAACTGTGAACCGTTATAAACTGAAAAGTCGCTAAAACTGACACCATCACTGTTGATTACGTCAAACAAAGGAGGTTGGTTGACTGACGTTTTTTGTTGGCTTTCTATCCAATTGGTGCCATTGAAATGCCATTGTTTCTGTCCGTTTACACCGCTATTGACCACAATGGTGTGGCCTTCACTGACTAGAGCATCATTGGCTTCTTCAATATAGGCTCTATAAATTGATGTAACTGGTGAGGGAGTAGATGCCTCTACTATTGAAAACGTAAAAATTTTATTTCTGACCTCAAGATTTTCATCTTGACTGAAAATAATCCTGTCACCGTGCGTTAATGTAAGAGACTGAACATCTGTGGCCGAACCAGTACCAGCGGTTGTTCCGGTGGCTGTGAATCTTACTTTGTATGCTGTGCCGGTAGTGCCCGTTTCTATTCCAGTGGCTGTAAATACAGTGCCAGCAATACTGCTTGCTGCACCAATTGAAGTCCAATTAGTATTTCCTACCATGGCAATAATATATTGACTTCCTATTTCTAAACCAGCTGCAGAAATCAAAGATGCACCAACTGTGGACCAGTTGCTTGTTCCTAATGTAGTGATATCATAGGTTCTTCCTACAACAAGGTCTGACGAATTTCTAATTAAACTTATAGTGAGTTCAGTGGGTGGATCTGGCGGACCTGCCACAATAACACCTTGCACTTGTGTGTAAGCATTTGTAATCAAGTCGTCTAATATGTCAACTGGTGCTTTGGCTTCAGTTCCAAAATTAAATAATTGAATGTTTGGATAAAATTCTAAAATTGGTCGCTGTGCTCTATAACTTTGATTTAGGATCAAATCCGTATTATTGTATTCAGCTGTTTTTTCAATTACATTTACATGAAACCATCTATTGCTTCTTGACCAACCATTTAAATCAATACTACTTCTATTAATAGTAATGTAATCAAGAGATGCCAAGTTATTATTGTTATCTTCAGGGACTACCAAGTCAGCTTCTGCTATCAACTTGATTGAGTCGCCTACTCCTTCTACATAAAAAGTTTTATTTGCGTAAGATTCAGTAGCAGTAGAATCAAATTGTATTTTGAGACCATTGGTAAAAACTACGCCGTTTGGACTAACATAATTCTTTTGACCAATTATATCTAAATCAGGATCAATTTCTGCCAATTCTAAATCAACCAATTGAATACCTCCAACTGCTTGATCAGTTTGATCGCTTTGGTAATATAAAAAACTTAGAGGGGCTGTAATCTGAGGAACTTCGTAATAAACATCTAATCTACTGTAGAATTCTTTACCAGCATTGGCAGCACCTGAAATTACTCTAACCTTTTGTTCATTTAATACTGTGGTTTTTCTAGTTAGGTAGATTCTTGGTTTATCATCCTCGTCGTTGTATACTGAAATTTGATAAACATCGTTTCTTTCATTAAACGGTATTAATACGTCTTGATCTAAGTAAATTACATCATTTAAAACTCTAGCTGTATCGTGCCAGAAGACATCGTCTATGAAAGCAGTATTAACAAAGATTAAACTGGCTCCATTTAGAGAAAACGTAGGACCATCAATTCCTCCCAGTAGGGTTTCAAGATCACTCAATAAACAACCTTGTAAAGACTGATAGCTGTGATCAGTAGCATAATCTACAGTGTCAATTATTCTCATGTTAGTCCAATTAACTTGAGAATCTGCCAATGGTACCTGGAATATTACACTTCCTACATCTTTGCCGTTATCAGTAACACCAAACACTGATCTAGTAGACAAGTTAGGCGCATTTATATCAGCGCCTAACGACCCAGGGCCAGATTGTATGTAAAATTTATTTCCTGGTTCATTGATTTGAAACACATATCGTCCGCCCCTGGCCAATGTAATAATTGGATTTGGAGCTTGATTGAACCCGCTGAATTTATAGGTTTTTGATACAGAATCATATGTCACATCAAAAGTTTGCTGTAACGGAACTGTGCTTGCTGTCACTGTAACTGTGTCTGGACCGTTAGCTAACCAATAATACTGAGCAAAATTTATTAATTTGTCTAAATCAATTTGAGGATCAAACGAATAATATTCACTATCAAATAAACGTGAATGATTATCACTTAATCCGCCGTAAAAATTTATTTTGTTTAATAGGTCAGTATAGGTTGTAACGAATTCTACATTACCAGTTACCGTATCTTTAATTATAACACTAGGTTCAAGTTGATAATCTTGTCTGTCTTTTGTAGGTTCACTAACATAACTGTCTGTGCTTCTATAAGAAGGTGCTAACTTTCTTCCAATGTATCCGTTTATTCTAGTAAAATCTGGTTCACTTAATAACTGATCAGCGGTAGCGTGTAAGAACTTTCTATTCGTATCTGTTCTAAAAATCTCAGGTAAAAATTGTAAAGTTTTAAAAACAGCCATTTTTTTTCCTATTAACCAGTTATATTCAATTGTGCTGCTGTAATCGCAGGTATTATTTGTACATTATCCACTGTGGCTGCACTTACAAGTATCTCGTCGGGGTCCGCATTTATCTGATATAATGTACCAAATCTACTGTCAGTATTTGATGGAACTATAATAATACTGCTCACGTAAGGTACTAACGCAGTATGTAAATATGCGCTCAACTCACTGAAGTAAAATGTTTCGCCAAAGTCCCAGTTGTTAATGTCGAAGTATGTGTTAATGGCCGCGATAACTTGGCTTTTGACTTCGTTGTCACTTATTGTGAGATTTGGATTTTTGATCACTTTAAAAGTGGCTCGTAGTGCGGCGTCTGCTTTGTTACCAAATAATGGTTTAAACACCGCAGGATTATATATTATACTATCACTAATAGTCTTAAGTGCTTCAATTGACCCAAACTCTGTTTTAAGCTCTGCAATTGAAGGCGCTGTAGGTTTACTTACTTTGTTACTTGTGTCAGACAAATAAGCAAAATAATCATTAGAATATGTTTTAGTAAGAATATAAAAATCAATCAGATTGTTAGGACTAGGATCAATTCTTCTATTATTGGGTGCGTTGTGTTTGTATTGAAACTTTAAATTTTGTCTTCCTACTCTAGCAATGTAATTAGATACTACTGTCAATGAGCTTCCTGTAGACTGGTAAAATGTAGGTCCATTTTCAGCTGGGACAGCCGCATCGCCAAGACTTGCATAAAAAATAGTTCCGGCTGCATACAAAGAAATATTATTTAAAATATCTGTTTTGGTTTGAAATGTACCAACAATTTGCGTTTGATCCACTGGATCGTATCGTAAAAAATTATATTGATCAACAGATTCAATAAAGTAAACGTTTTTATTTTCAGGATTAACAGATGGATCAACTAATTCTAAAAATAAATCAGGATCGTCGGGTACCTCATCTAAATTGTCATCTGGAAAAGTTATTTTAATTTTTCTGTTATCATCAATTCCATCTGCCCCTATAGCTCTATTCCAAATTCTATAGGTTTGACTGTAAAAAAGTGCGTTGCTAGAGTCCGGCTCGGTATTAATTCTTAGAACTTTAATAAAATCAACTAACGTGGTTGCAGTCCTACTGTCGTACACTCGTACATCGGGATCAAAGTAAAATCTTGTCTCTCTTTCACTTTGAAAATAATAATCTATACCTCTACTAATAGCAGTGTATTCACCATTGGCAAACGATAAACTAATAAACCAGCTGTTGTCTGCACCAGTTCCAGCAGTGCTGCCGGCGTTTGTTAAACTAAAACTACCTGAACCAAGATTTTGACTTTCAATAATTGTCCATGTCATGGTAGGTATATCGTATCTTAGTCCAAATGTTTTGTAACTTAAAATTTGTAAAATAATACTGTTAATCAATGACTCTGGCCAGTCGTTCGCAAAAACGGGAATAATTTCACTTACAATTGCTCCAGTAGGCACAATCACACTTAGTGTGGCTGTAGATGATAACCCTGGATTGTTGTAGTCTATAATGCTGGCCCACAAACTTGTACGTTGATATTCTGTTTCTGGTGTCCCAGATTGTAATTGATTCTGTGCATCAAAATATTTTCCAGCTGGTGCAATAAATTTCACCAAACTACCTTGAACTAAAAATGTATAGTTAGGACTTGTAAAAGTACCCGAACTACGTCCAGAACTGGCAGAAGTTTGTGTCCATACACCCACTGTCGCCACAGTTCCTGTCCCAGTGCCCACGGCTGTGGCTTTGAAAATAGTGCCAACTGTGTTTGATGATGCTCCAAAACTTGTAAAATTGGTTGATCCTACACTTATGATTTTGTAGGTTGTTCCAACTACCATGCTTGTGGCCACAATAGTAGATCCTAGCGGACTGTTTCTAGTAGCAGTATTATAATATAAATGTCGCGTAGTGATACTTGAAATTAAAGGTTGAAGCGTGTTCCTAACAATAGCGTTTACTTCTGTTGTGCTAGTAAACTGAAATACTTCTGTTTCTTCATAATCTTCTCGATAGATTACACCATCTTCAGCAAAAATATTTGTACTTGAATATTTTCCAGTTGCGTCTATAACATCAAGATATCTACTTACTCCCGAACTGGTCCTATTAGTTGCCTTTAATTTTAATATATTACTAAAGGTTGTAAATGGCAAAACATTGTAGTCTTCGCCAGTGACCATGCGATTTTGTGTATAATACTGTTGAGGTGCTTTTGTTCTAATTTCATCAAGACTTTCTCTTGAGATCGCATTAGTTACTGTATATTGTAAACTAGCTCTAACAGTCAATGTTTCTGCTCGACCAGTTCTGCCTCTGTAAGGTAGAACTATTGTTATTCCTGACATTTCGTCTGGTGTAATTTTGTAAGTTAAGTTGTTACTGGTTCGATAGTAAACTCTGAAGCTGCCTACTGGAATATTTGTAAACGAGCCGTCGCCAAAAACTAAATCAATTTGATCATTTGCTCTTGATGCTACGCTATAAAGATTTCGTTGGTCGGTATTGTTATAAATGACATTTATTCCATTCACAGCAGGAACTTGCGTCCAGAGTGTGTCCAAGTTTCCGCTTGATGTTAAACTATATAACCAAACATCGGTGTTATTAATATTATCAAAATTTACGTTAACAATACGATTTGACAAACTTTCAGTAATATTAAAATCTAATGAATTAAGCGCACCTTGTTTAAAATAGAAAAAATATCCAGTATTGTTACTTGAATTACCTTGATTGTCGTTTCTGTATAAAATATTAAACGAAGCAGATGTACTTGGTTCTGCCTCATAAATGTATTCCTGATTTAACGATGTAGCACTTACTGCTTCAAAGGGATAGGTCACACCAGCAATGCTGGTTGTAAATGGGTAAGTTGGTGTAATACCTGCTACAATATCTACAGCATATTCATCTGTTTTTATGCCATTGAGATTTTTTGTTGCTCCTGGTTTGCCAACTGCCTGATTAGCTACCAGTGCAGCATTAATAATTGCAGTAAATTGCTCTAACCAGTTTTCATTTGTGCTATCATTCCAGGTAATAATAACATTACTCAAGTTGATGCCGGTGCTGTCAAACAATGTTTCTGTTGTGCTTACACTGTCAAATTTTAAAAATCCAGAAGCAGGTGTACTTCTTTTTGGGTTGTAACTAACTAATCTTGCTAGTTTTAATATGCTGTCTCTACGCTCTGCAGTATCTAAGAAATTTTCTCTGGCATTTAGATCAGCTCTAAATGCTAAACTTTGACCTAGAAAAGCTAAAAGATCAATGAGTGCAATGTATTCAGAACTGTCTGTAAAATCATTGAAATCTTCTGGATAATAGGTACGTAAGTATTCAATCATTGACTTACGTAAAGTTTCATAATCAAAACTTTGAAAATCAGCTTCTCTGAAAGTTTGATAAACTTTGGTCCAATCTTGTTGGACTAATAAACTTGTTTGTCTTGTAGTTATAGCCATACTTTATACCCGTATTTTGTATTTATCGAAATAATAAAGTGGTACTTTTAAACGGCTATCACAGAGTTCAATTCTTTGTTAAATTGAAGAGTGAGTACGTCACTTAGATCATCGGGCAAAAATGTCATTTCAACTTGAATCTGTAAACCGTATTCAAATTGATCAATTAGTATATTGTCCACTCTTACCCTAGGATCATAATTTACAACTCGTTGAATATCCTCGACAACCAATGCTTTGACGTCAGCGGTTAAGGGCTCAAACAAAATGTTCCAGATTATACTGCCAAATTCTGGATTCATTAATTTTTCGCCTTTTCTAATGGCAAAATTATTGAGCAAGTCGCGCTTAATTAACTCTAAATCAGTTAGTCTAAACTTTTTGAGCTTGTCAATAGTGCTAAAACCTCGGTATCTAGTAATGGCCATGTTTGTATTTATTCTGGGGTATCTGCACCAAGGGTGCCAATAGCGTAACGTCCGCCGTTAAAATATATGTGCCCGGGGCGTCCTTGACTGTCTAAAGGTTGCCCGGTATTTCGCCAAACATTTGCCTTGGTGGCTATAGAATAGTTTTCTAAATTGATTGTGCCATCTGGTTTGCGAGGATTTTGATTGAGAGCTGGATTGCCTAGATCTTGATATTGATAGGCCAGTGCCAACATACCAGCTATAGTTTCTTTACTGTCGCCATCTCTTATGGCACCTGCTTTGATAAGTTCTCTATACTGCTCTTGCATAAAATCATTCATTATAGCGTCTTGCACTTCTGCAGCAGACACAAAAACATCATTAGTATCTACTCCATCTTTAGCTGCCCATGTACCATCTGCTTTTTTGTATCCGTATCTAGTCAACAACCACTCTGATGTCTGATACTTTCCTAATTTTAAAGGGGAAATAGTAAAAGTTACATCGCCGCTTACTGTATGATTACTCCCTAACATTATTTGATTGTTAGTTAAAAATGCTGTTCCGGTGCCGTTTCCTGCAGCATTGGCTACGAATGTGTTTCCAATTATCACATTAGCAACATTGCCCGGCAATCCAAATAGTGTAAAATTAGTAGTACCAATACTGGTAATAGTGTACGTAAAGCCAGGAACAAAATTGCCCGAGGTAATGTTGCCTCCTACAGATTTTTGGATGACCATGGTATTGCTGCCAAATCTTCCGGTACTAGGACTACGAATGTTAGCTACCATGCCTAATTGTATATCTCTGTGATCGGAGTTGGTAATAATCAATGTGGCCACGTTTGCAAAGTATGTGTTTGCATGTGAAACCACAGTATTGGCGTTTATATTGGCAGTAAACGGTCCCAGTTGCGGAACTCCAATTCCAACCAGGTTGGCGTTTATGTTGCTTTCAATGTTGCTTATTTGAACCTGTATACACTTGGTTTCAAATTTTGTAAGAGTTTCAATGTTGGGTTTAAATTTTTCTAAACCAATTCCTCTAGGCGACGACACATTGGCCAATACTTCACGATTGGCAGGATTGATTACCGTAAAATTACTTGCACTTGTTATACCGGCATTAGACATTATGTTTTTCCTGGCGTCTGTGGTTTGGGTGCAACAATTTTACCGCTGTTTTTTTTGAGTTTGCCGGTTTGCCTGGTCCACGGTTCGTGAGTGGGTGCAAACGGTGATAAACTTTCAAACAATGTACTTGATGTTTTCCACAGTTTTGTGTTGTTGTCATATTCCACATTGGCCTGTTGATAAAATTCCAAAGGTAGATTGGTCAATGGCGATGCTGGTGTACTGGTGTTTAAAAATATTTTCCTGCCTTTAAGCACAAGATCTGCACTTGTTTTCCATCCGCCAGCCACTGCTTCCATCAGCAACGTGGTTCCGCTTTTTATTCCAACGTTGCCTGCATTGAGAGCATAATTTTTTGTTGCAGTAAGTTGATAATGTTGGGTTTCGTTTAAAAAATATTTGTTTGCAGATACTTTGATCGAATTGCCGCTGGTAATATTCACGTTGTTGTCTGCGTGTAAATTTAAATCTTGCTGTGCTCTAATACTAACATTGCTATTACTAAAAACGTTTACACTACCATCTGGCGTCAATTCAACCCACGCTGTTCCCTTACTATTGCTGATATAAATTAAATCTTCTGTGTCATGCATCAAGATTTGATGACCACTGCTGCTTCGTAGTCTTAACAATCTGCTTTGACCATAAATGTCACCGTCATCCATTACCAGCGAGTGGCCGCCTTTTCTGTTAGGGAAGGTTTGCACTGTGGATATGCTTAAACTTTGGTTTTTTAGCAGCTCATCTAGGTTAGGAAAATCAGTTGTGTCGGGACTTGTTCTTCCTGGACTACTTAAACCAATCACTTGGCTTGGAGTTTCTCTTTGACTGCTACTTGTAATAGTACCACGCACAGGATCCCGGTCAAGTCCTTGTTCAATAACAATGTTAGCTTGCCATGTATGAACAACTTTCGGAAGGTCGTAAAATTTTGGATCATTGTCTACTGAAAAATTCTCAGATACCAGTTCAGCTGTGGGAAGATAACTTGTGCTGGAAATTCTACCTTTTCCGAATGTAGAATCGTCATTAATTTTGCCAGTGATTGTGTTACCAAACGGTCTTGCCAACCCAGGTATCATGTGTGTTGTCTGCATGTTAGGAACACAAGCAAACCAATATCCCCTGGTAGGGTCACCCATAACAAAAGTTATTAAAACAAAGTTTCCTACATCAGGAGGTACTGCCCAAAATCCATATGTTTGTTGCGAGAATGCAAAATTGTTTGGATCTGCGGACCCTGGCAGTCCTAGAGTACTTCCTAAAAACGGACTAGCATACCTAACAATAAACCATTTACTAGAATCATCTTCATCACCACCTATGTCGGGCACAAACACAGCCAAACGTCCCAGTCTGGCAGGATCAGCATTGTTCTTGATAATTGCTAAAAACGGTCCAGGATCTAGTTTGACAGAAGCACCGCCTTGCCAGCCACCGCCGGCCCAGTCTGGTATTTTTACTCCAAGTTGTTTATTTGTTGGCATTAGGATTCTGCTCCCGACTGAGTTGATATTCTCTGTCTGCCAGAGTAATCACTACTTTGATTATTTACAGGTTGAGTAGAGGCTGTGGAAGCTTTTGGTAACTCATCGGGCATCCTAATTAAATCTAGTGTCTGTGTAAATTGTCCTCGATTAAAATCACTTTGCACTGTCAAAACTTTGTAAATGCCGCTAAATGATCCATCTGTTTTTCTACCGTTACTCAAAATTTCTTGTTTGTTTTGAATACCAATGCTGTCATCTATGTCTATGGCATTTTTAAAATTTAGTTTGACGTAAACTTGTTCGCTATCAAACAATATTTGGCCGGCAGTTGGTCCATCTCGCACTATGGGCGTGATTCCTCTATTAGCAATCAACTGTTGGTATTCTTCTGATCTAGGATTATAATAGATATCATCTTGCTTTATAAAATCTGGATCACCTATTATTTGTATTTTTATGTTGAGATTGTCGCCGCGAGATTTTGTATAAATGCTATTTTTTAAGTCGCCTACGAGTTTTTCTTCAGGATTAGTAGCAGTATTCATACCAGTGGCATTTATATTATACCCGTTTACTTCGGTGGTTTGTGGTACAACTGTGCCTGTTGATTCTGTTCTAGGTTGCTGCAAATTTGCAGGATTGTTAGGATCATTGGGATCACTGGTTCTATTAGTGCCTCCCCTGGCTACTTGTTCTCTGTAGGTAGAAATTTGTGTGTAATAAGCGGTATCAAAATCAATATCGACACGAGTAATATCCTGATTTTTACCTGTATACAAATAGTTGTATTCTCTTACCACCTGCCTTTCTACATCATTGCCTTTAGTTTTAGGAAAGTTTGGATGATACGCATTTGCTGTTGTATAAGGTAATATAGTATAATTGACCGTCTTGCTGTAATTGTTTCTTATAATGTCAAAATCTTTTAATTCCACTGTAGGAATAATTTTATACCATTTGATATTTTTTGGGCTGGCTTTGCTATCAGTTCTTTCGGCTCCGTTGGTATATTCTTGATTGGCTTGTTCCTCATCTCTCAATTGATTTTGAACATTGATTTGATTTTTAACATATTCACTTTTGCCTAAAACTTGATCAATGACTTCAATTATACTTGTACCGGCTGCAATATTATAGGCTTCAACGTTTTTCAATCCTGAATCTGCAGTTTGGTGAACACCTTTGTTACGATCTCCCATTGTTGAATTTGTGCTTTGTGTGCGTTTAACGTCAACGATGTTAGAATCAGCTATTTCTTTGGGCATAACAAAACTGATTTTAGTGGGAGGAAATTGAGTAATTTTGGCTTTACTTGCCACTTCTTCCATGTATCTATTGTAAGCTGCGGTATAGCTTCCAGTGTTATATATAATTGCAGCTTTTTTTGATTTACTATATTCTGCTATTTCTGCTGCGGTGGGAGACTTTCCTACTTGATAACTTGAAGTCACTTGAGGGTTTTGCGTTATCCATTTTTGAATGTCTGCTTCTAGTCTCTCTTCTTGGGCTTTTAATTCTCCTGCGAACAGTTGGGCTTGGTCGTCGCTATTAGAAAAAAAGTCGCCTACAGTTTTAGCATCAACATTCAATACGACTGGAGTAGGAGCAGTTGTTTGATCAAATGCGCTGTGATTGAACGGAATAGCCCGACAGGAATAGGTGCTACCACTTGCACTAGGCTTGATCTTCATTTCTATAAACTTGATTGCTATCCTTTTTCTGTCAATTAAATTGTCTGTCCTGTTGAATTTAGACAACATGTCATCCGTTGGACTGGCTAGTAAATCTATTTGCAGTAGATAAGGTTGTGTTGCGTAGTTAGGATTACGATCTTCTGAAGTTTCACAAGCACTTAGCAATCTATCTAAGAGACTTAGTCCGTAAGGTTCTGTGATAGTAAACGTTATGTCTATGGCGTTACTAGCTTTGTTTTTTGCGTTCAACCCCACAATGGTTTGAATTGACAAGTTGTCAATAAAAAAATCCGTACGAAAATCTGGATGTCTTACTGTGTCTGTATCACTAGTGCCTTTTCCTTTGGAATAACCTCCTGAGCTACTTATCAATGCTTGTTTAGGTGTAAACTTACTAGGGTTAGCTGAAAGCGTGTTGTAATCTTTACTGGTCAAGAAAAATAAAGTTATTCTATAGGTATAACTTGTGTAGGCATGCAGTTTGTTGAAAGGTTTTTTCTCTGCAGGCTTTGAAGTAAACGAAGATGTATTGCCTGAAGAGCCTGCACTTACTACCGAACTGCTTTTGTTGGTGCTAGCCGTATCACCGCTGAAATTAGCTTCTGAGGCCATCTGTTACACCCCTAGTTCTTGTTTGAGTGTGTCTATTTTAGGTATGTAGATTCTGGTGCCAGCAACAAAATCACGCAAAGGGTCAACTAGTGTATTAGGATTGCGTTGTGCAAACACCCACCATAAAGAGCTGGTACCATAAAGGTCAGCTGCTAAAAGATCTGGTCTAAATTCGTACACACTGTCAATCTCGTACAAAACATCATCGGGCAGTTTTGATATAGGACGATTGGTCATTACATCCAAGAAGTCTCCGAAGCTGTTTGTTTGGTAATAGGGACTTGAGGGCTGATAATTTACTCGAGCCATTATAGATAACCTCCCGGATATGGATTGTTCTTGCCAACTATCAGACCGCCACGACCAAACTCTTTGTAATCAAAGTCAATGGCTTGCGATCTACTGATTACCGGCTGTAATGTTAGGCTAAACGTGCTTATTGTGGGCACTCGATTGAAAGCATTGTTCACAGTGGTTTGATCTATTGTTATACTGTTTGTTTGCCCAGGTGAAGCAAAATATGTTGAAGCGGTTTGAACTTGCTTGGTAGTAGTAGACTGAGGAGTCATAACTTCTATATAGTCAACATCACCGGGCATGGTGTGTTGAAAACCAGTTACAACACATGGTACATTTGGTAAATAGTGTTGCCCATAACCATTTAAATACACAATCGGCGGAGGACTGCCCTGATATTCGCCTGAGGCGCCGTAAAACATTTTTGTACAAGCTCTAAAAAAGTATAATGCTGCTAAAAAATATTTTCCTTCTTCTACGTTTTGAACTGTAAAGTCTCCATTAATACTAATAGCTGCCACGGAACTTGATTCATAAAAATATTGAGCGTAATTTGAATGTGTTAATGGAACCGAGGAATAGTTTGCAGAATGCGATACTGTCACAGTTGGCACATAAGGAAATATGAAACCATCAGTTGATCTTAGAGGTGCTAAAAGACCGGTGGACCCAGAATCCCAATATAAAATTTTACTACTAGGATTTATGCTAACTCTCACACGCCAGTCATTATCTGTATCATTAGAGCCAAATTGCACAGCAGGATTTTGGGTAAATGCTTTGGGCACAGCACGACCACCTGGTAACAAACCTGCAAGACTTCTTCTAATGTTGGCAGGTATAAACCCGCCGCTGGTTGATGTAAAATTACCATTATTTGGGATTATACCTTGAGCAGAGCCGGCTACTCTACTTGCAGGTCCATTGGCTAGCGACCGTAATGAACCGCCGAGGTTAGTTAGTATTTGCGTGACTTTTGGCATATAATTGTTCTTGCTTTTTTATTATTTATTTGCTAAATTAACTGAGTATTTAAAGGAATCAAATGAAACACAACTATCTAAACAACAGAGACATTTTAAAAGAAATACACAAAAGCAAACTCACGTACTGTTCTTTTTTAACTCCAGAAGACGGCTATTACGATATAATTTTACCGTCTGTTGACAAAATCAACAAGAAAAATACTGCAGAAGGGCGTAAACTACGTGCTGAACGACTGGCTCGTGCTGCTTATGATGCTGCACAATCAACTAGCACTGTGAAATTAAAACTTGATGATTTTGCTATCAAACCAAGCAAAATTCCCGTAACAGACATAGTTTTTAGAATCATGACATGGGACCATATTCCAACAGATGCTATAAAACCCAAAAAAGCCAAGTTGCAGATCGAAGACGATGATGTAGATCCGCTTACAGAATATGATGATGTGGCTGTTGTTGCACCTAGTAAATTTGTCAAAGTCAACTTTCCACCGTTCCAGCACTTCAAGATTGATGAAGAAGGCGTGCCCTACTGTGTAGGCAAAAGCCATTGGCAAGGTGATTTGATCAAGGGCCAATTTAATAGAGAACATGGCACAATGACTAGAACACTAGCACACATGTTTATGAAATTGTGCGAACGCTATGCTACAAGATCAAACTGGCGTGGTTACACCTACAACGATGAAATGCGTAGTCAGGCCTTGTTACAGTTGTCACAGATCGGACTACAATTTGATGAAAGTAAATCGCAAAATCCTTTTGCTTATTACACTGCCGCTATCACTAATAGTTTTACTAGGGTTCTTAATATCGAGAAGCGTAATCAGAATTTACGTGACGATATTCTCGAAATGAATGGTCTGACTCCTAGTTATACCAGACAGGGCATGGGGTCATGGGGTGGCAATCCACAAAGTGGCGATTACAGCGATGATTAATTAGATATGAACAATGTGTATTGTACTGCGCCGTGGAGCGGATTGACTATTAGAGAAAATGGAGACATTCGCACCTGCTGTGTTGGACAAAAAACGTTGGGAAATATTAACGAAATACCAATACAAGATATTGTCACTTCCAAAAAACTTTTGAAAATACAACAAAATTTCAAAAATAATGGAGTGGATAGCATAAACTGTAGCAAATGTTTGCAAGAAGAAAAACAGTCATTGCCGTCACTTAGAGATTACTATAATAGATATTACAATGTAACATCTTTAGATCATTTTAGTCTCAAAGTAATAGACATTAGATGGAGCAACATTTGTAATTTACAATGCATGTACTGTTCGCCTATGTTTAGCAGCGTGTGGGCATCTGCTTTAGAAATAAAAACAAAAACGCGAATCAATGACAGTCATTATGATCAGGTGGCAGAATGGATAATAACACACTCAAGTGACTTAAAAGAATTAATGCTGGTTGGCGGCGAACCATTGTTAATGAAACAAAATTATAAGATTTTGAACGAGATTCCTTTAGATACAAAAATCACTATTATTACAAATCTTTCATATAATCTAGAAGAATTACCTTGTATTGATTCTTTAATAGCCAGAAAAAAGAATTTAGTTTGGAATGTAAGTTTAGAAAATACTGCAAAACAATTTGAATATGTGAGAAATAAAGCAGTATGGACGCAAGTAGAAAATAATCTTTTATATCTAAACAAAAACTTTCCTGACATTGTTTCAGTAAATTTTGTCTACAGTATGTTTAGTGCATTTGACATAGATATCACCATAGAAAAATTAATATCGTTAGGAGTTAAAAAATTTAATTTAATTCCTATTGATTCTAACCAAACTATGGATGTGTTTTTGATGCCAGAACAAATTAAAAAAGAAGCACTTGAAAAATTGAATCGTGCCTTTGAAATTCACCAAACCGCTATTCATCCCGACGATTTACAATATTACAATATTTTTGGTTATGAAGAAATACAAAAGGCATTGAAACTACAAACCAAACCATCTATATCTAAAAAAGATTTTTATGATAAAATTGTTTGGTACGATCAATGGAGTGAATTAAAATTTAATGATTTATGGCCTCATGTAATGGATTTAGTAGACTTGCATTTACAATAAATTTCAAATATAATTAATTAATGTCTAACTTATTCAAACGAGCAGCAGTCTGCACAGATATACACTTTGGATTAAAAAGCAACAGTCAAACACACAATGAAGATTGCTTAAACTTCATAAAATGGTTTACAGCAAAGGCTAAGGAGGAAGGATGTGAAACAGCGTTTTTTCTTGGAGATTGGCATAACAATCGTGCTAGTATCAATATTGTCACTCTTAACTATAGTCTCCGTGCTTTGGAACATCTCAACGACAACTTCGATCGTGTGTATTTCATTCCTGGCAATCACGACTTATATTATCGCGACAAACGTGATATCCAAAGTGTTGAATGGGCTAAACATTTACCGAATGTGGTCATTTGTAATGATTGGCTACACAGCGGTGATGTTATTGTGGCCCCTTGGTTGGTAGGCGAAGACTACAAACGCATACCAAAACTGAGTGCCAAGTACATGTTTGGGCATTTTGAACTGCCCACATTCTACATGAATGCCATGGTGCAGATGCCCGATCACGGTGATGTCAAACGCGAAGACTTTACCGGCATTGAACATGTGTTTACTGGTCACTTCCATAAAAGACAAACACAAAAAAATATTACCTACATTGGCAACTGTTTTCCTCACAATTACGCAGACAATCATGACGATGAGCGCGGCATGATGATATTAGAGTGGGGTGCCGAACCCGAGTATCATGCTTGGCCTGATCAACCTAGATATCGTGTGTATCAATTGAGTGATGTTCTTACTAATACCGATACATTGTTACACAAAGATATGCATGTACGTGTAAACCTAGATGTTGACATCAGTTACGAAGAAGCTACATTTATTAAAGAAACATTTGTTAACACTTACGGACTCAGAGAAATTACACTTATTCCGCAAAAGACTGTTAGTGAAGATATCAATTACGATATCACCGGAAACATCATGTTCGAAAGTGTGGATACAATTGTTACCAATCAACTTACTAACATACAAAGCGAACAGTACAATAAGACACTATTGCTTGACATTTATAGAAATCTTTAATGTTTAAAATACGAACACTTGCAGTTAAAAATTTCATGAGCGTGGGTAATGCTACCCAGGCTGTTCAGTTTGATCGCAGAGATCTTACTCTGGTACTAGGACAAAATTTAGACCTGGGCGGAGACGACACAGGAGCCAGAAATGGAACTGGCAAAACAACCATTATCAATGCGCTAAGTTATGCGTTGTATGGTGCCGCTTTGACCAACATCAAAAAAGACAATCTTATCAATAAAACAAATGGTAAGAACATGTTGGTCACCATTGAGTTTGAAAAGGATGGCACGGACTACAGAATTGAGCGTGGTCGCAAGCCCAACACAATGGCATTTTATGTGGGCGGCCAGGAACAACAAATCACTGACGAAAGTCAAGGTGATAGCAGAGAAACACAAGCAGAAATTGAACGCATGTTGGGTATGAGTCATGACATGTTCAAACATATCGTAGCACTTAACACATATACAGAACCTTTCCTTGCATTAAAGGCCAACGATCAACGCACTATCATTGAGCAGTTGTTGGGTATTACCATGCTGAGTGAGAAAGCGGATGCTCTTAAAGAACAACTGAAAGCCACTCGTGATGCTATTACACAAGAAGAGTATCGTATAAAGGCAGTATCAGATGCCAATGCTAGGATACAAGAGCAAATTGAAGCCACACGGCGTAGACAAACACTATGGACTACCAAGCACACTAATGAAATACAAGAGCTACAAAAGGCTTTAGAAGTTGTGGGCGATCTAGACATTGAACAAGAGCTGGCCAATCACAATTTGTTAGATGAGCATAATACTAAAACTAATAAAATACGAGAAATAACTAAGTGGAAAGTTGCTTGCGAAAGCGACCAGGTAAGATTGCTAAAACAACTAGACAAACTCAAGTCTGAAATTGAGAAACTAGAAAAGCACGAATGTTATGCATGTGGTCAGGCAATTCACGATAACAAGCACGAACAAGTGCTAGAAGAAAAACGCAACACGTTAAAAGAAACAAGTTTACAATATGTAAGCAATCAATCACAACTTGAAGAACATATTGATACACTATCTGAATTAGGCGACCCTGGCTCTCCTCCCAAAGTGTTTTATGATAATAAAGAAGATGCTATCAATCATAGAAACACTGTGGCCAACTTAAAACAGAAATTAGAAACCAAACAAGCCGAAGCAGATCCATACGCCGAACAGATTCGCGAAATGGAAACCCAGGCACTGGAAGAAATAAACTACGATTTAATTAATGAACTGGCAAATGTTAGAGAACATCAAGAGTTCTTGCTTAAATTACTAACTAACAAGGACAGTTTTATACGTAAACGTATTATTGATCAAAACTTATCTTACTTGAATGCAAGATTGAGTCAGTACTTGGATCGCATTGGACTGCCGCACACTGTTAAATTTCAAAATGATTTAACTGTGAGCATTGAAGAACTGGGTCGTGAATTGGACTTTGACAATCTAAGCAGAGGCGAACGCAATAGATTGATTCTCAGTTTAAGCTGGGCGTTCCGTGATGTTTGGGAAAGTTTGTATCAGCCTATCAATCTACTATTCATTGATGAGGTCATTGATACTGGTATGGACAGTTCAGGTGTGGAAAACAGTTTGGCTATATTAAAGAAAATGTCAAGGGAAGGCAATCGAAGCGTTTGGTTAGTATCTCACAAAGATGAGCTGGCTGGGCGTGTAAACAATGTTCTCAATGTAGTCAAAGAAAACGGATTTACCAGCTACAATACAGATGTAGAAATTGTATGAAAATTTTATTAACTGGTTGTTCGAGTGGATTGGGCAAAGCTTTACATGATTTGTTACGGCACAATCACGACGTTCACAGTTTGAGCAGAAATGATTTAGATTTATCTGATGCCAACAGCGTAGTAAATTATCAAGTTGCTATCTACGACATGGTCATACATTGTGCAGGCACCGGAATAGGTGGTAAACTGCCGTTTAATAATCACTGTACTCAAGCAGTCAAAGACATCGTCTCAACAAATTTGCTGGCACCAGTGTTACTTACTAACAAACTGCTTCAACAGAATCCTGATTGTAAAGTTGTATGTGTAACAAGCACCAATAACAAACACTACTACCCAAATGACTTGGCATACAGTCTTAGCAAAGCTTCTTTAAGTGTATTTTTAAAAATGTTAGCTGTAGATCATCCTCAGTTGAAGTATTTAGAAATTCAATTGGGATTAACAAAGACGGAATTTAACAATAACAGATACAAAAAAGATATGGATAGATTTGTAGATATCTATCAATATCCGCACCTAGATGCGACTTATGTTGCTGAACAAATCAATCAGGTGTTGTTTAACAATCACATAAAATTTATAGAAATATCACCGTGAACTATCCGTGGCAATTATATCACTGGCATTTTGAAGTTAGTGGAAAATGCACTTTAAAATGCCCTAGGTGTCCAAGAAACGAGGCAGATCCTGTTCCTTGGTTAAACAAAGAACTGGATTTAGATTTTTTTAAACAAACGTTCTCGCCGGACTTTTTAAAAAACACAATCAAAAGAATAACCTTTTGTGGTGACATAGGTGATCCAATTTATGCCAGTCAATTTTTAGAAATAGTTGAATATTTAAAAAGTTGTAATCCCAAACTACACATCTACACTATAACCAATGGCAGTTACAAAAAAGCCAGTTGGTGGCAGGATTTTGCTAAGATCAGCAATGAATACGACACAATAAATTTTAGTGTAGATGGTTATGATCAGGCTTCCAACAATCTTTACAGGATTAATAGCGATTGGGACAGTATCATGCAGGGTATAAATATTATGAGCACCCAAAGTCAAGCGTTTGTGTATTGGGCTTCTATACTGTTTTCGTTTAATCAAGATCATATCACCAAAATAGAAAATCTTGCTAGAGCATTTGGTTGCGACGGTTTGCAGCTGACATACAGCACAAAGTTTGGTAGCAAGTACGGTGATGCATACGGCGGAGAGTCTGACAATTTAGAACCAAGATCAGAATTTATAAGCAAAAGCCATAGATACGAACGCTATCTAAAAAATTTATCAGGTCGTGTGCAATTAAATCAAGATTACTTAAATCACAACAAAGCGAAATTTGAAGAAATTAAAAAAACTTATAATCAATTTGTGACTCCTTTGTGTTTAGTTGGCAATCGTGGGTTGTATGTTAGTGCAGATGGTGTGTTGCATCCTTGCAGTTGGGTAAGTTATCCTTACAAATCTTTGCACACTGACAGAAAGACTATCATGTTTGAAAATAGTTTTCACCAAAAGTACAGAAACGAATTGAATTTGAAAAACAACAGTTTAGAAAATGTATTGAACAACCCATTATGGAACAAGTTATTGACTTCATTCAACAACAAAGATCGAGCATGGGTAGAATGCGAACAAAAATGTAATGTAGATTTAATGACAGAAGAATACGGTGTAGGATGGTTAACCAACTGATGCTCAAATGGAATTTTGAAGTAATTGCAGACATCGGTGTTTCTGCACCTTCATTTTCTGTGTTAAGTGCTGAAAATTTAGACATAACCTTGGTATCAGGAAAATCAATTGTTGAATTTTCTACTCCAGACTTGGGCGAGATCGTTATTGACTACTACAGTA
>Ga0315903_10003206_pt1 | contig 22952 bp, 34 predicted proteins | sample LakEriMetagenome_7_FD_203524 | JGI IMG/M metagenome (GOLD analysis project Ga0315903, IMG submission 203524) | Freshwater fungal communities from buoy surface, Lake Erie, Ohio, United States - Buoy 2 MA119 | ecosystem: Environmental > Aquatic > Freshwater > Lake | place: USA: Lake Erie, Ohio... | reverse complement strand
GCTGTCTGTCGCTCTGGGCGACTTCTTCAGCCGCCGATTTTGCTTTTGATTTTGATTTTGTTTTTAAAGCTTTGTCTTTTAGGGTGTCGTGTAGTGCACCTATTTGCCCCCCTCCAGTGCCCCTATTGATCAATTTGTGGTCTGTTTTGGTGGTCAATAGGGGTTCTGTAGTGCACCTATTATCTTGCCTGTGGATAACTTTTTGCTGTAATAGGGGTTCTGTAGTGCCCCTATTGGTTAATTTTTTCTCAGTATTTGTACTAGATAGGGTGCTTATAGTGCACCTATTGTTTATTGATTGGGGTTCTATAGTGCCTATATCGCTTTTGATTTGATCAATTGGTGCATTGCACGACATGTTTTTTTTATCAGATAGGGGCACTATACTACCCATATTAGTATTGGTTTCTGGTTCATTTTTGGACTGAATATCAGGAATCAAAAGAGTGTAGGAATTGCATCGACCAGCTTTGTTAATGGCAATTAAATTAATTTTTTGCAAATAAGCTAATCGAGTCTTAAGATATCTAGGTTTGATACGGCACTCATTGGCTAGTGTCGTTTGCGATATCATTGCAAAAGTATTGTGGCCTTGATGACTCGCTAAAAATGTTAAAATAACGGTATCAACTGACTTTAAATCATAATCATGACTTAAAGCGTTTCTGAGAAACAAAATTGTTTTAAAAACTAAATGCATACAGCTCCCTCGTGTGGCAACTTTATGACTTTAATAGCATTTACAATTTAAAACAATAGGGGCTATAACAAAATATTTATTTATTAATTAGTTATCAATTGGCTCTTATTTTTGCAAAAAAGAGCCAACATTTATTATTCAATTGGCATAATATCTTCTAGTTTTATTTCAATGTTTTGTTGATTAGCTAATTTAACTAATTTATGACAATTTCTAAAAGACATGTAACGCCTTCCGTTTTCTGAATTACTAATTGTTGCTTGAGCAGTATCTAATAATTTTGCTAATCCGTGTTGATCCAAATTTAACATTATTCTTATTTTTTTAATTGTTTTGCCGTATTTTTTGTTTATTTTTTTAGAAGTTTCTGTTTTCATTTATAATCCTCTTTAAATTACATATAGTAGACAACTCAAATATATTAATATTATTTAATATTTCTTGATTATTTTATTTTGTTTTGAAATAATGATCAAGTAAGTTATTTAACAAAATGAAAAGGAGCAACATATGCAGGACTATACATACAAAGATGTTTTAATTTACGTTTTAAAAAAATTAGGAAGAAAAAAATTGGCCGATTTAGCTAAATATCCGGAATACACTAAAATTCTTGAAAATTACATACATCACAAAAAAAAATTTATAAATGACAAATCATTAATTAATTTTATTGATTATTTTGTGGAGGGCTAACTAATGGAATTAGTAATAGAAATTAATAACTTTCTTAAAGATCTTATAGGAAAAGGATGCACAGACATCACTAAATTAACCAAAAATGACAAAGAAAAGCTAACAGCTTTAATTATTTTATCAAAAAGTAAAAGTGCAGCAGTTCAATATATAACTGAAACACCTAAAACTTTTGAATATTCTAATTTGCTAGCTTATTTTTTGCTAAACAATGAAAAAAATCAATTAAACCATTTAATTGAAACAATAATTGAAGGCGCAATTGAAAAATGCACTGACGATATTATTGTTAAATTAAAAGATGCTGTTGACATCTACAAACTTGAAAACAAATAAGGAATTATATGAGCAACACAGTGTTAATTATTGGCGAAAGCGGAACAGGAAAATCAAGTTCTATTGAAACTTTAAACCCTGCCGAAACTTTTATTATTAACGTGTTAAGCAAACCATTACCTTTTAAAGGTGCTAATGCTAAATATACTCACGTATCAAATGATAGGTTAACTGGCAATATGTTTTTAACTGATGATCATGAAACAATTATGAAAGCTATAAAATTTATAAATGTTAAACGATTAGACATTAAAAACCTTATTATTGATGATTTTTCATACTTAATGACTAACGAATTCATGAAACGAGCTGTTGAGCGCGGTTATGACAAATACAGTGAAATGGCTAAACAAGCATGGGAAATTATTATGGAGCTTAACAACTGCAGATCAGATTTAAACTGTTTTGTTTTGGCTCATTCTGAAACTGATGAATTTGGCGTGGCTAGGTGCAAAACAATAGGAAAAGTATTGTCTAATAAAGTAATTTTAGAAGGCATGGTAACGTGTGTTTTGCATGCTATTGTAAAAGAAAATGTTTACAAATTTTTAACTCAAAACACTGGGTCTTATTTAGCTAAAAGCCCACGCGGCATGTTTGAAGAAAAATTTATTGATAATGATTTAAATTATGTAAGTACTTGTATTACCAATTATTTTAATGATGATTTAACAACTAACGGAGATAAACAATAATGAAACAATATTTAATTCATACCCCTAAAACAGAAGAGCAAATTTTAGGAATATTTCCTGCTGGCGTGTACAAAGCAGTTATTAAACAAATTGACGTTATGCAAAGCAAAACAAACCCAGAAAAAAGCTATTTTGTTGCAATTGTTGATGTTAATTGTCCAATTAACGGAAAAAAAGAAATAAAAACATGGTTAACATTAGATTATTTGCTTAAGCATATGTATGATGCTTGCGAAAAATCTGATTTATACAATCAAAAAGAATTATGCAACGAAGATTGCGAAGGCCATGTAGTTTTAGTCAAACTTGACGTTAAAGAACCGGATCAAAATTACAATCGTCCTAAAAATTATATATCTGATTTTTTAAAATTAGAAGAAAAAACAGAAGCTTTTGATGACGAAATTAGTTTTTAAAGGTAAATAATGAACATTTATGAAATAGCATCAGAATATAAAATGTATTTTGACGCAATATATCAAAAAGAAGAATTAGACGAAAATGACGTTAATTTTTTGTCATTACTTGAATCTGAAATTGAAAACAAAGCCGTAGCAATTGCGGCTTTTGTTAAAAATTTAGAAGCTGAACAAAACGCAATACTTGATGCTATTAATAAAATGCAAAAAAAACATGACAAATTAAGTAAAAAATCAACAAAATTAAAAGAATTTTTAAAACAATCATTGCAACAAGCCAACATTAAAAAAATTACCAAAAGTCCTTTTTTTAATATTACAATAGCAAAAAATCCGCCAAAAATTAATGTTTTTGACGAACAAAAAATAAATGAAAATTATTTTTCAACAATTACATTAAAAAAATTAAACAAAATTGAATTGTTAAACGATTTAAAAACTGGCAAACAAATTGATGGAGTGTTATTAACACAGGATGACAGATTAGTAATAAAATAAAAAAGGATATAATTAATGGATAAAAATTTACTTTTAAAAGAATTTACATTTAAAGCTAATGATTTAATTAGCATGCTTAAAACAAATTTAAAAAAAACAAATGAATTAAAACAAGAAGATATCAATTTAAGCATTAAATTTATACAGCAATCAATTGAAAATTTTAAAGAATCAATAAAAAAAACTTAAAACATATATTGACTATTATTAATAATTTGATATTATAAATATAACAAGCAATAAACGCTTGGTAACAAAAAAAATACTTTTTCTAAAACTTTTAAAATTAAGGAACAACTATGGAATATGTAATTGTTAGAACTTACAGCGCTGGCGTATTTGCTGGTGAATTAGAATCAAGAACAAATCAAGAAGTTGTCTTAAGAAATGCTAGAAGATTGTGGTATTGGGATGGCGCATCATCATTAAGTGAATTAGCAATGTTAGGTGTTTCTCGTCCAGAAAATTGCAAATTTCCTTGTGAGGTTGACAAAGTAGTTTTGCTTGAAGCTATTGAAATATTAAACGTAACTGATAAAGCAAAACAAAATATTAAAAAAGTTCCTATTTGGACTCAACACGCCGAAAGTTAATAAAAATAATTTTTAAATTTATTATTGTAGCCGTTTAGCAGTAAACGGCTATTTTTTTAACTAAATTTTTTAAGAATAAACATGAAAAAAAATAATATTTTTAACAATATTTTAAATTATAGCAATGGTCATAGCGATCGCAATGGTTTTGGTGATCGCTTCGGTTATGACGATGGCAGTGGCTATGACCGTGGCTATGGCCGTGGCGATGGCTATGGCTATGGCCGTGGCTATGGCGATGGCAGTGGCTATGGCCGTGGCTATGGCGATGGCTATGGCTATGGCCGTGGCTATGGTGATGGCAGTGGCGATGGCGATGGCAGTGGCTATGACGATGGCAGTGGCTATGGCCGTGGCTATGGCGATGGTTATGGCCGTGGCTATGGCCGTGGCTATGGCGATGGCAGTGGCTATGGCGATGGCACCGGTAAGGGGTAATTATGAAAAACATTATTAATTCTAATATTGGTTTTGGTGATGGTGATGGTTCTAACTATGGCTATGGTTTTGGTCATGGATACGGCAATGAATACGGCAATGGCTATGACAACGGCAACAGTTCAGAAAAAGGTTAATTATGCTAATTAAAAAAATGTTAAATTTAATCAAATTATTATTAAATAAAAACAATAAACAAAAACAAATAAAACTTAAAAAATTTTTAAATTATGGTGATGGTTCTGGGCATGGCAGTGGAATTACCAATAATAATGGCAGTGGCTATGGTCAAAATGCTCCTTATGACAGTAATTATGGTTTTGGTTGCGGGATTGGATATGGTTCTGGCAATGGCGCTGGCGATGGCAATAGTTTTGGTTTTGGTGATGGATCTGGCTATGGATTTAGTAATGGTTGTGGTTATGACGATGGTAATGGTAGTGGCGATTTAGACGGCACAGGAAACGGGTAATTATGCAAAAAATTAATAATTTTAACACTGGCTATGGCAGTAGTTATGACAGTGGCTATGTCAATGGTTCTGGAAATGGTTCTGGCAATATAGATGGCAATGGTTATGGCTATGGCGATAGCAATGGCCATGGAACTTTAAAATAAACAGGAAAAGGATAATTATGCAAAAAAATAATAATTCTAATATTGGTTTTGGTTTTTGTTTTGGTGATGGTGATGGTTCTAGCTATGGATTTATTGATGGTTGTGGTTATGGCGATGGCGATAATTTTAGTTATGTTAACGGTCAGATTTATGAAAATGGTTTTGGAGCTGGTTTTGGAGCTGGTTATGGTAGCAAATTTGGGTGCGGACATGACAATGATGTAGGTTTTGAAGATGGTGATGGTGATGGTAGTGGTGAAAAATATGGTGTTGGCAATTACAAAGGAGAAGGAAAAGGATAATTATGGCAGTTAAAATTAATAATTTTGACATTAACAATAATCATGGTGATGGTTTTGGTTGTGGAATTGGGTATGGTTATAGGTATGGTATTAGTTATTTAAACGGCACAGGGCATGGGTAATTATGCTAATTAAAAAAATGTTAAATTTAATGAAGTTATTATTAAATAAAAACAATAAAAAAAAAGAAATAAAACTTAATGAATTTTTTGATTATGGTGATGGCTCTGGGCATGGCAGTGGCAATGGTTATGACGATGGTTATGGTCTTGGAGATGGTCATGGTGATAGTTTTGGTTGTGGTCATTTAGATGGCACAGGATATGGGTAATTATGCAAAAAAATAATATTTTTTATGATTTTGGCAAAAGTTGTGGCTTTGATTCTGGCTGTAATTCTGGCTGTAATTCTGGCTTTAACAAAAATTGTGGCGATGGCAATGGTTATAGTAGTGATTATAACTATAGTGATGGCGACGGTTTTGGCGGTGATAATGATGACGAAGGATATGGTTTTGGCAATGGTTATAATGATGAAAACAAATATGGTTTTGGACATGGTTTTGGAGCTGGCGCTGGTTGTTACGATGGCTCTGGTTTTGGCTATAGCTATAGCCATGAATGGAAAAACGGTTCAGGAACGGGTTAATTATGATAATTAAAAAAATATTTAATTTAATGAAGTTATTTTTAAATAAAAAAAATAAACAAAAAGAAATTAAAATTAAAAAATTTTTTGATTATTGTGATGGATTTGGGCATGGCAATGGTTATGACGATGCTTATGGTCTTGGAAATGGTCATGGTGTTAATTTTCACGATGGTGTTGGTTATTTAGATGGCACAGGGCGAGGGTAATTATGAATAAAATTAATAATTTCAACACTGGCTATGGCAATGGCAATGGCTTTAGCTTTGGTTCTGGTTTTGGTTCTGGTTTTGGTTTTAATTATAGTTATGGCAATGGTGATGGTTATGGCTATGGTTCTGGTTATGGTGATGGTGATGGTTATGGTTATGGTGATGGTTATGGTGATGGATCTGGCAATAGCTGTGAATATGGTTCTGGTGTTGGTTATGGTTATGGTTATGGTTCTGGCGCTGGCGCTGGCTATGGCTATGGCTAAATTTACAATTTAAATTTAAACTTATAAATAATTGCGTTCTAATAGTGTTATTAAATAAATTAATAAGGCGAATATGAGCAAGAACAATTTAATTAAAAATGTTATTAAAAAAATTGACAAACAAATTAAAAAAAGTCCTAAAACTATAGAAAAAGCTATAGTTAAATCAGCAGGCAAAGATGCAGGATCTATTGCCGGAGCAGCCATTGGCGGTACGGTTGGAGGTGTTGTTGGTGGAATTATTGGAGCAGAAATTGGATCAGATTTAAGTAAAAAAATAAAATAACGGGACTTTTCCCCGCAGTCACATTCTTTTCTTTAACCACTTTTGAATGATAAGTGCTTTGCTAAATTGTTAACTTAAAGCTTTTAATATTATTTCAAGAATTTGGCCTTTGACAAATACAAATAATTGTGATGATTCTACAAATTCTTGCAATTTAACTAAATCAGAACGATCAATCTCAATTTCGCCCGTATCCCATAATTGTTTAGCCCAGTCATACGCTTTTAAAGCAGAAATGCCCGTTACGTTTTCAGATAAACGACCTGCTAATAATTTGGACAAATAAACGTCTTTTCCATTTTCTGTAAATTCTGCCCCATCTAGTTGCAATAATTTATGATTTAAATTTAATTTCATGTTAACTCCATACTTCGTTTCTTTGATCATAATCTTGATAATCCGGTTGGGAGTATATCAGGTTTGCTATATCGTTGTCTTTAGTGGGCATACTGTCGTAACGTTGACGAATTAATGGAATCCACGCGGTCTGAAGTGCTTGCGTGCTTACTGAAATTAATTGACTTACAGAATTATTGATGCCGTTTGTCACAATATTAACAAGTTCAGCACTAGGATTGTTATACTCCAACAATTTAATTGCGTTTTCGTCAAGAACTCGTACAACTTCGCCGTTTACTTTAATTTCAATTATCATATTACGCCGCCTTAATTATTAACCATGAATACGTTGAAGTATCCGCCGCATTTGAAGATGTTATTGTAAAACTAGTACCGTTGGATATTGCCGATATGCGCGGAATACCTTGGGTGCCCCCAGCCGCCGTACAACTTAAAAATATCGTATCGCCTGTGGCAACCGCAGTAGTACTAACTGTAACCGTTCCGGCAACCAATACCGCGCCTGTTCCAAACATGGCATTGCTGCCTTGTTTAATGCGCAAACCTTTGCCTGCTGTATCAATAGTTAAATCACCAGTTGCAATACTTACTCCGGTATTGCTAGCTACCAACGCATTATTAAATGTCGCCGTATTTCCACCTGTACCGGATGCCGTCGTTTTTAAAATCACAGTGCCGGTTGTTAAACAAACTTGCGCCCCAGCACCGGTATTCAAATAACGATAAGTGGTGCCGTCATAAGTAATATTGCGATTAATAATAAAATCGCCGGTAGTTGCTTCTGTACCAATCACACGGCCTAAATTGCCAATAGTTATATATGCAAGACCATTTGTTGCGGTGCTAAAATTTACAATACCGGTTGTTGATCCCGCAGAATACCCCGTATATGTTTGGCCGATAAACGTAGGAGCTGACGTTGTAGCAATGTTTTGCGGTAAAGACAACGTAATGCTGCCCGCGCCATTAGTCACTGTAATTTGACTTGCAGTTCCGGTTAATGTTGCTTTTGTCAGCGTATTTCCGGTTGTATTGCCTATTAACAATTGACCGTTAGTATATGACGTCTGTCCTGTTCCGCCATTAGCAACCGTTAGCGTGCCAGTAACAGCATCAGTACTAGATATATCTACAGCACCAAAAGTCGCAGTATTTGTGCCGCTAATTCTTAAAACCTGATTAGCCGTTCCTGTGACAGAACCAATTCCACCACCTGATCCAGTTGTTACGACGGCGCCAGTTAAACTTGGAATAATTAAATCGCCTAATTGACCCAAATAAAAAATAAATTGATTAGATGCGTTTTTAATTGTGTAATAAGAACTACCCGAATCAACGCCGACTTCATATTCTGTTGCGCCATCCGCCAAATATTTTATTGCAATCAAGCCATCTAAATCTTTTCTAGATAGCCTTAGACTGGCCTCACCCCCGCCCGTACTTGTTGACGTAATAGAACCAAAACGTGTACCAGTGCCAGAAATATTTAAACCTGTTGCAGTTGTGGCGGTTGTCGCTGTCGCCGCATTACCAGAAATATTAATGCCCCATGTTCCGCTAGCACCAGTGCCGTCCGCATATGGCAAAGATTTTAAAGATCCGGCATTGTTCATTACTCGCAGCAAATCAAGCGTTGTGTTATATGCCATAGTTCCAGCAATGGATGTTAACCCGCTTTCTTGAGCCGATGTTACACGTGGAACTTGATTGACTCTTGGCAACATAATTTAATCCTTAGATTTCTTTAATAAAAATATTGGCATACTTAAAAATAGGATTAGCTACAGTAGTGTTTTTACAAAACAATTCAATATAATCATTAGTTGACAAAGAAAACGTGCCTTGAGTGGATAAACTTTGTGCAGCCGTTGTTGACGTTCCTACAGAAAATACTGCTGCATTTAAAGATGACCCTGTTATTGCCGTATTTCCATTTTTAAAAAATATATAATCAATAATTTCTGCACTTCCAGAAGATAAAAATCCGGCTCCAGTCATGGTAACAAGAACATTTATTGTGGATCCTCCGGTATATGTTAACCGCCCATTAGCAAAAGTAAAATTATTTAATATTCCTGCATTATAAAAACTAAAATCAGGTGCTGGCCCAGATCCAGCTGAAACTTTAGTCCATGCATTAGCGGTTATTGTTGTTGCTAACGTATTGTTTGGAGCAATGTACATCTCACCATATGAAGATGACGATGACGATCCTGATGCATTTAAAGTGTCGCCTGATAAAGACAAATTTGTGCCTAATTTAATTTCTTGAACTGAACCTGATCCTGTGTCATATCTGCCAAGCAATCTAGATGTAGCACTAACATTTTGAATTTTTGCATATGTAACTGCTTGATTTGCAATAGTTGAAGTAAGATCACCTGCTACAGTAGTAACGTCCCCATTTAAAGCTGGAAAACTAGCTTCTTTTAAAATTCCGGTAATATTCGTATTACTTACATTTACTGGATTAGCTGTAATTTGTTGTCCAGTTAATGACAAATAGTCTTCACCAACTACGGTAACACCGCCATACGATATGCCGCCAATAGATGTAACACTAAAGTTTACATCTTGAACAATAATATCATCTGAATTATCATCATTTTCTACCCACAATTCTAAATATTGATTAGGTGCTAAAGCTGGAATAATAACTTGCACTGGATCAGATTGCGCTGCAGGAGTTACACCGCCAAAAAAGTTTGTTTGTGCTGACTTAGCAATAGGACTACCATCTAAAGCAATATAAAATGTTGCATTATTAGATGATCCGTTAAATGTTGCTGTTAATGTTGCCGTTACTTTAACAGCTCTTGTTGTTGTGCCAACATATGTTAATCTGCCTGAAACATAAGTAAATCCGCTTACCGCACCTGTTGCAAAATTTGTATCTACTTTTACGGGAGTATTTGCTGTGGTAATTGTTGTTGGCGTTGTATTTGCAAGACAAATCATTTCGCCATAAACAGCATCGTCGGTAATGGACGCAATATCACTAAGATATGCTACAGATTCAATGGTTTTTGATACGGATGTACCAGCATTAATTAAAATTCGATCTTGATCGGTTGACCAAGCCATTTCGCCATTGTTTAGCACAGATATAGCATTATATTGTGCATCAGTCATTGCAGGCAATTTCATTCCAGCAACTGTTGAATTTAATTCAAATGGTTTACCGGCAGCAAGAGTTATAGTTCCATCACCCTGATCATACACTTGTTGCAAATCAACTGCATCAATCTGATCTTGCAAATTGGTAATAGTTGGCAAATCAACTAAATTATCCGTTGTTCCGCCATCGGTAGTGGCATATAAATTATTGCTGCCTTCTGGCAAAGCATCGGTATCGGATGCCAAATCAAATTGATAATTTGAGCCTGACCTTAAACCAACGGCTTTGTCACCCGCTTGTATTGCTCCGCCATCTGTAAATTGACTAAATTTTATGCCGTCAGCCATAATATCACCTATTGAGTAATTAAATTGTTGTTGCCATCTTCATTAAGCATTAATTCCGAATTTTCTGTAATAATAAATAATGACGGAGGTGGTGGGTTTAATTCTCCCAATTCCGATATTTGATTATATACACTTTTAATTAAAGGATTTTCTTTAATGCCAAATTGAAATCCCTTATTGAACGGCATAAAACGCCACTCCTACTTCGGCACTTGTGTCATTAGTTATAAAACTTAATGTATTTGTTTCTGTTGCTGCATTAAATTCAATTAATCTTGCAGCTGGCAATCCTTCAGAAGTAGTATTTACAGCAGCGCCTGTTGGAGCTTCAGCTGTATCATTTAATGCAACCCATACCATGCTGCCTGGCTCAAATGAGAACACAGCTAGTACATTAGGATAACCGGCCAAATTACTTTTTGGCACCGTAATTTGTTGAGCTTCATCAGCAGCTAATGTTAATTGAACTAAATTATCAGAAAAAGGTAAACCAAAACCATTATAGCCATTAATGTCTCTTGTCATAATAAATCTACGCATATTTACCTCATTTACAGAATTTAAATTAATTAATATTTAACTGCCCAAATTACACCAGCGTTTACTGGTCTTGTTTCAGAGGAACCAGTAGAACTAATACTAACTGGCAATGTACTTCCGCCAAAATTTTGCCAAAAATCACCAGATCCAGAACTACCTACTGGAAATAAACGAACATTTTGAGCTGCTCCTGTGTGAGTATGAGACGAAAACTCATCTAATTCAAAAGTTCCTAATTCCGGACCAAATGAAGTTGATAATATTCCATATCTTTTGCCTGGATCATTAATGTTACTCGTATCAATACCGCGCAAAAACAATCCGCGCAAATTAGGCGTTGCAAAATATTCAGAATTTAATGTTATTCTAATTTTATCAGTTACCTGAGCATTTGTGTCAGTTGATTCAATATTAATTTGTATAGCTATTCGTCCAGGCACATTTGGATTATTACCAGATCCAGATACTTTAAACCAAGCAACATAATTAACCGTTGGAGAACTAAAAGTAAAATAAGAACCAGCTGGAATAGCAGAACCTGCAGGTACAACACCTTTGGTAATTTGATAACCTGAAACTGTTTCTCTAATAATTCTTGTTACTTCAGTAGCATCATCCGTTGATGTTAAGTTAACTTTAATACCAGTTCCACCCGGTGCAGGATCTGTTTCAGATGTTACTTGAAACCAAACGTAATAACTTCCAGATGCCGAATTAGTAAATGTAAAATATTTTGCAGTTCCTCCAGTTGCAAGCGCAGATGCTGAAGTAATTCCAGTAATTGTAAATGATTGCCTTACTAAAGCATTGTTTGTAACTGTGGTAATAGTAAAGCCACTTGTATGCGCGTTAGCATTGGCTGGAGCAGCGCCATATCCATCATCTACAACTAATATGGATGTTGCTTGGTAAACATAAGCTAGCACGCCATAATTTGCACCAGTATGTATATTTGAAAATACTATAGTAGTTGATACATCAGATGCTCCAGACGCTGATCCGGGCGTATTTGTTGTAATTCTTAAAGCATTAGACACCGTCGTATTGACATAAGTATCTACAAAAGCAGGGCCACTACCATAAATTGGGGCTTTTAACGTTGTGTTGTAAAGTTTTGATTGATATCTTGAATAAGGAATTCCTAACGGAGAATAATCACTTGTTTTGTAAGTATCGCCATAAGCTAATAATTCATTGCTTTTAGTGCTAATTGAACCATCAAAATAATCAATATTGTTTTTTGCGACAATATCACCAATTGCTGAATCATCGTATTTCATGCCTTCTTTAGTCAAAACTACAGGCAAATACAAATCTGCGCCATTTTCAGCAGGAGTCGGCATCCATCCGGCAATGCTTCTTGCTAACATATCAGCATTGGTTTGATCTGGAAATGCTGTAATGGTTACATTTCCGTGCGTTAATACTGCATCTGTAACAGTAATATCAAACGTAGTATTTAATGGAAACCTAATGGCTATTTCAACGTAATCATCATTTAATGTTCCAATTGTTTTATCTGTATTTGCGCCAAAAGGAAAAGTAACGTTGTTTATTTGATAAAATGTATCAAATGACAAAGAACCCACAATTTGTTCTGTTTGCGGACTGCCACCAGTTCCGTAATTTTTAATTAAATAAACATTTAATGAATTAAAAAAGTTTGTTGTCTTTCCAGTAATAGAAAACGTAAAAACATCAGTTAAATCGGCTGAACCAAATTTGTTAACGTTTTGAAATTTAATTCTTAAATCTTTTACTGTATCTGTTAAATCAATTCCAGAACAAACAATATTAGCAGCGTATCGTGGGTTGCTAGTTGGCTGATCTTCTTGAAAAGAAGTTTCTTGCGTAAAAAAAACTTTGTTAACTGATGTTGTACTTTCATTTTGATAAAAATACCAACCACCTTGCGCAATTGGCGTAATAGCTTCAGTTACTATTCCATCAGGGCTGCCAATACTTGATGCTGAAATATTTGTATGCGCTAAAAATTGACCGTTAGGAATATAATTGTATATGTCATTAACTACAACATTAGACTCAGAACTTGTGGCATTTGGTGGCCACGCTTCTCTAGTAAATTGTTCTGTGCCTTCTTCGCTTTCAATTACAATATAGTATAGCTCAATAGCATTAGTTGTATTAGTTGGTGTGCCTTCATAAGGAAAAAAATAAGGAATTACGTTGTCTCCGTTTTCATTTACTATTGTGCCAGAAGAACTTAAAGTTAATGGATTAGGTAATGTTACAAATGAATCAACGCTATAAGGTGGCAATCCACTTAATTGATAAACGTCTTTTAATACTGATCTGTCATTATCTTTATAAAAAGTAATAGTTCCGTTTGATAATGGCTCACCAGTTGTTTTGTCAACAAAATACATTTCAAGGCTAGGTGCAGCTACAAATCGAGTGATTGCCATTTTATTGATTTCCTTGTTGTCTTAATGCTAATGATTGCAACGCAGCAGCTAATGATTGATTAATTTGAGGTTTATCAAATTTGTTTTGATTTTTAATCATTTCAGCTACTAATTTATTTCTAACATTTTCGTTTGTTAAGTACTTTGTCGCTAATCTTGATGCGCCCATAGTCCCACCACCTATTGCCGCTGCAGTTAGTGGACCGTTAACTAATCCGCCTAAATTTGTTGCTGCTAATAATGATACTAATCCTTTTAATCTATTTCCTGTTTTAGGGTTATACATTACAGATAATGCTTCAGGATTAAGCTTTACTAGTTTTTTATAATTTAATATGTTTTTTCTTGTTTCATCATTGCTAAACAATGCTTCTAATTGCCGAGGTCCTAATTTTTCTATTGCGGTAGCCAGCGCCGCAGGATTTAATTTAGATTCATTGTCCAATGCTCTTGATAAATAAGCATATCCAAGCAAATTCTTTTGTTCTTCTGGCATTTTTGATGATAATTTGGTTAAGTTATCAGCTAAATCTTCATTTTTGCTTGTTTTAATAAATTCCGTTACTATTTTTTCTGGATTTGCGTCTCCGCCAATAAATTTATATATTTGTTTATCTAAAAATGGCGAAAAGTTTTTAGCATAATTTTCTTCTGCATTGTTATATTTTTTTAAAATATTTGGTCTATCTTTTAAACTATCCTTAATGTCGGTTTTTATTGATTTGGCTAAATTAGAAAAAACTCCAGATAAATTTCTTTGGCCAATATCAGTAGATTGTAAAGCTTTTTTAGCCATTTCGTTTAAATGACCTTTTAACAAGTTGGCTTCTTTGTAAGAAGGGAACAATTTATTATCAGCATTTCCGGCGGCATCTACATATAAAGTGTCATCACTTTCTTTTACTGGATTTTTATAATTTTGCAATTTTTTAAATAAAGCATTAGCTTCAGGTTCTGTTTTTAATAAATTTGTTGATTCTATTGCGTCTGCATATTCTTTAGCTTTATTTGCAAAAGTTGGTAAAGCTAAATTAATACCAGATTGATCTGCTGCTTGATTAAAATCATCATAATAAGAATTTTTTTCAATTTTTCTTAAATGATATTGCCTATTAAGTTCATCCGCTAAATCTTGAGGAACATTGGTAGGCTTATTGTCTCCTAATAGATCAGACAAAATATCATAACCTTTTGTTTCTATTTGTTTGCCAGTTCTTAAAAAGCTTTCATCTGCTCCAGATAAAGGAATTGATGCTATTTTATTTTCATAAAGTTTTTTTAATTTTGGCGATCGAATAACATCTGATAACGGAGTTTCTGTGCCTTTTGTTGCTTCAACATTGGCTTGCAACTCTTCCGGCGACAATTGACCACGAAACATTTTTGAGGGTCTTAATTTTTCTAAAGCTTTACCTAATCCAAACGGAATAACATTTAACCCAGCTCCTTCAATAGCTGCACCAGTTTGACCTTCTGGCAATAATCCATCTGGAATAAATCCAAATAAATCTAAATTAGATTGATTCGGTTTTGCATTTGCAGCGCCAGAAACAGCGCCACCAAGTAATAATGGAATAGCCGCACCGCCGGAAAGTGCTACAGCAGCGCCTACAGGAGCATATTGACCTATGCCTTTAATTATTTCACCACCAATGCTTTGATTAGGAGACGCTAAACCTGATAGTTCTTTTTCCCAATCAATGTTATTTTTTACTGGTGTTAATTTATCTTTTCTAAACAAATTAACTAAGCCAGTTTCACCTTGATTAATTAAATTGCCTAAATTTAATATTCCAGTTGCTGCGCCGTAACTAGCGTCTCTTAAAGTGTCAAATCCTGTTCGGTTTCCGCCAGTTAATTGCTCAATAGCTTTTTTGCGTTGCCAAATAGAATTCATTGAATTTGATGGTTGCGTTGTTGGTTGTTGAAATTGTTGTTTAGAATTAGATAAATTATTTTTTTCATTAAAAAAATCGTTTAATTGATCATTTGTTATATTGTTTGGTAAATCATAATATTTACCATTAAATTGATATATCATGATTTGTCCTCAACAACTCTTTTAGTCACAGGATCAAAAATTAATTTAATCGGATTTTCAAAAGTTCCACGATTAGAATTATCTTTTGTTGATAATGACGTATTTGAATCATTACTTAATAAATTTGCTCTAGTTGCCGATGGAGATTGCGCAATAGTTTTGCTTAATTTTTTATAAGTATCTTCCAAGAATTTCCATTGTTGCATAGCTAATTCAGGATTGTTTCGTCTTTGAATAGGATTGGTTTCTTGAATAGCTAACAGTTTTTGAGAATCTGTACTATTAGAACCGCCAGTACGAAGTATTTCACTAACCATTGATGGAATAACTTGATCTGTAAATTGTAAATAAGCTAAATAATCAGGATCACTAGCTCCTCTTTGAGCTGCTAACGCATCAATTCCTAATTTGGCATCTCTGGCCATTCCAGCAAATTTAAACGCTTTTTCGGCAATTGGATCGGCATTTTTAAACAACGTATCTAATGTTGCCGCAAATCTCATTTGATTTTGCGCCATAGTAGTATTGGTGCTATGCAAAATAGCATCTAAAGCTGTTTGCACTTCTCCATATGGCGTTGGGATTGGTGTTCCATCTGGTGTTGTTTCATAATTTCCTGACAAATAAGCATCATAATAAGCATTTTTTTGTTCGGGTGTTGCATTTGGATATTGTCGATCTATGGCTGATCTTAAAATACCTAAATTGCTAGCAACAACGCCGCCTTTGCCGCCACCCATCCCCATGTATTGCGCTCTTGCTTTAGCTTCGGCAATATCAGCTAAATTTTTATCACTTAAGGTTTGCAAATTGATATTAGCTTCTTTATTGCCTAATAAAGCTTTTTCTAACGCAGCTTGATTCATTTCCGGTAATGTTTTTAATCCAATTCTACTTACTTGATTAGATAATTCAGTAGATCCAATATCTGCTTCATTTTTTCTTGGCGCGTAACGATTGGTAATTTCAGCCAACGCGTTGGCTAATTGTGTTTTTTGTAAATCGGCTGCAGCATTAGGTTGAGCATATTGAGCTAACACTTGTTGTTGGGTCAAATCAGCTTGAGCTAATGGGTCAGCATATTGTTGTTTTGTTTCTAATAATTTTGTATTTAACTGTAATTGTTTTAGCTGTTCAGGAAAAGACAGCATATCTTGCTTAGCTTTAACGCCAGCAGCATAACTGTTATATAACGAATCTGCTAAACCTTGATAAGGACTTGTCGGCACAGCAAAATTTAATACAGCCATATTATTACCTTATTATATTTTACCTATTGCAACGGCAGGACTGCCCATTTTGTATCCCAATCCCATGCCAGCTAATTTTAACCAATTATTCATTTTAGCCGCATCATTAGCATTCTTACCTTGTGTGCCAGCATAAGATAAATTAGCCTCTGAATTTAATACATCTGACAACTCGCCAGCGTACCCAGTATTGGCCTTATATCCCATTGTGTTTAAGTCGCTTGTGCCTTGTAATCCCAAACCATATTGAGCTAAAGCTTGTTGCATATAAGTATTATAATCTTGGCTTGATATTCCAGCTATTTGACTAGCTAAATTTTCTTGTTCAGCAGGAGAACCTAAATACCCACCAGCAGCAGCAGCATTATTTGCAGCATTTGTTGCTTGATTAACATTGTATTGATACCCAGGTGAAGCAGTATAACTGTTGCCAATTTTATTCATCATAATTGTTGGATCATTTAACAACATATTGTATTGGTCTTGCAATGTTGCTAACGACGATGTACCAGCATCCATATAAGGTTGATAATATGGTTTAATAGCATCAGGTATTTGTTGTAAATACGGTAAAGCCTTTTTGGACGGATCTTCATAACTATCCGTAAATAACCCAAATGGATCGTACCAATTACTCATAAATACCCCTTATATAACTTGTATAGTTTTAAATGTTCCATTTATGTTAACTTTCATTTCGTGATTTTCGTTATCATAAATAAATGTCCCATTTTGTTTTACGTCACTAGCTTCAATTGTGCTAATGTCATTGCTGGTCAATGAACTAGGCGTAAGCCCTTCAGTCCCAGCGTTTTGCTGCAATGTTAATATTAGCTGATCAATCCAATTTTTAAATTCAGATGTTGGCATGCCGTCTGATTGAACAATTGCATCACCTGAAAAAGTTGGTATAATCATTCTATCCCCGCTATTCCATCTCTAATTACAAATCGGTCAAAGCTCCAAAACCTAAATTGAAAAACCATTTCATTTGACCAACCCAATTGATAATAAATAAATTTGTTTTTTCGTTTAGCTAATTCATGCATAAACATCCCTACAGAACTGCTAAATGTTTGCCCACCGTCATTAGATACAGACAAATCTACCCTTGGCGCTATGTTGTCTAATACAGCAATTGCCTCAGCCCCTTCTCCATCACCATTAATAATAATAATGGGGGTGGATAAATAATTTTGCCCATGATTTGTAATGTTAATTTCTGTAATAACACCATCAACAATTACGGCTTCTGCTTTAGCATTATACCCGCTATCACACACAAATTGAACAGATGCTTCAGTATAATTTGACCCGCCATTAATTACAATAATTCTGTATACTGAGTTATACCGATGACTTAAACCCATTTCCATCGGAAAAGATACGTATCGGCAAATAAATTGATTAGTTTTACTGTCTCGAACATATGGAGTAATCCTAATTCTTGGAATTTCTTTGTTTTTAGTACCGTAATCGTAAGTTGTGTATTGTGACCCAAATTGATATATTTTGTTGTCATTAAAACTAACAAAATAATATTGATTATTTAAATAACTAGCTTTTTTGGCTGGGTGATAATTTAAGTTTTCATCGCTTACGTTGCTAAATTTTTTTGATTTAAAATCATAAATCATACTAAAATTATCGGCTGGATCGTAAAAAGTAAATTGATAAATCCAATGGCCATCTTGCTTTAACAAAAATCCAAAACATTTTTTTGGATTAACTAATGATGCCATTTTATAATCAATACCGTCAGTGGATATTGATTGCGGATTTTTACCGTCAGAAAACATCACAACAGGTGCAGATTTTTCATTATAACCTAACCAAACAGCAAAATTGTCGCCAAAATCAAGAGTGGATGCGTTTAACAATCCATAGTCAAAACTAGAGTTAGTACTACGCTGATAAGGAAATAAAGCCGACGACGCTACATTATAATAAATTTCGCCGCTAGTAGAACCCATGACAATCAAAACATTTCCACCGCCCGGAATAGGAAAAGCAGCTACTGGCATATCGCCTTTTGACTGAAACAACCCAATACTTTGTGAATCAGAAGGAAAATAAACTGAATTAGTTAATGATCCTAATCGCCATTGCGCAACGTCAGAATCATTAGTTGATAATGCTACCGTAATAAATCGGCCATTTTGATAAGTCACATATCCGGGCCTAAAATCAAGCGGAACGCCATTTGATTCCGATGCTATTTGAAAAGTATTATTACCATAATTGTATATATATATGTTTAACTTGTCACATATCGCAATTTCTTTTTTTTCATTTTCTGCAAAAAAAACATCACCATTTGACGTTGATATTGTTGCAATTCTAGTATAATTATTGTTTGCGTCTATTGAAAAAATCCCATTGCCAACGCACGCATAAGCTTTTTCAGCTCGTAAACTAGTAAATTCTCCACGACCTTTACCATTTATTCCTGTGTTAATAATTGCTTTGAATCCGCCGTAATCAACTAAAGCATCATCACTTACAATCATGTTGTAAGTTTGTTCAATGTTAATTTTAGGATATCGGCCAAAAGTCGAACCGCCTACCATTTTAATAGGAATTTCTTTAATGCGACTTTGCATTATCGACTCCCGCTAGGCAACCAGCCATTGCAAATATTGACAACTCCGTAATTAATGCCATAATTGTTGCTTAATGTTGAACTTTTTTTCATGCTTAAATCAGGCGGCGATTGATTGTTTAGCATGTTTCTCATTGAAATTAATGTTCTTTCATGACGTTCTGGAAATGGAACGCCATATTCATTACACATAAAATTGGCTAATTCATAACGCAAATAACTTATATAAGCGCCGTCATACGTTAAAGATAAATCTGTTTGCAAAGAAACGTCAGTTAAACCAAATTTTCCAGTTAAATTGGAAACGTATTGTTGATTTGGAGTAAAATACACATAAACATTTGCGCCACCTTTTACCCGTTCAAAATGATATTGAAATGGTAATGACTGAATATCTAACGCTTTGCTTGTTCCCCAGTATTCTTGTCTTAATGTTTTTTGCATTGAATAACGAACAGAACCAATATTAAACGTCATTGATTCCAAAAAAACTAAATTAGAAACAAAATATGTTTCTTGATTAGCATTTAATGTTAATTCAACATGTTTAAAATAAGGAATTAAATTAACATCAATCGCTTTAAATTCCAGCAATTCATTTAATAAAAATAAACCATCACTAGCTTGATTGCCTTGCGTGTTTTGCAGGTTTTTGCCTACAATACCGCTTAACACCCAAGCTCTATTAATTAATTGAATTGCTGGATAAGACATATTTTATTCCTTAAACATCATACTCATAACCAGCTACGTTTAAAGCAACAGCATCACCTGAGTTTGCAACTTTATAATCAATTTCAGGAACACTAGTTGTTACTTTAGATAACACTTGCGCAACGCCAGAAACTACAACAGATGTTACTTGACCTGTTATTGTAACAGCATCACCAGTTCCATTGCCCGGAGTTAATTTTAAAGTACGAGAAGCTGCACCCGGCGTAAATGCATAACTAATGTATGCTGGTGTATTTTCAATTGCCGGAACAAAGTTTGTTAAAGCTACAGCCGTGTAAGATGTTGCGTTACCAGCCGTTACCGCAGTAGCCACAGGAGCATCATACATAAATTTACGACGACTTAAACTGCCAGAATTGTAACCTAAAATAAATTGAGTAGAGCCATTTGTTGCCCAATAACCAATAATTTTATAAACACCATAACCCAATGGCATAGTAGGAATATCTGATTCAGAAATCATAGCGCCAGTAGGCAAACCACTAACTGGATCACTAATCAAAAACAATCGATACAATTTGCTAGCTGCAAAAGTTCCGGTGTCTAAACCATTTAAACCTGTTACTGCTGAATTTACAGTAACAGCCTCAGATAACACCATGTCAAAAACGTTTGTTGAATCGCGTGTTTGACCTGCTGCAACCGTTAAAGTTGTATTGCTAGCCCAAGCTGATTCTAAACCTTGTGTTGCAATGTAGGGTAAATTTTGAATCGGTACGCCGTTTGTCATATTTCACCTTTTATTTATTAGATTAATTAAGCGGGTTTTAAAATTAAAACCCGCAAATAACTACGTTAGATTGGAAACACTAATCGCATTCCGTTTTCTTGAACCATTGTAGAGCCCCAGATACAATCTCTTACGTAGATACGAGTATTGTTACCTAAGCCAGAACCAAAATAATGGCGGATTGATGCGCCGCTATCTTTGTCAGTTTCTGTCACAGAATCGTAAGGACGTAAATCTGGTAATTGTGGCATAGCCAAATACAATGGATTGCCAGACATTAAAACACCAGCTTTGTGTGATGGAAGAATTTTAACTTGCATGCCAGCTTGTAATGGAACATTTAAATTTTGATTTTGGTTTTGCGCCCAAACTAATGGAGGAGAAACTTGAAAAGTTACATTTCCACTGCCGTTTGCACCATCATCATTTAAAACTCTGAATTGAACAGGTTGACTTGACACGGTATGACCAATAAAAGTTCTAAAACGTAAATTTGGTAATGAACCAACGTTGTCTTGGAATTGTCCCATATCACCGGCTTTGATTGCGTTAGAATCGTTAATAGTTGCGCCAGAAAATGTCAATTCCGTAACGTTTGCCCCAGTAGGATCATTAGTGCTGACAAGCGTTAAAGTCGTGTTTGCTTCACCAACCGTACCTGCTTCATGAACCGGAAGCAAATTAGAAGTAGCCCATTTACAACCAGAAAAATCACCTAGCATCCAATTTTTAGCTAAATCATTGTTTCGATCCAAAGCAAATTGATTTAAACCACTACCCACAATTGAAGGAATGTACGTGCGTGGTAAAATGCCCATTAAATTATCTTTAGCTGCACCAAAATCTTCAAAGTTAGCTACTGCTTGCGCTAATTGAGTAAAAGAATTAATAGGATCAATTCCATTTCCGTAAAAACGATAAGGACCGCTATTTGTTTGCAATTGACCGTAATTAGCATTTTGAGGATCGTTAATTCTAACGCCGGAAATGATATTGCGAAGAATATCTTGTTCAATGCTTGATCCTAACTCTTTAGCACCAGCCATGCCAAATCGATCAATATATTGCTCTACGTTAAAAATAAATTGTTGATCATCGTATGAAGAAGTAACGTTGTTTGCTTGAGAACATGTTAAATTGACAACACGTTGAACGGATGGTTGCTGAGTAACAACAAGACCATTATAAGACAAATAACGCGGCGCAATATCAAAAGTGATTGTGTCACCTAAGTTGCCGCTACGTTTGTTAAAATCACGAAACATTTTGTTACTAGCATCAATAGCTACAAACTCGTTTAACATCCACGCTAAATCTGCTTTTGCGTATAACGCAACATTCTGCAAAATATTATTTGGCAAAGCCATCTTAGTATCTCCAAAAAATTAATAAAATTTATTGGTGATGACTTTGCCTAAGAACTTATCTTTTCTTACTAAAAAATTTCTGTAAGTCAGACACACTTAAGTCGCCATCACCCGAAATTGCTGACGCCGAGGGTTTGATGGCTTGATACGGATCCGAAGGCATAACCATATTTTTAGCTACGTCATTTTTCTTTATTGACTCGCTAATTTTGTTCATACCTGACTGAGCTAACGTTGGATTTCTTGCGTATAACGTTAATAAACTGCTAATTTTCTGTGGATTTTCTGCTAAATCCATCATTACATCAGCGGTATTATCAACACCTTCTGCAAGATGAACAATTTCAGGAATTGACGGTAAATTTAACATAGCAATTTTTGATTCAAAATCAGGGTGCTTTTCTTTGCCAGCTTCCATTTTTTGAATAAAACTTGATGCTATTTTATTTACGTTTTGCCTATGCATTTCATGTGCATGTTGTTCTTTTATAGCTTGAGCTTGTTTTGCTGTTTCTTCAGCAATCATTTGTCTAATCAAATCAGGATTAAAACTCATGCCGCCCATAGAACTTGGGGCTGCTTGACTCATTTCTTGATTTTGTGTCGGGGCTTGTAAATTTTGCATTTCTGCCATAATTTCCTGCCTTGCTTTTCGATAAGTCCGCTCTTTTGTTTCTTCGCGTATCTTACCAACCAGTTTATTCACTTCCGACTGACTCAACATTTTCT
>Ga0315903_10003201_pt1 | contig 22971 bp, 14 predicted proteins | sample LakEriMetagenome_7_FD_203524 | JGI IMG/M metagenome (GOLD analysis project Ga0315903, IMG submission 203524) | Freshwater fungal communities from buoy surface, Lake Erie, Ohio, United States - Buoy 2 MA119 | ecosystem: Environmental > Aquatic > Freshwater > Lake | place: USA: Lake Erie, Ohio... | reverse complement strand
GCACTCCCGTCTCCTGCTGTCTCCCGAATGCTAGCCACACCCCCAACCCGGCCTTCCCAATCGGTGGGTGGCACCGATTGGAAAGGTGGGTGGCACCGATTGGAAAGGTGGGTGGCACCGATTGGAAGGTGCTCTCCCGTCTCCTGCTGTCTCCCGAATGCTAGCCACACCCTCAACCCGGCCTTCCCAATCGGTGGGTGGCACCGATTGGAAAGGTGGGTGGCACCGATTGGAAGGTGCTGGTACCCGATCGTGGTACCAATGGACTTGAGGACGAAGTGGGTGGGATATTCGACGGATGGATCGATGATCCTTCCGAGTCGGACACGATGGCTCCATTTCCTTTTCCGATGGGGGCCGTGCAAGTCTTGGTGCGGACGGAAGATCCAGGGACAGGCTTGGTCCAGCAGATGTCGGTGGTTCAAGACTTTGTGACACAGTGAGGATCGCTTGCCGAGCTGGGGTGGACAGAGGTGTCGCCTTCAGCAAACTTTGATCGCCCGGGTTGAAACCTTCATCCCTTCCGCCATCGATCTGGATCCGAATTCGCCACTTGCCAACATCGTGGTTGGCAGTCCTTATGACCATTGGCGATTGGCTCAAGAGCCAAATCCAATCCCTTCTCTTTCCAACCTCCTCAATCGGTGCCATCGACTGGGGTGGTGGAAGAAGTGAAGAAGCTAAGCAGAGTGGGAAACAAAAAACCCTCCTGCAAAGCAGGAGGGTTGGAATTCCATTCACGGAATGACGGAGAAATTACTTTAGTAGCGTGGGGAACGATCACCACGATCGTGGTAACCACCACCACCACCGTAACCGCCGCCACCACCACCATAACCGCCACCGCCGCCGCCACCGCCACCACGACGTGGTGGACGCTCTTCACGAGGTCGAGCTTCGTTGACCGTCACGCGACGACCAGCGATTTCCTGCTGATTCAAGCCTTCGATGGCCGACAGCGCTTCATCATGATTGGCCATCTCGACAAAGGCAAAGCCTCGAGATCGCCCCGTTTCTCGGTCAGAAATAATGCTGACCCCACTCACCTGGCCATACTGGCCGAAAGCCTGCCGAAGTTCTTCTTCCGTTGCGCGGTACGACAGGTTTCCAACATAGATATTCGTCACCGAACCAAACCCTCAAACAATTGCCCCCGAAGGAGCGATCAACCAAGCGAGATGGCGCAGAGTCCATCAACCAGAGAACCATCGCCTAAAAATAAGCTGCCGTTTCCATTGGTCGTCGGCCGAGCACATCTCAAAAAAAGCGACTATCGCCAGACCACCATCGCCCTGCATTCCTGGGAGAGCTCATTCCCGGAAATCCATAGGCCGCCGATCAAGAGACCTCGCCACACTGCGGCCAATTATGGGGGGTTGCCTGGGGTGTGTCAACGAAAATCATCGACATTCTTCGACAATTCCCAAGTCTCTTTCCGAATGGCTGTCATCGACGTTTTGGATCGAAATCGGAGTGGGTTCCGCACGACCGGGACCGCGGTGCCCTTCGAATTCCCCAGTGAGGCCAGGTCGCCAAACAGCTCGAAAATCAATCGAATTGGCTGGCTAGAGCAATTTCTGGATCGCCTGTAATGCCGCTCCATAATTCGGTTCATGCGTCACCTCGGGGACAATCTCGCAGTAGGTGACATTGCCGCTGGCATCGAGCACCACGACGGCTCGAGTCAGCAGTTTCAGTTCCTCGATGGTCAGCCCGAAAGCGTCCCCGAAGGCACCTGATTGGTAGTCGCTTCCAACCTTCAAGTTTTTGATCTCTTCAGCTCCGCAGAATCGATTCATGGCGAAAGGAAGATCGCGGCTGACGGTCATCGCATGGATCCGGTCTGCAAGAGCCCCAAGTTCCTGGTTAAACCGTCTGGTCTGAATGGCGCAGACTCCCGTATCGAGGCTGGGAACGATGCTGATCAGGGCAGGTTTACCGAGCAGGTCCTTGTTGGTGATCGTCTTCAGGCCTCCCTCGAAGAAATGCAGGGTGAAGTGGGGGGCAGCCTGCCCGATCTTCAGGTCGGTTCCAGCAAGTGTCATGGGGTGACCTTTGAAGGTGATGACTCCCGAACGTCCCATCGTCGATTCTCCTATGAGCAAAGGTGGTTTCCATTCATTGCAGGCATCTGACTACCAATCGATTGGTGATCGAAGCGGCCAGATTGTAGCACAATAGTGAACCAATCTGCCCCGCCAAGCCCCTTTGTCGGATCGAATCACAATCTGCTGGGCGCGAGAGCCGTGCATGGGGATCTACCAAAGACATCCCGCACTCCCAGGCCAGCGAACTGGCCAGCACTCCTGGAAGTGGGCCTCCAGGTCTCGGAGCTGCTTTCCGATGGATGGGAACATTCCGCAGGGACCTTGCGGTGTTTCGGACTGGCTTCTACAACGGCAACAGGGGTGCCGACGGTGCCGGAGGGGCCGAGAACTGGCCGGATTTCAAGAGGCCGCTGGGAGACTCGATGAGAAGCGGATATCTGTATGCCCTGGGAGCCTTCGGACTCTGGGGGGTGCTACCGATCTACTGGCAGTTGATTCGCGAAGTCCCTGCGCTACAGGTGGTCTGTCATCGGATTATCTGGTCGGTTCTTCTGCTGGTCCCGTTGCTGTCATGGACTGGACAGTGGCCAGCGGCGATGGCTGCCATTAGCAACCCCGCCACCATGATTCGACAAGTCGCTGCCTCGATGTTCCTGGCGATCAACTGGCTGGCCTTCGTATGGGCTGTCAGCAATGGGCGCATGATTGAAAGTAGCCTTGGCTACTACATCAATCCATTGCTCAATGTGCTCCTGGGAGTCCTGCTACTCGGGGAACGCCTGCGCCAAGGCCAAACCATCGCGATCCTATTGGCCGCCACCGGAGTGGGGTGGTTGAGTTGGCATGTGGGGACCGTTCCCTGGATTGCCATCGCGTTGGCGTCTTCCTTCTGCCTCTATGGTCTGGCCAAAAAAACTACCTCCGTACCGCCCCTGGTCTCCTTGTGGATCGAAGCCACCGTGCTGTTGCTGCCGGCGATTGTCTACCTGACGAAGCAGCATCTGCAGGGAGATGGAGCTTTCGGAACTTATGGCCTGCGGATCGATGGCATGCTTCTTGCCAGCGGTATCGTCACCTCCGTGCCGCTTTGGTGTTTCGCCAATGCCGCTCAGAAACTCCCGCTCTCGACACTCGGCATCCTTCAATATCTCGGACCCACGCTCCAGTTTCTGCTGGGCTGGTGGGTCTACAAAGAGCCCTTCGATGCAACTCGCATGATCGGCTTTTTTCTCGTATGGACAGCGCTTTCCATCTTCGCCTGGGACTTGGTGCATCAAGGATCCCCAGCCAAGTTTTCCACCACGGACGATCCACCCGCCAGCGATGGCATCCAGGGGCCCCTGGATGGGACACCGAAGGCTGCTTCTGAGTTGGAGCAATAGAGTGGCTTATTGGTCGATGCTGGCGGGGAGTTTTTTCTTCTCGCTCATGGGGATCCTCACCGAATCGCTCAGCCAGGAACTCTCCTTCCTGGCCCTAGCCACCATCCGTTCTGCGATCGCCACTGCGGTTGCCGCCTGGTGGGTTTGGCGAGCTCAAGTCGAATGGGTCGTGTGGCGGCCCGCCGATCTTTGGATGCGGAGCCTCGCTGGATGCGCATCGATGCTCTGCCTCTTCTATGCCATCACCCACTACCAAGTCGCGGTGATCCTCTCCCTGACCAATATGTTTCCGGTCTGGGTGGGTTTGTTGAGCTGGCCGCTACTGGGACAATTCCCAAAAAGAGAGACCTGGATCGCGCTGGCGATAAGCATCTTGGGAATGTCGCTCATCTTCCAAGCGGCGCGACAGGAAATCGCCAGCTCCCCCCCTTCCTACCCCAGCGCCACCGAACGTCTCGGGGAACCTCTTGTTCTCTCCAGCCAATCGCATGAAGTGAAGGCCCATTGGCGACCCAAATCCGCTGTGGCCGCCGCCATCGCGGCAGGCTTCTTGAGCGGTGTGGCTCTGATTGGCCTGCATCGTGTCCGAAACATCGATGCGCGGATGGTGGTCACTCATTTCTCTGCCGTTTCCACGTTGATCGCAGGCTGTCTGTGGTTGGCGATGCCTGGCTTTCGGTTCCTGGAAAACCTGCCGCTGCAGTCGTGGTTGCGAGTTCTGGGGGTCGGCCTTTCAGCCGTCATCGGCCAATGGTTCCTGACGCTCGCTTTCTCCAAAGCATCGCCTGCACGAGTCAGTGTGGTGGGACTCTCTCAAGTGGTCATGACGACGCTCTATGCCGGTTGGGTCCAGCAGCGTTGGCCTAATGCGGTCGGCTTTTTGGGCATGTCGCTGATCGTCGGCGCCACAGGATGGGTGCTGCTGAAACACCGAGCCGGGTCGGAGGATACCCCGCCCAGCCCGACAAGCTCATGAAGCATGCGTCGTGCCAGGCACCAGTACCTGTTGGAGAATCGGGAAGTTCGCTTCGATGCTGTACTGACTGGCAACATACTGGCGCCCGGATCGTCCCATCGTTTCTCGCAAGTTGCGATCCTCCAGTAAAGTGACCAGGGCGTCAGCCCACTGATCGCTAGTCTCTGCTCCAATCCCTGGTGGAATCTTCGCTGCAACACCGATCGAACTACCCGCCGCAGGTAGCCCCTTCAGGATATCAGCGTTGACGCCGATGGGCGACGCGATTGCGGGAATCCCCACCGAAAGGTACTGGACCAGCTTGGTCGCTGCTTTGTAGCGCATCCAGGGTTTGTCGTCAGGTAACGGCATCAATCCGATATCCATCCGCTGCAGCTGCGATACCTCGCCGGCAGCACTCCAAGGAACGAACTCCAGGTCGACTCCAGAAAGATCAATCGGTTTCAACGGAGAGTCGCTGGGAGCAATCACAAGCAGCCGAAAGCGATACGAAACAGCCACCCTTCGAAGCGCCTCGGCGCAAACCGCAAGGAATGGAAGATTTGTCGCTGTTCCTATCCAGCCGACCACGGGCACCTTCCTCGATGCCGAATCCAAATCATGAACCGAATCCGACGGGGTAAAGCGATGATGATCGATCGACGTCGGAATCATCGTCACCGGACGGTCGAACTGCAGAGCGTACTCCAACAGCAGACGATTGCTCGCCACCACATGATCGCTCATTCGAATCAACTTCGGTATCTTTTCCGGGAAGGTTAGGAAAATCGCATCATCCAAATCATAGACCAGCCTCCCCGTGGCGGATCGAAGCCGTTCGTCGAGCTTCGTCGATTGGATGTGCAGTGCGTATCGCTCCAGATAGATCGCATCCGGGTGATGCCAACTCGCATCGAGGACTTGCAGATAGCGACGCAGGTCGCTGTAGGTGTGCGAAAGTCGCCATCCCATCCAACGGTAATAGTCATAAACACTTGGCTTGGCGATCCACTCTCGGCATGTATGACCCTCCCGACGCAATCGCTTCAGATAAGGGTGAAAGCGAAATCGCGTCGATGGCACATCGGCGCCCAAGGTGACAAAACCGAGTCGTGCCATGAACAACTTCTCCTCCCGACTCCTGCAAACCCGCGCCAATTCAAGAAGGTTTTCGTCCAACGAATCCGAAACATGCAACAGCCGTTTTTACTTCGATCCGACCAAGCCCCAGGTGTTCCCTATTCTCAACTGCTCCCGAAAAATCACTCCATCCTAGTACGACTGCTTGGAATGCACAGACGAATCGTGGGCGTCGCTTCCCGAAGACCCCGAGTCCCAACGTCGGTCCCCTCGCGCGATCCGCGTTGGCAAGGCCACGTCATACTATCCTGTTTCACACCGAATCGATGCCAGGAGTCGACAAGTCGTCTTGGTCAAATGAAAGCGAATACGAGCGGTCGCAAGGAGAAGGTAGAGCAGCATTCCCAAGCTTTTTTCCCTGCCAAGCCTATCTTGCAGGATGATGGGGCATATTGAAAAGATGCTGCCGTTGGCGACGTTTGGAATCCCCGCTTTCGAACGAAGAGACAATGGGAAACGTGCACCCCATCAACTCACTTGGCTTTTGAGAATCCCGTTGCCATGGCCCATCATTCCACCCACCAACGCGTTACTTCTTTGCAAGGATGCGCCGAAGGCTTCCCCCAAATGTGGCCCGCACCGTCAAGATCCAGCCATTCAGTACAGATTCTAGGCCAAGCTCTAGGGCTTTGATCGAAGAGCCAGCCATCGAGCAGATGATGCAAGAAAAGGAGGGCAATGGAGCGGCGATGGAGCAAAGTCTTGAGAACCACCGCCGACCGACTTAGCAGAATGGAAAGATAGATCGACCACCATCGGATTCCTTAGCCGTGTGCATCTTGGCGGGATAATCTCGGTTCATGCAGACCCCGCAATCTACTCGACGCTGACGGCCGCGAGTAACATCATGGATGTTCGGGTGATTCGTCTCGCCACTTTTCCTAGGCGGGGATGGTGACTCCTTGGTGAGGATTTGTTGGAGAGCAGCAGCATGGTGGCGGCCAGTCGGCTTGCGGTGGTCCGGTCGAAGGGGTTTACCCTGGTGGAACTGTTGGTGGTCATTGCGATCATCGGAGTCCTTGTGGGGTTGCTGCTGCCAGCCGTTCAGGCAGCGCGGGAAGCGGCCAGGAGAGCTCAGTGTGCCAACAACCTGAAGCAGATCGGCTTGGCGATGCTGAACTACGAAAGCACCTTCCGCCGACTGCCACCAGGAGTGGCTATCAACTACCAGGATGCCAATGCCACCAACAATCTGGCCTGGGGGGTCCATGGGCGGATTCTCCCCTACATGGAACAGCAGGTTCTCTCCCAATCGATCGACCTGACGCAAGGCTGGGACTTCCAGTTGGTGATCGACTCGCTGAGGGTTCCTGTCTATGCATGCCCCAGCGATCCTGGCGCAGGGAAGCTGCGCGACCCAGGGCCTAGCGGAGGCAACCCGCGTCCAAAACTCTATCCAACCACCTACGGATTCAACTACGGACCATGGTTCGTCTACGATCCGACGACAGGCCGTCGCGGCGATGGACCTTTCTTTCCGAACAGCTTTCTTCGCCTTGCCGAAGTCGGGGATGGGACCAGCCAAACCATCTTGGCATCGGAGGTGAAGGCGTGGCAACCCTACTACCGGAATGGCGGCTCCCCTCCGCTTAGCCCACCCGACACACCCCAACAACTGGTTGCCATCGCCACCTCGGGCACCTCCTTCCGAGATACCGGCCATACCGAATGGCCCGATGGCCGCGTTCATCACACCGGCTTCACGGCAACCTTTACCCCGAACACCCGCGTTCCCGCAACGGTAGCAGGCAAGGTGCTGGACATCGACTACAACAGCTGGCAGGAAGGGCTTCTGGGTACTTCCGGTCGGCCTACCATGGCATCGATCGGATCCCGTAGTTACCACGCTGGACTGGTTCAGTCAGCCTACCTCGATGGAAGCGTTCGCTCCCAAGCCAATGGAATCGATCGCACGGTTTGGCGAGCTCTGAGCACCTACGCGGGAGCCGAAGTGGTTTCACTCGAAGAACCCTAAACGGCAGGTCAACCGCAGCGAGTGAATTGGATGCCTCCCTCGCATGGCCCTTGCCATGCAGGGGATCGGATCTGTTTCAAGCAGAAGCACATGCACGAGCACGAGACAGCAGGAAAGTCGCTTACATGCCTGCCAGTTCGGTGGCACGCTGGACGCGGCGGATGGCGATCATGAAGGCAGCGATGCGCAGTCGTACTTTCGACTGCTGGGACTCCTGCCATACCTGTTCGAATGCGTCGGACAAGGTGTGATCCAGTTCCTGCCGAACGCGATCGAGGCTCCATCGATAATGCTGTCGATTCTGGACCCATTCAAAGTAGCTGACAGTGACCCCACCGGCATTGGCCAGAATATCGGGAAGGATCAAGACGCCACGCTCTTCCAGCGCCTGGTCGGCCTCCGGATCAATCGGACCATTGGCTCCTTCGATAATCCACTTGGCGCGCACCTTGTCGACATTTTTCGCGGTGATGACGTCTCCTAGGGCGGCTGGAATGAGAAGATCGACATCGAGGTAGAGCAGCTCGTCGGCCGGTAGCTTTTGTGCCCCAGCATACCCCTCGAGGCTACCTTTATTTCCAAGGGCGTAGCGCAGCAGCTCGGGGATATCCAGTCCCTCTGGATCGTAATAGGCACCGCTGACATCGCTGACGGCAACCACTGGCATCGCCGATTCATGCAGGTATTTCGCTGCATGGGACCCGACATTTCCGAAGCCTTGGATCGCTGTTTTGCATTCCTGAGGTTTGCGCCCCAGCCGCTTCAGCAGTTTGGAGGTCATGATGCCCACCCCGCGACCGGTCGCCTCCTCTCGTCCTTTGGCCCCGTACTCTTCGACTGGCTTGCCCGTGATGACGGCAGGATTGAAGCCATGGTATTTCTCCCACTGGCTGCGGAACCAGGACATCACTTCGTGATTGGTCCCCATGTCGGGTGCCGGAATATCGGTATCCGGACCGACGATCTCATGGATCTGGTCGACAAAGGCGCGCGTCAGGCGTTCCAGTTCTTTGCGTGAGAGCGTCCTTGGATCGACCGCAACACCCCCTTTGGCACCACCGTAAGGAAGGTCGACTACGGCGGTCTTCCAGGTCATCAGCGAAGCGAGCGATCGAACTTCGTCTAGGTCAACCGACGGATGATATCGAAGGCCTCCCTTCATCGGTCCGCGGCTGTTGTCGTGCTGCACCCGATAGCCGATCAGTGTCTCAATCTCCCCGTTGTCACGTGGGAACGCGACCTGAACCGTCACCTCGCGCATCGGTGTCACAAGTAGCTTTTGCATCGAGCTGGACAAACCCAAGCGATCAGCTGCTTCCTGAAAGTAACGCTGCGTTGCCTCCGAGGCCTTCATGGTATCTCCTACCCCTTTTGGGTGCTTTTGTTTCGTGGAGTTGACTCTATCTATGGTATGATGGTGGTTCGGGAAGTCGTCTCCCCTTTGGCCTGAACAAGTTGCCGTTATCTTAAGCGGCCGCTTGTTTTTCGTGGGCAGTCGACGAAACAACAGCTGTTTTTTCTACATTCCCCGGGCGTGAGTCGCGGAATCAGCCAGTGGCGGGGTGGTGGGTATGACGATTTCGGCTAGCGAACTTTGGCAGCGGATGGTCGATCTGCAGGCGGCAACTCAGGCGGAGTGTCGTCAGTGGGCCGCCGATTGGATCGGTCAGTCCGGGTCCGATCAACTCGCCGATAGCTCGGCCATTCTTGCCTTCCTGATCCGCTCCGGGAGACTGACGCCTTACCAAGCCAATGCGTTGCTATCGGAGAGTCCGCCCAAGCTGGGATTCGGCGATTACCGGATTGAGGGTCCTAGTTCCGTATCCTGGTTGCGGGGATGGATGGATGCCAAACGAATCGGGTCTCCCCATCGCTACGCCATTTTGATTCTGGACAGAAATCTTCTAATCGCTCATCCCGACTGGGGACAGCGCCCGCCAAGCCTTCCCTGGGCGCGTCTGCAGGCTCAGTTTCAGGCTCCTCGTCTTCAGGGGATCGAGTCGGTGGGGGCAGGGCCGGGGGAGGTGCTGATTGCGGTTCGCCACTGCGATGGTCTGTCGATGCAGCAGTCGAGTCTCAGCGGTCCAGTACCGTGGCAGACCACCGTCCGATGGGTGCTCGATCTGGCCCAGTCGCTAGTCCCACTTCACGAGAGTGGGTGCGCGCATGGTCGGATTGGTCCGGCATCGCTTCTTGGCGATCGAGACGCTGGATGGACGTTGCTGCGAGAACCGTTGTTTCCCCCGGTGAGCCCTCTGCTGAGTCGTTCCAGCAGCTATTCGATCGATGCCTGGAAGCAACCCTGTGCACTTCGCGCTGCCCCCGAGTTTCTCCTGCCCAATCAGTTTCCTACCCCTTCCAGTGATCTTTACGCACTCGGTTGCTGTTGGTGGGAGTGGTTGACTGGCAAACCACCTTTCGAAGCCGCTTCCAGGGAAGCGATCATGAAGCGGCACGCCATCGAGAAGCTAGTGTTGCCAGACGGGCTGGATTTGCCCGATGGTGTGATGCGTTGCCTCTTGTTCTTGCTCGCTAAAAACCCGGGGAGTCGATTTCGAGACGCTAGGCAGTTCTACCAGGCGCTGGTGCGGCAACCGGGAATCTCGCCGCCGCCAGTGCCACCGGGGCAAGCCGATGTGGTGGATTTGTCGGAGCGACCGAAGGATCGCAGGTTGGATCGTCGCGACGGGATCAAGGAGCCCTTGGAGAAGCGGTCGGCTGCGGCCGTCAATGACTCCGATGCGTCGACCCCTTCCGTCAAGCCATCCGGCCAAGGTGCCAGTGACCAAGGCATCGGTGTAGCGCCCTCTTTGGAGAAAAAGGACTCGCCGCCGATTGGCCATCGACCTGCCGGTTCGGAGGGAGTCAAGTCATCGATTCCACCCACAGCCGCTTCGGCACCCAAGCTAGTTCCTGGGCAAGCGAACTCGTCTCCTTCGATCACTCCAGCCACCGCACCATCCAAGGCACACAAGCCAGCCCCAAAGACGCCAACAGGAAAAGGAGGGGAGCCGGCGGTCGAGGCGCGCGGCGAGCCGGTGATGCAGAGTTCGCCAGTGATCCCAGCGCCAACGATCCCAGCGCCCGCGATCGAACCTTCTGTGGATCGAGCCGGGAGTGGGGCGAGCCAAGAAGTGAGGCCCAACGTGTCGTCACCAGGTTCGGGAGGGACCGAAGGGGCCAAGGCAAAGCCGCTGAGCGTGATTGGGTCTCAACAGCAGCCTAGTCCAATGGTTCAGAAGGATGCCTCTTCTTCAGCGGTTCCCCCACGAGCGGTCCCGGCGTCGACACCCACCAAACCAACTCCTGCGACGTCAACTCCTGCGACGTCAACTCCTGCGACGTCCACTCCTGCGACGTCCACTCCTGCGACGTCCACTCCTGCGACGTCCACTCCTGCGACGTCCACTCCTGCGACGTCCACTCCTGCGACGTCCACTCCCGCGACCTCAAGCCGTCCTTCGATCCCAGGGCGGCCCGCTCAACCAGCGATGGGAACGGTTTCGGAGGCGAATCGCGAGCGACCTGGGTCCTCGAATCCAGCGGCGAGGATGGCATCCAAGGGGACGGGTGCAGCAGCAACTTCCGCTAAGGGGGAAACGAAATCGGTACCGACTGTTTCAAGGAAAAGCGACTCTCAGGTGCTAGGAGAGAAGGCCGAGTTGCCGGGTGCCCCATCGGTTTCTTCGCCGCGTCGCAGCTTGCCGAGTGGCGCGAAGGCCAAGCCGGGGGCGACGCGGGCGTCGCGCGGTAAGGCGGCCAAGCGACCGTCTTGGTTTCTGCCGGCGCTGGGGGCTGCTGGAGTGGCATTGCTCGGAGGGATTGTCTTTCTTCTGGTGCCTCGCGACCCCACTCCAGCGCCTCAACCCAGTCCAGCCTCCGCTAGCGAGTTGACGAGCGACCTGGCGACGGGCGCTGCGGATCCTGAGAAATCAAAGATAGAAACCGATCCTCGGGAAGCGCTGTTCCAGGTGGTCGAAAGCGGCGATCAATCGCTCTGGCTACCGCCTCACGCGGGCGATCCGCCATCGATCGACCTGCTGCCTCCAGGGGCAATCGGTTACCTGTTTCTGCGGCCAGATTCTCTTTTCCAGACCGCGACGGGACGATCGGTCCAGCAGGTTCTGGGGGAGCCGTTGGAGCAGTTCTGGCGATGGACTCAGAATCGCATAGGAGTCGCTGCACCGTCGGTAGAGAGGTTGACGGTGGCCTTTTATCCCGGGGCGATGGAGAAGGGGGATATGGTGCTTCGAGTCGACTTGAAGCAGCCGCAGACCCTGGGCCAACTCCGTCCGCTGTGGGGGGATCCACAAAGCGTCAAGGTAGGGAAGCAGGAATTGCTCCAGCGAGGCAGCGATGCGATCTATCTGCTCCCGCAGCCTTTGCTGGATGCGGCAGAAGTGAAAACGTTTGTGGTCGGATCCAAGGAGCGGCTGACGGAGCTGGTGGAGCTGGAGGGAGCTGGGACGCCAATGAGGCGTCAGATGGATGCCCTCTGGCAGGCCATGGACAGTCGATCCGATGTGGCCATGATCGCCGAACCCTCGCTTTGGAATCAGGAGTTCCAAGAGATCATTCGCCAGGCAGCACCCGGTTGGTGGAATGAAATGAGTTTTCTGCAGGGATCCGATCTTCAGGGGTTCTCGTGGACGACGACGCTGGAACCATCTTGGTATGGCGAACTTCGATTGATTGGTAGTCAGCTTCAGGAGGCGGGGCGGCGCACCGAGTCGATGCGGGAGATGGTGTCGTCTTGGGCTGACAGGGCGGAGCGATCGATGGTGGAGCAGCCAGCGCATCCGTACTGGCGGGCGATTGCGGTTCGGTTGCCTCAGATGCTGCGATCCACGCAACCCTACACTAGGTTTGGTGTGGAGAATGGCCAATCGATTTTGAACTTCTATCTGCCCCCTCAAGCTGCCCCGAACCTGCTGACTGCGGCATGGATGCAGCGCCGCCCACAGCTGTCCATTGGGCAGGAGGTGAATCGATCCAAACCACTGGCTGCGGCAGCAGGGTCCGGTATGTCGATCGACGAGATATTGGCTCGACCGATTCAGCTTGCTTTCGATCAACAGTCCCTTGAGACGGCGATGCAATCGATCGTCGATGAGATCAATGGGGCACTTCCCGAAGGGACTCCTCCAATTCGGATGGAGATCGATGGGGGTGCCTTCGAACGGGATGGGATCACCCGCAACAAGGAGGTGAGGGATTTTCAGTTCCAGGGCAAGCCCGCACGCGACGTGCTGATCGATCTGGTCCGTAAAGCGAATCCCGAGAAGGTGCCGGAGCTCAACCAAGCGGCGCAGAAAGTGCTGTGGATCGAGCTACCGGATCCGCAGCGAAATGGCCATCCGAAAATCGTGATCACCACGCGGAAGGGGGCCGAAGCTGTTTCGGCCAAGATACCTAGAGAGTTTGTCCTGCCAGAAGTAAAACCGTGATGAACCAGCTCAAGTCAATTCAAACAAGCCTGCTTTGTATCGCTCTGCTCACCAGCGGATGGTGGGGTTCACCAAGTTATGCTGATTGGCCACAGATTCTTGGCCCCAACCGGAATGGCAAGGTGGAAGACGCCAGTCACTGGCTGAAGGATCTGCCGAAGGAAGCTCCCGAGACACTATGGGAACTCCGCGTTGGGGAAGGCTACGCAGGGGCGGCGATCTCGCAGGGCCAAGTGGCGGTGTTCGATCATCTCGACAGAAAAGATAGGATCCGTTTGATATCCCTTTTGGATGGTTCGGTCTACTGGGAGCAGAGGCTGGCCAGTGGTTATCAGGGAGGCGTCAACAATGATCGCGGTCCTAGAAGCGTCCCGACGATGCTGCCTGATGCCATCCTGTGTTATGGAGCCAGTGGGCAGCTTTCGTGCGTTGAGCGGCAAGATGGTAAGTTGCGATGGACGCGACCGATGAGGAAGGAATTCAATGCCAACGATGGCTATTTCGGAGCGGGGAGTACGCCTCTGGTCATCGGGGATTTGGCCATCGTCAACGTCGGGGGAAGCAAAGAAGGTAGTGTGGTTGCTGTGCGTCTGTCCGATGGACAGACCGAATGGCAGACGGCTGGGGCAGAAGCCAGTTACGCTTCTCCAATCCTGTGGCGATTGGGAGACGAAAAGATGGTTGTTGTTGTCACCCGAATGACGACAGTGGGATTGAATCCAGAAAATGGAGAGGTGCTTTTCGACTTCAAGTTTGGTATGCGTGGCCCCACGGTCAATGCAGCAACCCCTATCCAGCTTTCCTCTGGCGAAGTCTTTCTCACCTCTAGCTATGGCATTGGAGCTTCGATGATTCAACCGAATTCCAATCCTCTCTCCGTTCTCTTTCGTGATAAGCAGAGTCTTTCCAGCCAATACATCACACCGATCGAAATCGATGGTCGTATCTATGGATGCGATGGGCGAGAAGATGCCGGTCGAACCCAGCTAGTTTGCCTCGATCCAGCGTCTCCAGAAACACCGCTTTGGATCGAACGCATTTCGGAGATCACCCACCTGCTCGGGATGGGCAACCGCATTCTTGGAATAGGGATCAATGGCAAGTTGACGTTGTTTCAGGCCGATCCCAGCCGATACAACCCAGTTGCGGTACTCGATTTGCCGCGAGGCGTTTATCGTGCGCTTCCTGCCTATAGCAAAGGAATCCTACTACTGCGGGATAGCGAAGAAGGGTCGCAGCATCGTCTGCGTGCATGGAACCTGAATCTGGATTAGGAGATCGATCGATTCGAAGTGGTTGGCACCAATCTTATGCTACCGCACGCAAGCAGGTGCCGGTGGGAAAGTATCTCACGGAGGCACGGAGTCACAGAGATTCTGAGAAGCGAACTTGGATCGTTCAGGCCATGGATCTAGGCCGAACCGCCCAACCTTATGCTAGCTCTTCGTCGCAAAAGGTGGTTGGCACCAATCTTATGCTACTGCTCGCATGAAGGTGCCGGTGGGAAAGTATCTCACGGAGACACGGAGTCACAGAGATTCTGAGAAGCGAACTTGGATCGTTCAGGCCATGGATCTAGGCCGAACCGCCCAACCTTATGCTAGCTCTTCGTCGCAAAAGGTGGGTGGCACCAATCTTATGCTAGCCATCGCAAAAGGTGGGTGGCACCAATCTTATGCTAGCCATCGCAAAAAGTGGGTGACAACAATCTTATGCTAGCCATCGCAAAAGGTGGGTGGCACCAAACTTATGCTAGCCATCGCAAAAAGTGGGTGACAACAATCTTATGCTACTGCTCGCATGCAGGTGCCGGTGGGAAAGTATCTCACGGAGGCACGGAGTCACAGAGATTCCGAGAAGCGAACTTGGATCGTTCAGGCCATGGATCTAGGCCGAACTGCCCAACCTTATGCTAGCTCTTCGTCGTAAAAGGTGGGTGGCACCAATCTTATGCTAGCCATCTCGTGGCATGGCCGTCCCGGCCATGCAGTGCAGTATGGGCACCGTCGCCAGCAAATCGCAGGCGAGATGGGGCGGATGCGTCGGGGTGAAGGAGTGGGGTGAATGAGTGGAATGGGTGGAGTGCGGTTCTTTTTTGTGGGTTGAATCCGAGCGGGCCGATCGGCTACCATCCGCCCCCGGGTGAGTCCCTGGAGGACTGCCTTGAGAGAGCACCGCGTCAAGGAGGTCGCGTGTGGGGTCCAAACGCACGATCCGCCAAAAGCTGTTGATCGCCATGACGGTCCTTGGAACTGTCATTTTGGTGCTTGGCTACACCGGATTTCGAGGCGCTTACGCCTATCGCGATCTGGCGGTGATCCTCAGCCAACGGGCTGCGGAATTCCCGGTGGCCGATGCGCTGACTCGCGCCATCGACGACCTCCGTATCTCCTACCTTCAAACCGCTGCTCATGGTATCGACCTCCCCTCACTAGGCCAGGTCGTTGAAGGTACGCAGTGGTCGCGACGAACCCAGCACCGCGCCAAACTGCAGGAGGTCCGCGAAGCACTGGCTAGCTACAAGGCCCGCCTGGAAGTCCATGTCGGAAACGAAGCGAGACTTGGGGATCGCAGCCTGGAACGCCAGATGGTGCAGGAGATCGAAACACTCGTCCATGTCGTGCTGGACCGGAGCACCGAAGAGGATCTGTTTCGCGATCGCGTCGACTTCAGTCAACAACTGGAAGACCTCGACCGACTGTCCGATCGGGCCCATCAGCTTCCCACCTTCCTGCATCATCGCATGGCCTCCTTCCGAGACGAAGTCCGCATGCGCTACCGCACCTGGATCGCTCTAGCCTGGAGCTCCACCTTTTTCACGCTGCTTCTACTGGTGGGGCTGTGCGTCTACGTCCGTCGCGCCGTGATCCTCCCGTTCAAAGCACTGCTGCAAGGGTCTCGAAGGGTGGCCGGAGGCGATTACGAACATCGGATCATCATCGACAGCCAGGATGAATTGAGCGAGCTGGCACAGACGATCAACCGCGGCACCGAACGATTCCTGAAAACGGAACGCGAACTCCATCATCAAGTCCAGGAACGATCCCGCGAAGTGATTCGCAATGAGCAGTTGGCGAGCGTCGGGTTTCTGGCGGCCGGCGTCGCTCACGAAATCAACAACCCACTCGCCTCGATCGCCTGGAGCGCCGAAGCGCTCGAAAGCCGCCTGCATCGCATCCTCCATCCACTCACCAGCGATGCCGCATCCAATGAGACCCCCTCGCCGGAAGTGGAAACGCTCCGCAGTTACCTGCGACGCATCCAAGATGAAGCCTTCCGCTGCAAAGGGATCACCGAAAGATTGCTCGATTTTTCCCGACTCGGAAATGCCGAAAAAAAGCATCGCACCGACTTGGCTTCCCTGGTGCGAGATGTGGTCGATATGGTGCAGCATTTGGGGCAGTATCGCGATCGACAAATTGAATTCCAGCACAAGGACCCGATCTGGGTCTGGGCCAGCCCACCAGAGATCAAGCAGGTGGTGCTCAACCTCCTGACCAACGCGCTCGACGCCTTGCCCGAGTCGAAAGAAGAGGGTTGGGTCAAAATCGTCCTGGAATCAAACCGTACCCACGCCACACTGGTGATCACCGACAACGGCTGTGGAATGACCGATGAGGTCAAGCAGCATCTGTTCGAACCGTTCTTTACACGACGCCGCGACGGTCGCGGTACTGGGCTGGGGCTGCCAATCACCAGCCGCATCATCGCCGACCACGGAGGCCGCATCACCCCGCACAGCGACGGGGCAGGGCAGGGCTCCCGTTTCGAAGTCACACTTCCTGTCGAGGAATTTGAAGGTACTCATGAACGAACCTACCAAGCGGCCTGATTCGCTTCGCATCCTGTTTGCCGACGACGAACCATCGCTCCAGGAACTGATGCGTCTGGAGTTGCCGCAGATGGGCCATCGAGTCACCGTCTGTCCAGACGGTGCAACCGCGATCGCAGCGCTCGAAAAAGACAGCTTCGACTGCCTGATCGTCGACCTCGACATGCCAGGGCTTAGCGGCATGCAGGTGATCCAGCGCGCCCATCAGATGGCGCCGATGACTGAGGCAGTGGTGCTCACAGGGAAATCGTCGCTGGATACCGCCGTCCAAGCGCTCCGCTTTGGAGTCACCGACTACCTGACCAAACCGTGCAAGCTCTCGGAACTGGATGCCTTGCTGCGGCGCATCGCGCAGCGTCGTGAGCTGCGCCGAAACTACTTGTCACTCCAGCAGGAACTCGATCGCTGCCAAGCCGCCAGTCAGCTGATCGGCGATCACCCTTCGATGAAGACTGTCCAGCAAATGATCGCCAAAGTCGCGCCCACCCAGAGCACGGTCCTGATCCGCGGCGAGACCGGATGCGGCAAGGAACTGGTCGCTCGCGCGGTCCACCAAAAAAGCCTCCGCAAGGAATCCCCGTTCCTGGCCATCAACTGCGGCGCGCTCCCCGAAAACCTGATCGAAAGCGAATTGTTTGGCCATCTCAAAGGCTCCTTCACCGGCGCCGATACGCAGCGCGAAGGACTATTTGAATCGGCCGACCGAGGTACGATCTTCCTCGATGAAATCGGAGAGCTACCCCTGGCGATGCAGGCCAAACTGCTGCGCGTCCTGGAAAGCGGTGAGATTCGGCGCGTCGGCGACAACCAGACTCGCCGCGTCGATGTTCGACTCGTCTGCGCCACTCATAGGAATCTTGAGGAAATGGTCCAGCAGGGGACCTTCCGCGAAGATCTCCTCTTCCGAATCAATACCTTTCAGATCGATGTCCCATCGCTTCGCGAACGGATCAGCGACCTGCCGCGTCTGGCGGAGCATTTCTACCGCCGTTTCCGCCCCGAACATGCATCGATCGCCGTTCCAATCGCCCCCGAAACACTCGATCGACTCCTGGAACACTCCTGGCCAGGAAACATCCGCGAACTGGCCAATGTCATCGAACATGCAACGATCCTAAGCGACCATCCGCCGCTGCTACCTGAACACCTTCCTCGGCATATGATGGCCCGCGCCGCTCGCCCCACCGCGCCGCGCGCTACGGTGCCGATGAGCCTCAAGGAGATGGAAGACATTGCGATCCAGGAAGCGGTGCAGCGACACCAGGGAAACAAACAAGCCGCTGCCGATGAACTGGGGATCAGCCTCAAGACGCTCTACAATCGACTCAACGAACGCAGCGGCAAGAAAGCCGCCTGATGCTTGAGGTGATGAGGCTTTACTGTGCCTTTTGTGGGGCCAATCACCCTAGCGGCGAGGCGCTTGCCGCCGGTTCTTTCAAGCGTGATACCTGGTACCAACAGTAGACCAAAGAACCCGGCCGCTAGCGCGGTCCGGCTATAGCAGAACACTGCCACCGCACAAAACACACGAGCCATACGCTTGTGCCACGAGGTGAGCGCAGCACACTGGCGTGCTGGCCAATCACCCTAGCGGCGAGGCGCTAGCCGCCGGTTCTTTCAAGCGTGATACCTGGTACCAACAGCAAACCAAAGAACCCGGCCGCTAGCGCGGTCCGGCTATAGCAGAACACTGCCACCGCACAAAACACACGAGCCAGACGCTTGTGCCACGGTTGAAAACCAACTTCTTTTGTGTCGGTCCGTCTCGCTGCAAGAACCCCCTCACCGACCCTACCCGAGTAGTTCCGCAAGCTCCCTCGCCGAGGCCAGCGGATCGGCCGCACCGTGCACCGCATGGCTGACCGCCACGCGATCGATGCCACAACCCCGAACCTGGGCGATTCCCTCCCGCGTGATCCCGCCAATCGCAAAAGCCGGAATGGTGATCCGCTGCTGCACCGCGCGTAGCAGATCCAACCCCGGGAAATGGTCGAATGATTTGGTCTTCGACGGGAACGTCGGCCCACATCCAATGTAGTCAGCTCCCCCCTCCTGCGCCGCAATCGCCTGCTCCAGCGAATGCGTCGAAATACCGATCCACAGCCGCCGACCTATCAATTCCCTCGCCTCGTGAAGAGGCAAATCCTCTTGCCCCAGATGCACTCCCGCCGCGCCGCTCACCAGGGCGACGGCGATGGAGTCGTTGACGATCAGCGGCACACCGGTCGGTCGCAGCGCCTCGACTCCCTTCCTGGCATAGGCCAACAGTATCCCCTCGTCGGCGTCCTTGTCCCGCAGCTGCACCAGGTCGACGCCTGCCTGTGCCAGCCCTCGCAGTCGCTCTTCGAATCGATCCAGCGACTCCCACTGGGAACTCCCCGGACGCCGGCAATCGATCAACAGACACAGTCGACATGTCTTCAGCTTGCTGCGGTCATCGGCCAGCTTCAGCTGCACCTTGGCCGCGGTCTGATAGACTCCATACCGCAGTTGCTCCACCTCCCCGGCCGCCTTCGGATCCATCCCCTTGAGCGCTTCCTCCAGGCTTCTCAACCCCTGGCTGGTTCGCTCTGCTGCCGCCGCCGCGATCTGATCGATCGACGCTCTCCGCTGCTCACTGGCCAGCGAAATCCCCGTCCCCACATCGCCTGCCGTATCGCGCGCCGCCAATCGTTCGGCCGTCGGGATCGACCGAAGCGCTTCGGTCAGCCGATGCCGCTGCCCCTTCAGCTGCTCGGTCAGTTCCGCATCATCCAGCACCATCCTGGCAAGATCCTCCAGCGTGCGCAGCCCCTCAGCCGCTCGATTCGCACTGGCATCGACAATCCGCATCAACAGCAATCGCTGCTCCCCTGGACGCATCCGCATAACCCCCTGTCGAATCGTTTCCCAGCCCTAACCAAGGCAACCGAAGCCCGCTGCCACTCGCCTCTCCCATTGGACCCGATTCGGCTCCCGTGGAAAGAGTGTGGGCAAAGGAACCTGCGTCGGTTAAAATCACCCTATTCCGATTCGTCGCGAATGTGCCCTCGTAGCTCAGTTGGATAGAGCGCGGCTTTCCTAAAGCTGAGGTCGCAGGTTCGAGCCCTGCCGGGGGTATTTTTTGGGGGAGTATTTTTATTGCCCAATCGCTTTTCGATCGCTGGATCGTTTGCCCGCTCCGGTCTCCCCCGCTGACAACATCACACCCCCGGCCCTCCAAACACCGCTCCGTAGCTCTACCGCTCCATCGGCCACCTTGCCCGCCGCAGCGATGGGTGCCCGTTCCTTCCGCTCCAGCCAACGCATCGCCACACCTCCATTGACGAGGCATGGGAATGTCGATTGCCTACCTCTCCCGCCGCTGTGCCTTGCGATCGCAGATTCCGCTGGATCGCTTCGTCAGCTTCCGTTGCTCCAAACCATGGTGGTTCTTTCTCTTCAGCTGCTTCCTGTCGGTTAGCTCGTTAGAAAAAAATCTTGCTCAGGATCCACCACCCGTGGCTCGTTGGGACTTCGGTGCCGAAGAGACAACCAGCTACCGCACCGTGGGGGAGGTGCAGCGAGATCAACCTGGACCCAGGCCGCCCCGCTTCCCTGACCTCGATCCCGGCAACACGGCGATTCGGCTGGAGGGACGCGGAGCCCGATTGGAGATCGCCGACCCCGGATCCCACAGCCCCTACGATTTCGCGCAAGGCGACTCGATCACGCTGGAAGCCTGGGTGCGTATCACCGACCTGGGCGATCACGAATACCACACGGTGATCGGCAAAGGCCGAACCTGGCAACCCGGCATGTCGCGCGACAATCACAACTGGTCGATGCGCATCCGCCGCATCGATGGCAAAGGGCATCTCGATTTTCTCTTCGCTACCGACCCGGCCCAGTCGGATCCTACCGGCCCCTGGCATCGATGGACTAGTGATGCCATCCTGTCGCCCGATCCTCAGTGGCATCATGTCGCGATCGCCTACCAGTTCGGCAATCCAGAGTTGATCCGCGGCTGGGTCGACGGCAAGCCGGTCCAAGGCGACTGGACGATGGGAGGCCCTACCACGCTGCCGCCTGTCGTCGATGACGATGCCGTCTGGATCGGATCTTCGATGAACGGTTTGGCCGGCAACAGTTTCATCGGGCTGCTGGATGCGATCGCGATCCATCGCCGCCTACTGACCGATCAAGAGATCGAAGATCGCTACCACGTCGATGACAAAATCCCGACCGCTGTCGTCCGCATGCCGCAGATCGATGCGGTCCCCGAAGGCAAGATCGCTTTGCAACTGATCGAAGCCGTCGGCTCCCATAGCCGATGGCCCGATGCCGAAGAACCGCTCGCCACACCCACGCTGACGACCGATCGCCTTCCCGCTTTCTTCCTCCCGCGTCTTCCAACTCGATTCGATGCCTGGGGGATCCGCGACGCCTGGAAAGCCCCTCTCCTGGCGCGGCTGGCAGCCGATGTCGAACTCCCCGCAGGTCCTTCGACATTTCTGCTGCGTGCCCGAGGACTCAGCCGACTCTGGGTCGATGGCCACCTGGTCGCTCAGTGCGGCCCCCTGACGGGATCCCCTAGTGGCGAAGAGCCGATCACGCCGCTGCCCAAAGCGATCGCTCCAGGAGCTCGCATGCCCAGCTATCGCCAGCAGGAAGCGACGGGGCAGTTGCAGCGACCGGAGGCGGGGAAGGTTCGCGTCGTGCTGGAGACAATGATCGGTGGAAAGTCGTTTCGGCCCGAGCCGGGTGAGCTGCTGGTGGCGGTGCAAACCGCTGGCAGCGATGCCTTCCAGTTGCTCACCCCCACCGAGATCTCCATTCCTTTGACCGATGCAGGAATCGAACCTCTGCTGGCCAGCGAGCGGTCGGCGTGGAACTCCTGGGACGACGATCAGCGTCACACCCTGTCGGCCAGTCAGGATCACTACTGGCATCAGCGTCATCAATCGGCCCGTCAATGGCTCGCCTCACGGCCATCTCCCATCGATCGCGACCAAGGCGACTCGCAAGAGATCGATCGCATGATTCAGCATCGCATCGACGCACTCGCGGTGCAGCAGCAAGAAAGCCGCGAGGCCCCAAACCCCTTGGCCAGCTCGGCGGTCTCCATCCTGCAGCGGCACTGTGTCCGATGCCATGGGCCTCAGCAAGTCGGTGGGCTGGATCTCCAGCATCGCGACGGCCTGCTTGCTGGTGGCGACAGTGGTGAAGCAGCGGTGGATTTAGAGGATCGTTCCAGTAGTCCTCTGCTCCAGCGGATCGTGCACACCGACCCCGCGCTGCGGATGCCTCCTACAGGGTCCGGACTTGGGGAGGCGGATCGGCAGGTGCTTCAGGCATGGGTCGCTCAAGGGGCCATCTGGACCAGTGAAGTGGTTTTACCGGAGCGACTGGTGGCGACTCCTTTGCTGGATGATGCTGCCTTCCTGCGGCGCGCCACGTTGGATGCGATTGGTCTGCTGCCGACCGAAGAAGAACTGCAGCAGTTTCTCGCCGATCCTTCGGACGACAAACGTTTCCGCGCGATCGATCGATTGCTGGCTGACCCTCGGCACGCCGATGTCTGGATTCCCTACTGGCAGGATGTGCTGGCCGAGAATCCGACGCTGATCAATGCGTCGCTGAACAGCACCGGTCCCTTCCGTTGGTTTCTGGCCGATGCGCTGCGGGATCGCAAGCCGATCGATCGCTGGGTGACCGAGCTGGTGATGATGCGCGGCAATCCGCATACGGGAGGGAGCGCAGGGTTTGGGATGGCGGCTGAGAATGATGCGCCGATGGCATCGAAGGTTCAGATTCTAGCCGGTGCGTTTCTTGGGATGCAGATGCAGTGCGCTCGGTGCCACGATGCCCCGTACCATCGCACCACGCAGCGCGACCTTTTTGGGCTTGCCGCGATGCTGGATCGTAAGACTAGTGGAGTGCCGGCCAGCAGTCGCGTCCCCGCCGCCTTCTTCGAATTGCCAGGTCGGCAGCCGCTGATCCGCGCGACGCTTCGCCCCGACGAGACCGTCTCGCCCCACTGGCCGCTTCGCCAAGTGACCGGCCTCGACGACTCCCCCGCTCTCGACCCACTGCTGACCGATCCCAGCGACTCGCGGCAACGACTGGCTTTGCTGCTGACCTCGCCGGAAAACAAACGGTTCGCGCAGGTGGTCGCCAATCGCGTCTGGCGTCGACTGATCGGAGCCGGGCTGATGGAACCTCCCGACGATT
>Ga0315903_10003200_pt1 | contig 22977 bp, 25 predicted proteins | sample LakEriMetagenome_7_FD_203524 | JGI IMG/M metagenome (GOLD analysis project Ga0315903, IMG submission 203524) | Freshwater fungal communities from buoy surface, Lake Erie, Ohio, United States - Buoy 2 MA119 | ecosystem: Environmental > Aquatic > Freshwater > Lake | place: USA: Lake Erie, Ohio... | reverse complement strand
GGTGAAGGCTGTTAAGCTTGGTCAGCATCACTATTATGGCGACTTGTGTTCGGAGTGCGGATGTAACTTGTACAAATCTGAAAATGCTGCTTGCGAAGGCTGCAATTCATTCGAACTGATTTGGGGTAGCCACAGAGGTAATCAGAAGGTTTTCGTAAAGGAAAGGTCTAGTCTGCTTATCAGCGGAAAAATGATTCCAGTTCTCACCCACAAATCTGATCGAAAGATGCGGGAAGTTGCTAAGATGTTAGGCGCACATCGCTATCGCGGGCTACCCTGCGAATGCGGCGACAACTGGCGCTACACGAACCGAGGACAATGCGTTCCAGCGCACGTAAAATCGGCCAGAACCACTTTCGCAGTTCCAGCCGACTTCGATTTCCTGTTCGATTGAGTAGAGGGGTGTCGCTTAGCCCGACACCCTTTCGTACCCCTTCTGACGCCCATACTTCTTGAAACGCCGTTGTCCGACTTCCTGCCACCCTTCAAGCGAGCGCATCGCCTTGTTGATGTTGACCGACTCAGGGTAGGGGAACTTCTTGGGATCACCGCCGAAGCACTCGACCCAGATTTCAACGGCACAGGTCTGCGTCCGCACCTGAGCATCGCCGTCAGCGATGTCGCCGGTATAGTGGGGCTTGTTCAGCCATTCCTCGATCATCCCGCGCAGATTGTCGGTCATGCTCTCAACACGGCGGCTTTCTTGCAGCGCAAGCGCAATCTTGGCAGCATCACGGTCACGGATGTAGAGCGGCAACGTACCGAAGGGCTGCTCGGCGCGCATCGCCAGATAGGCTTGATACGCTTCTGCCCAAATCTGATCGACGTTCTCGGCCAGCCGGTCGGTGTCGATTTCTTCATCAGGTCCGAGCGTACATTCGACCGGCCAGAAACGCCGCCCACCCGTCTCATCCTTCAGGTACTTCCGGTCGTTCGTAGATCCCATGAAGATGCACTGACGCTGGAAGATCGACACGCGGCGAGCATAGGCCATGCGAGCGCGGTCTTCCTGACGAGTCATGAACGCCTTGATGTGGTTGACCTCGGCTTTGGTGAAGCCTGACAGTTCAGGGATTTCCAGAATCCATGCACCCTGCATCTTCTCGATCATGGCACGGTCGTCAGCGAAGTCGCCGTCCAGTTCCGCTGACCAGTCGCGGCCCAGCACCTTGATGAAGGTGGACTTGCGGCGACCCTGAAGCCCTTCGAGAATGGCGCAGAAGTCGAACTTGTGACCCGGCTCGAACACGCGCGTCACAGCGCCGATCAGGCTCAGCCGTGCCACGGTGCGATAGTAGGCGTTGTTCGGGGTCTTCAGGTATTCGATGAACAGGTTGTCGATGCGCGGCTGGCCGTCCCATGTGAGAGACTTCAGGTAGTCTTGCACCGGATGAAACGAGTTGCGCGCAGCACAGATTTCGATGGCCGCAACAAGGTCACGGTCGGACACCTTGATCCCGTAGCCACCTTGAGTCTTGGGCGCTTCGATCATGCGACGCAGCAGCGCGTCCTTGGTGTCGATCCACGGGTCGCCGTTCATCGGGTCGCGCACGCGCCAGATTTCACCTTCCAACTGGATGGTCGGCTTGGCGGCTTTCTTGCGACGGGTCAGCGTGCCGGGAGTGGTGTGCTGCACCAGCTTGTCCGCGAAGGCGTTGTAGCGGATGATTCCCTTGCTGCGCGGGTCGTTCTCGACGATCAGGGCGATGTTGTGCAGCGTGCCTTTGATGGCACCTTCTTCGTTCACATCGAGCAGCGACTGCCACTTGATTGCTGGGTCAGGTTTGACGGGTTCGGGGGCGTCGAAGGGGTCGTCTGATTCACCGCCCACGCTATCCCCAGCGTCACCGCCAGCATCGTCAGATTCATCATCAAAAAGGTGCGCAAAGTCACCCCCGACTGAATGAAGATCACTTCGTCCAGCAGTTTCCGCTTCCTCATCGTCCAGATCCTCCAAGTCGTCAAAATCATCAGCGAGCGCCGCGAGGCGGGCTTCCTGTGCCCACTGGCTGATGGTCGCCATCGTAACAGGGCGACCGCGATACTTGCCGAAGGACGCATATTTGCGACGCATCCCACGGCTGCTGTATTTCTCGGACTGCTGTGACAAGCGGTCCCAAATCTCGAAGCCCTCGTCGCTGCCGCCAAACTGGTGGTGGATCGCCTGACCCAACAACACCCAATCATGGTAGTCGTCGATGCGGCTCGACTCGATGTCAGCAAAGATGCGTTCGATCTGCCCCGACTTGAAGGTTAGGGCAGGGACATCCTCGTAATCGAAGTGGTCATGCTCAGCGACAGCGAGACGCGCAAGATCGTCGCTCGAAATCCGGTAGGCGTCGTCGAACTCGACTGCGAAACTGTCGAACTCGCGCTCCCAGACATAGGGTTTTCCGCTCGGATGGATCGACGGCGGCAACACGACTTGCTTGCCTGTGCCGAACAGTTCCAATTCCCAGTCGTAGTGCCAACGACCCTCGCTGTCGCGGTGCTTGCCCTCAGAGACAGCGAGACGCTTCGAACGAAACGGCTTGTCGGTGACGAAGTAGAGGTGGAACGACGCGCCACCTGACCCCGAGCGCACCATTGGCAGCGTGTCAGGATCGACAGGCAGCAGTTCGCGCAGCTTCTCCATCGCCTCGTCAGCGAGACTGGCAACACGAATGTCAGCGTCGATCACATGAAGGTAACGGTCGTCAGCGAGACGCGAAGGCTCGCCAAGGCGAACACCGATGTTGGTGCCGCCAGTATGCGTATTGCGCAGCGCCTCGAAGGTCTGGAAACCCCGCTCGGACCAGTCCTTCCCAATGGGGCGCTTCTGTCGCTGGTGCAACCAGTGAAGGGAAAAACCGAGACTGCTCAGTTCCCTCGCTGTCGCTAGAATGGAATCATCAAATTCGTTCACAAAATCGTCCCGCTTTCATAGGTGTAAGTCCTGAAGAAAGCGGAGCGTCAGGTGGCCTTGCCATAGACGAAGATGTCGAAGTCACGAATCGTCGGTCGTGGTTCGCCGCTGTCCACCAGCGCATCGACATTGGGCGATTCGAGCGCGAGTTCGAGAATCCGTTCGGCGTTCTGCGGCGTCAGGCAGCGACCCTCGCGCTTGCGCAGCCACTTGTAGACGGCCTCATGTGACAGACCCATTTCCTTGGCGAGACGAAGCACGTCGAACTTGCCGAGGACTGTCCGGTAGGTGGGGAAAATGTCGTTGAGGAACGTGTAGAGCGGGCCATCGGCCCACTGATCGCGGCGGCTGGACGCCATTGGGTATTCTCCTAGTTGAAGGTTTCTCGGTTAGGGGTGTAGCGCCAGCCGAAACACTTTTCAACCCTGTGGTGATGGTTTTTTCACTATGGGGTTGAAACAGCAACGCCGCTGTGCTTTAAGGTGCAGCGACTCGGCGTTGGCTCACAGCCGCACCGGAACGTCGAAAAACATCAACCCCAACATGGAAGGGACCAACTTACCTATGAGCCTTGAACAAGCACTCACCGCCAACACCGAGGCGATGACCGCTCTCGCCGCGATCATGGAAAAGGTCGCACACAATCAGGAGCGACTGCTGGCTGGTCAGCAGGCCGCAATCGAGAAGGTGGCGGCGGGAAACCCCGACAAGCCGACTCGCGGTCGCCCGAAGAAGAACCCCGAGCCGGAAGCCGAACCCGCAGCGGAGACCCCCGCGACCGATACCCCGACTACATCCGAAAAACCTGCCGACACGGCGTCTGGGGAGGCCGCTGCCACAACTGCGTCTGAAACCCCTGCCGCCGCGCCTGACGCACCGCCGCCGTTCAAGGACGTGTCGAAGCGGTGGCTGGACAAGGCCGAGAAGGGTAGCGACGAACACAAGAAGCGCGGTGTCGCCATCATGGGAATCCTTGGTCACTTCGGAGCGGGGAAGATGAGCGAACTGAAGCCCGAAGACGAAGACAAGGCGATGTTCTTCCTCAAGCGCCATGTGAAGGGTCTGCCGGTCAACTATGACGCCCCGTATGACTTTGCTGGCGATCCGCTTCAGGATGAGCCGGTGGTCGAGCAGGTCGCTGAAGCCGCTGCCGAAGACGACGACGATCTGTTCTGCTGATGAGTTTGCCCCGCTGCATGGGACTGTGTGGCGGGGCAATCCTTTTGAGGGAGTGATGAGATAATGGGTTGGAAAGAGTATCGCGCGCTACAAGCGTATGAAGACGAACGGGAAGCAGCATTTCGCGCTAGGTGTCAGCGAGAAACTGACGATGAGGCCATCACACAATTCGACCCGTGGGATTGGCTCGGGGTCCACTGCGGGGGATATTTCGAGAAGTTGGATTTGGAAATCATCTGCTTTTTGGTGCGGTTGAACCAGAGTCCGGTCCCGCCGTCTTGTGATCCCAATTTCAAGGGTACACCGGGGCAACTGCTCTGCGCGACACTTCTCTGCAACACCGACGCATTCGAATTCGAGGGCGATCCGACCAATCTGCGATTTGTCGGTGACGAACGCTTCTCGACATTGCAGGAACTTATCGACGCTTGGTCGGCATGGGCACAGAAGAGGTACGGATGACTGTTGAGCAGCGCGACTACACCGCCCACGCCAAACTCTCTCCATCATCAGCTTCGGGCTGGATGCAGTGCGCCGCCTATCCTGATGTCAACGCGCAGTACCTCAACGAAGACAATGAGGCCGCAGCCGAGGGCACCGCAGCCCATGCGATCAGCGACTTCTGCCTGACCCACGGCTTCGACGCCTACGACATGATTGGCACGGTGACGAACATCACCGGCAAGCGCCGCAAAAGCGTGAAGGACTCGTCGGGCAGGTGGATCAAGACCGACGAAGTGGAAACGGTCAACTGGTCGTTCACATGGACTGAGGACGACGCCGACGCACTGCAACCCGGCATCGACTGGATTCGAGAGCAGGAAGGCACGTTCTACGGCGAAGCGCGCGTCGATCTCTCAGACTGGCTCGGGGAGAACCAGTTCGGGACGATGGATCGTGTCATCTTGTCTGACAGCGGAATCCTCGTGTCTGACCTCAAATGGGGCAGGGGCATCGCGGTTCAAGCAGTCGGCAACAAGCAACTGCGCCTCTACGCGCTCGGGGCATGGAAGAAGTACGCATCGCACATCACCGATCCGGCGTTCCCCGTGACCATCCACATCGACCAGCCGCGCAACGCAGCAGGTGGCGGCTTTTGGACGGTGACGCTCGGAGAACTGTTAGAGTTTGGCGAGGAAGCCCGAGCCGCAGCAGAGGCGACACGCCAGCCCGAGCCGCCGCGCAATCCCAGCGTCGATGCGTGTCTGTGGTGCGCTGGTAAAGACGACTGCGACGCCTATCACAAGTTCAATCTGTCCTTCCTTGGACTGGACGACTTCAGCGACCTCGACGATCTGGAAGACTTGGCGCTCCCAGATCCACAGGGTTTCACGCCAGCACGTCGCCGCGTCATTATGGAACATGCGCCGCTCATCAAGAAGTGGCTCGAAAGCGTTCATGCGAGTCTGTTCCAAGCGGCGATGAACGGCGACGACACAGCGGGTCTGAAACTGGTCGAGGGTCGGAAGAACCCCGACAAGTGGAAAGACCCGAAGGCGGCTGAGAAGGCGCTGACTGCCCGTCTCGCTGAGAAAAGTTTCACCAAGAAATTGATTACCCCAACACAAGCGGGTAAGGCTATCTCTCCCGAGGATTGGAAGCCCATCTTCGAGGAACACGTAATCGTAGGCGCTCGCAAGCCGACACTGGTTGACGAAGCTGACGATAGACCCGCGCTGGAGTCGTTCACAGACGCAGGGGACTTCGACGATCTGGACGACGATTGACACTGAGAAACTGTGCCACTGTGCCACGGAGTAACTGTATGACTGATGAAAAGAAGAAGAACCCCCGCATCGCCACGCTGAAGAACGTGCGCCTGTCCTTCACTGACTCGCTCGGTGAGGCCAAGGCGACCGTCAAGAACGGCGTGCCGAAGCACGGCTGCAACCTGCTGCTCGAACCCAGTACGCCGGAATTCGAAGCCAACAAGAAGGCCGTGTTGGCTGCGATCACCGCAGCGTCGGAAGAAACGTGGGGCAAGCCCGACAAGTGGAAGAAGATCCTCGAAGACGATCCGAAGCGTATCCAGTATCGCAAGGGTGAGAAGTTCACCAATGCCGATGATGAGGTTTACACCGGCTACGCGGGCTGCATGGTCGTTCCCGGCTACGGCCCCGGTGGCACCAAGAACCCGAAGCGTCCTGCGATCATGGATCGCAAGAAGAACTGGGTCTGGAATCCCGACAAGGGTGCTGAGGCGTCGAACAGCAAGATTCTCGATGTGTGCTACAGCGGCTGTTATGCTGATGTGAAGGTCGAGTTCTACGGTGTGACCGGCGCTGACAACGGCGGCGACGGCATCTTCAGCACCATTCACCTCATCCGGTCGCGTCAGACTGGTGATCGCATGGCCGGTGGCTACCGTATCAGCGACGAGGATGCTGATGACTTCGACGATCTGAATGACGATCTGGACGACCTCGACGATGGTGACACCGCGTCGGGTGGCTCGGACGACGACGATCTGTTCGGCTGACTTCCACCTTGGGGCGGCGCTGCGGTGTCGCCCCTCACTTTTCGGGAATTTCTTATGCACATTATGATTGACCTTGAAACAATGGGTCAGCGTTTCGACGCGCCGGTTGTCGCCATCGGAGCGGTCTATTTTGACCCCGATACTGGCAAGTTGGGTGACGAGTTTTACGCTTCCATCAACATTGAAGATTCCTTCAAGGTCGGGAGAGCGGATGGTAGTACCGTGAAGTGGTGGATGCAGCAGGGAGACGCTGCGCGCATGGCCGCGATCAAAGGTGGCGAAAGTGTCTTTGATGCGTTGAAGCGGTTCGACGCTTACTACCGCAGCGGTTCACCTGTTTGGGGCAATGGGGCGACTTTCGACATCACCATCCTTGAATACACCTACGGGCGATTGGGTGGCAGCGCCCCGTGGAAGTTCTGGGACGTGCGCGACTGTCGCACCATCAAGGATCTCGGCTCGCATCTGGGCGTCGATACCAAGGTGCAGCAGGGCGTAGCGCACAATGCGCTCGATGATGCGAAGTCGCAGGCTCGCTGGGTTTCGGAAATGTGGATGGCGCTGAAGGGAAGCCGTGCCGTAGCGACCGATGATGAGGATGACATCTTCGGATGACCTTCTTCGACGCGGAAAAAACGCTTATTAGCGACACTGAGTGTTATAAAAATTTTTGGTCCATCGGTTTCCGCCGTGTCAGCGATGGGAAGACGCTGGTGATGGAGCATAGTCGTCGTCGCCAGATCGACCGCGACCGCTTGGTGTCGCTGCTCAGGAACAACACTATCGTCGGCTACAACTGGCAGTCATACGACGCGCCGATGTGCGCCGCAGTGATCGACGGGCAGGACAACGAGCAACTGAAGCGCACCAACGACCGCATCATTGTCGGCGGCGTGAAATACTGGATGGTCGAACAGCAACTCGGACTGGTGGTGCCTCGCAAATGGAGTTTCATCGACCTCATCGAGCCGCAGCCGAACGCTTTTGCGTCGCTGAAGACGCTCGCAGGCCGGATGCACGCCAAGAAGATGCAGGATCTTCCATACGACCCCGACACGCACCTGACCGAAGAAGAAATGGATCATGTGCTGTCCTACATGGGCAACGACCTCATCAACACGCATTCTCTGTTCGACGAGTTGCGCGAGGCGCTGGAAATGCGCGCCCTGCTGTCCAAGGAATACGAGACTGACTTCCTGTCCAAGTCGGACTCGCAGATTGGTGAAGGTATCATCAAGAAGCGCGTCGAGCAGGTAACAGGGCAGCGCGTCAACAAGGTCGAGACGCCATCGGGAACCTCGTTTCAATACAAGGTGCCGCCCTATCTGGCGTTCGAGAGCGACCAGTTGCACAGCATCTTGGAGCGCGTTCGCGGCACCGAGTTCTATGTCACCCGCGAAGGTAAGGTCGAACTGCCGAAGTGGTTGAGTGACGCGAATATTATCATTGGAGACACCACCTACGCGATGGGTATTGGCGGGCTGCACAGCACCGAGAAGAACCGTGCGGTTCACGCCGACGAAGAACACTTCATGCGAGATTACGATGTCGCCAGCTACTATCCGGCGATCATTCTCGGCTCGGGCCTGTATCCGAAGTCGCTCGGGCCGGTATTCCTCGACGTGTATCGCAAGATCAGGGACGACCGTATTGCCGCCAAGCAGGCAGGCAACAAGGTGGTCGATCAGGGCATGAAGATCGCCTTGAACGGAGTCTTCGGGAAGTTGGGGTCAAAGTATTCCATCCTCTACGCACCGCACCTGCTCATTGCCGTGACACTGACAGGTCAGTTGTCGCTGCTCATGCTCATCGAGCGGGCCGAGCGCGCCGGTATCTCGGTCGTGTCGGCCAACACCGATGGCGTGGTGTTCCGCTGCCCTGTCGATCTGGAAGACACGCTCAAGGGCATCACGAAGCAGTGGGAAGCCGACACTGGATTCGTGCTTGAGGATACCGAATATTCAGCCCTCTACAACCAGTCGGTCAACACCTACATCGCGGTCAAACCAGACGGCTCAGCAAAGCTGAAAGGTGCCATTGCAAACCCGTGGCGCGAGCGCGACAAGAATGGCCGCGTCAAGGATAAGCGCGGTACTCTGATGAAGAACCCCCAAGCTACCATCGTCTCGGACGCCGTGGTGGACTTCATCACGAAGGGAGTTCCTATCGAAGACACGATACGCGGCTGCACCGACATCAGGGGCTTCGTGACCGTGGTGAACGTGCAAGGCGGCGGGACATGGCGCGGTCAATATCTCGGAAAGGTCGTGCGCTACATCTGGGGGATCGACGGCGAGGAAATCTTCTACAAGAAGCCTGACCCGCGCACTGGCAACTTCAAGAAGGTTCCGAAGTCTGACGGCTGCATTCCGATGATGGATCTGCCCGACGAGTTTCCCGCGCACCTAATCGACTACGAGCGCTACATTCAGGAAGCGCGCGAAACGCTTATGGATGTCGGCTTCGACCGTCGCCCCGACCCCATCAAGCCGATCAGGTTGTATAAATGGAGCGCACCCCTCTGGTTCGCACTGGCGGTGTAACGTGGCACAGCAGGAACTCGAAGCCAGCGTCGAAGATGACGTGGTGACATGGGCCGAAGGCGAGGGGTGGCTGGTCCGCAAGATGCAGTATGTCGGTCGGCGTGGGTGCCCTGACCGCTTCTTCTTTCGTGACGGGCAACTGGTGATGATCGAATTCAAGCGCCCCGGCAGAAACGCAGCAGACCCACTCCAAGCCCGCGAGCATAAGCGATACGCAGCCGCAGGCTGGAAGGTGCATCTGGTCAACGACCGCGATCACGCAAAGCGGATACTCAGCTTCTATGATTAAGCGACCCGTTCGACCCCGCTCGATGCTGCGCGACGACCAGAACTTCATCGTCGATACGATCAAGCAAAAAGACGGCTGCATGATCGTCCTTGGCATGGGTGGGGGTAAGACCGCCTCAACTCTGACCGCGATTGTCGATTTGCACGATGAAATCGACCGCTGGTTGGTGATCGCACCACTGCGCGTGGCCCGCGACACATGGGCCGACGAAATTGCTGAGTGGGAGCATCTGCGCGACCTCGACTACGCTGTTTGCGTAGGAGCGCCAGCAGCACGGAAATACGCACTGGCGAAAAATGCCAAGGTGACGATCATCAACCGGGAAAACTTAGTCTGGCTCTCCAAGGAACTCGGCAGCGTTGAAAACTGGCCGTGGGATGGGTTGGTGATCGACGAATCCTCCATGTTCAAAGCTGGAAAGAAGCGCACTACCAAGACCAAGCGGAAGCGGTCAGACGGCACCACTGTCGTCAGCAAAGGTGGTAAGCAGACGGCCTTCGGCGTTCTCTCCACAGCCCGCAAGAAAGTGAAGAAAGTCGTAGAGTTGACCGGCACACCGGGGGAACTGCTCGACCTCTGGGGGCAGATTTACCTGATCGACAAGGGTGAACGTCTCGGGACAACACTTGAGGACTACAAGGCGCGCTGGTTCGACGAGAACAAGTATAGCCGTGAAATCAAGCCGCGCTCTTACGCCCATGATGAGATCATGGAGCGGCTGAAAGATGTGATGATTAGCATTCCCCCGCGAAAGCTGGTCGAAGATCCTGTCCACATCCCCGTCAAAGTGCAACTGCCGCCCGAGGCGATGGCTGAATACAAACGATTCCGACGAACCCTTGTCAGCGATCTGCATGACGTTGAAGCCGTCAACGCGGGCGTTCTGACCAACAAGTTGCTCCAATTCAGCGGCGGCTCGATGTACCGCGAGGACCGCAGTATCGCAGCCGTTCACACCGCAAAACTCGACGCCTTGGACGACTTGATCGAACAGGCCAACGGCGAGTCGGTGCTGATCTTCTACGGGTTCCAGTTCAGCAAAGACCAGATCCTGAAGCGCCACCCTGACGCGGTGGTTTTCAACGAGTGCGACACCGCAATCCGAGACTGGAATGAGGGTCGCATCAAGAAACTGCTCATGCACCCGAAGTCCGGTGGTCACGGCACCAATCTTCAGTATGGCGGGCACATCGCCATCTGGTTCGACCTTACGTGGAGCCTTGAACTCTACCTTCAGGCGAATGCGCGACTCCCGCGTCCCGGCCAGAAAAACATCGTCGCCATCTACAAGATTCTGGCAGAGGACACGGTGGATGAGCGAGTGGTGGCGGCGCTCGACAGCAAAGAAACGAACCAGCGGGCGATCATTGACGCCGTGGAAGCGGAAATCGTGACCGATGTGGATTTCAACACTCTGTTCAGTTGAAACACTTTTCAACATAGACTTGACAAACCCTCCCCCAAGGCGCATCTACTGCGACCATAACAGAACGGAGAGACGCCATGTCACCCGCCCGCAAGATCGCTCTGACACCGGAACGCATCATCCGCGATCCCGAGTTTGCCAAGCGTCTCGACTCCGCTTGCACAGCAGGTGGTCAATGTCCCCCGCTGCACAAGGGGCGACTGACTTGGGTGCAGAACGAACTGAAGCGCCGATTCAAGGAAGAAGTCAGCGTCGAGACAGTGCGGAAGTGGTTCGCAGGTGAGGCTAAGCCGCGTCAAGACAAGGTGGCGATGCTGGCCGAACTGCTTCAGGTCGATATGTCGTGGTTGTCGCTCGGTGTCGATAAGGGACTGGCACCGCGAGAGGCCATCATCAAGGGGCGGGAGATACGCGGCGCTGTGAACTTGGTTGCAGGGTTGATTGAAATGGACGGAGGCCACGCAGCTTTCGCCAGCGAGGTCGAGCAGAAGCGCGGCGTGGATCTGCACGCCATCATCAAAGGTGCGAAGTACGACTTCGCAGTGGTGGTTGCAGAAGACGGTGTATTCAGGGTTCCGGTCAGCAGCGAGGCAGTGGTTCTCGGAACTGTCAAGCGGGGCTTTACATTTGAAATCTACGAGATACCGGAGTCGGCTATCGAGCGTGGATCGAACCGAGGTGGCATGGTTGAGGTGAAAACGTCAGCCAAGGGGTTACGACGAATCCAGACATTTGCTCAGCGATTGGGTTGAACTGTCAACATCAAAGTGATAGAGCCTTGGGGAAACCATTTTTCGGGGTTCTTGACCTATGCCCACAGCTTCTGAGTATCAGGCCGCAGTTTCCAAGTCGGTTACGAATATGGATCGACTCGATCAGATCGTTAACGGCGACGCCGATACCGTGGTGACAACCGATAACGGTACGGTTCCGAGTATCGCCAAATTGCTTGAAGACAACACTCCGAGCGCGGCGTCTCCCGTTTTTGTAATTACGGGAACGACTCACACTCTATCTTCAGAAAACTGCAACGCAATTCTGGTTTTTACCAATAACAGCGACATTACTCTTACCATTCCAAGCGACGCTTCGCTGAATGCGCCGAATGGCTGTTTCGTTGAAATCTTGCAAAAGGGCGATGGCAACATTATTCCGACTGCGGGCGCGGGCCTGCAACCTCTGGAAGTTAAGGAGAATTTTAGTCGAAGTTCGGCCAAGCACTCTGTCATAGGACTCCGAAAGCGTGCCGCAAACACATGGTATTTCACCGGAGACATGAAATGAGAACTTTTAATATGCCCCTGTCTTTCGGGGTTATTGCGGCAGCGAGTCCCATTGGCGCACCATTCACTTCGATTGCGGCTGACGGGTGGCAGGCAACCGTCGCCAACCCCACCGATCTTAGCCTGACGCCCTTCACCGTGGGCCGCGCAGGGTTTGACGCGAACGGCACGGCGACCACCATTAATGACACCCTGCTGCTGACCAAGCGGGTGCGGCAGGTGTTCCCCAATCAGGCAAGCTTCACCACAGACAAGGTGGCCGTGTCGGACTACATCTACGCCGCCGACACGATCATCGGCGCAACCAACAACAGCGCCGTAGTTAGCCCCAAGCCGATTGCAACTTGGGGCATGGCTGACCGTATTGTTGTTGGCAACAGTATCCCTTGGGAGATTATCGCGTTCCACCGCGACGCGCGAGCTGGGCGGCAAGTCGTTTGCGTCCGCGTTCGAGCCACTGACGGGACTAATACAACTGCCTGGCAGACTGTTAGCACAGTCACGCTCTCAAGCTATTGCGAGGATGCGCAGGCACCCGAGGTGTTTGCAGGCACGCTGGATATTACCTCGCTGAACAATGATGCGACGATTACGCTGCAAGGGCAGGTGTTCCCGTGGTTTGGGGTTTCGGGTTCTGTGCTGGAAAGCAACAGCGAAACCGAGTTCCGTTTTTCCAATCGCTTCTTTTACAAGAGTACTGGCCTCGCGTCCGCTCCGAACCTGATTTACGTTTCGAGCAGCGGCAACGATGCTACGGCGGTGGTATCAACCAATGCGGCAACCGCCAAGGCTTCGCCTGCGCTGACGGTAGGCGGAGCGATCACGCGGCTCGCGGCGGTGCTGGGCAGCGGCTCTACCAATGTCTTGTCTGGCTCTCGCGTGCGGATCACCAACAGCGTGAACATGGGTAGCGTGTCTTTTGGCACTTATCGAATGGACGGGGCAGGTATCATCGTCGAGCGTGACCCTGATGTTTCGCGGGCAACTGCCAACGTCACATGGGGCACTGCGGATATTCGCCTCTGGACTTCAAGCAATAGCGGCGCGGTGACGAGCGAAAATGCGATCATGTTCGAGGACATGACGATCACCCGCACGGCTGATTTTGGCTTCCTCGGGGAAGGCGCTCGCAAAATTCACGCGCAGTTCCGCAATGTCTCCTTTAATTTCAGCAACGCGGGCGCGGCGAGCGCGATGAAAAGCAATGCCCACTTGTCCGTTTTCGGTATGGCGGCGAGCAACTACAACGGCGGCTTTGCTTACACCACCGCTGGCGACAATCGCATCATTCGCGGGCTGACCGGCAGCTTCAACAATCTCGCAATCGAGGGCTATAATGTTATCGGTTGCAGCCTTGCCGCTGCGCGGATTGACTATCCGGCAGCACAGCGCGGCTTCCTGATCTACAACAACAACTTGCCCAGCCCGCCCGGAACAAACTCGGCCATTTACGTCCGCACCGCCAGCGCGGGGCAGAACATGGCGGGCGCAGTGGTGCAGAACGTCGTTCCGTGGATTAGTTCGACCAGCAACCCGGCGATCCGCATCGCGGGCGACAGCGACAACGGCAACCTGACGCATCTTGTCTGCCACTTCAACACTGCGGCAGGGGTTGAAGGTTACGGGCGATACAACGTCATTTATGACGATACGGTCGGCACTGCGCGCACGCACGTTCTGGTCAGCTTCAAGGGCAATATCGGCCCGCAGATCAACACCAAGGGCGACGTGTTCATGAGCAACGGTGCCCGCACCGGCAACTTCGCCTTCCACCACGGCGTCGGCTGCGCGGGCAATTTCGCCCGTAATCTGGACAGCGGCGGCGGCGGGCTGTCGTTCGGTCAGGCTTACGCGGGGATCGGCTCGGTTATCAACGGCGGGAATATCCTGTTTGTCGATGATCGCGCCACAACCTTGCCCGGCCCTGTCGCGGGTTCGTCGGGCGGCAACTACGATCTGCAAGGCGGCTCGCCTGCACGCAACCTGTTTAGCCAATATCCGCTTGCCCGCGACTTTGCCGCAGCCGCGCGCGAGACTAGCGGAACGGTTGACGCGGGGGCTTACGCATGAGCCTTTTGATGGCGTTCTTGCCCGCCCTATGGTTGCTGCTATTCGTGTTCCCGCCCACGGTGGCGGGGAACCATGCCGAGCATAACGCTATGCGGATTGTAAAGCCCGCTGGGCCGATCAATCCGGGTGGCAGCAACACGGCCTTTGCGCACATTCAGGAAAAGGGCGAGTTTCGGCTGCACAAGCTGCTGGCAATCGCGGCGGGCCTACCCTTCGTTTTTGTTGCGCCCGAACCTTTGGCGTTGGGACTGTTTGCGCAGGCGTTGGTGATGGCGGCGGTGGACAGCTTCAGCCGCAAGATCGAGGCCATCGACTTTGCAGGGCATGGCGCGGAAATTATTGCTGCGGAGCGCGCTGGCGATTGGACTTATCGCGCCGCCGAGATCGCGCGGATGCAGGGCGATAGGGATAAGCGCGGTCAGAATGTCGCGGCCCTGTTGCTGCGCTGGGAATGGTTGGCGCGAATCGTTTGGTGGCTGGGCCGCTGGTAAGGTTGTAACTTTGCGAGTTTGGGCCAATCAATCTAATAAAAACAACATCATTTCAATCCCTCTCCCGCTACCATCCATAGTCCCACGGAGACCCAGCAGCTTTGAAACTGCTGGGTTTTCTTCTTAGAGCGTCCCAGTGCGTCCCAGTGGGAGTTGTAATAGGGCTGTAAATCTGGAATCCTTCGTTACAACTGAGGGAGAACAGATGAAGCTGAAAACCGATGATGTGAGGGCTGCGCAGCCGCGCGATAAATCTTACCGACTGGCGGATGGCGCGGGACTGTCGCTGCTGGTCATGCCGAACGGCTCGAAATACTGGCAGTGGATCTTCAAGGACGCCGGTAAGACAAAAACGGTGTCGCTCGGTTCTTTCCCCGAGATCAACCTGAAGGACGCGAGGGACGCGGTGTTCGCCGGTCGAGCGAAGCGCCGCATGGGCGAGCAGCCAACACCCCAGCGCACCATCACCTTCGAAGAACTGTTCCGCGAGCATCTGAAGGTCTGGGAGACAGGGAAGGTGGCGCGACACATAGACATCGTGAAGCGTCGCATCGAGCAGGACGCGTTGCCAGAAATAGGCGCGATGCGGCTCGACCAGATCAAGCCTGTCGATGTGATCGCCATGATACGCAAGGTCGAGGAGCGCGGTGCCTTGGACGTGTCGCGGCGGCTCAGGCAGAAGGTGTCGGAGATTTTCGGCTACGGGATTGCGATGGGCTACTGCGACACAGATCCGGCAGCGCGAGTCGGTGCGGCAATGCGACCACGGCCAAGGGTCGAGCATATGGCGAAGGTGGACGTGACGGATGTTCCGGCGCTGCTGCGCGCCATTGACAGGTATCAGTTTCCGGTCGTCAGGCTGGCGTTGAAGTGGACGATCCTCACAGCAGCCCGCACCACTGAGACACGGGAGGCGCGCTGGTCAGAGATCCGTGACGGCGTTTGGGTGATTCCGGCTGAGCGCATGAAGATGCACCGTGAGCATCGGGTTCCGCTGTCCAAGCAGGCTCTGGCGGCGTTGGAGGAACTGAAGGCCCACCGTCGCGGCGAGTATCTGTTTTCCGGCCCGAGGCGACCGACGATCAATGCCAATGCGCTGATCTATGCGCTGTATGATTTGGGCTGGCGCGGCAAGCAGACCGTCCACGGCTTTCGCGGGCTGTTCAGCACCGTGCTAAATGAGCAGGGGTTCGACCGCGACTGGATCGAAATGGCGCTGGCGCATTCGGATGATTCGGTGCGCGGCGCTTACAATTCCGCGCTGTATCTCGACCAACGGAAGACAATGCTTCAGTGGTGGGCCGACCGATTGGATGAGTGGCGGATTGAAGGGATGTGGGAGTGACGATTAGCGGTAGGGATTCGAACCCACGGTCCCCTCAGTATTGGCTTTCGTGCGCCACTGAACGGAACTAGCACGTCTTGCGCTTACTCTTTCGCGTTCAGCCTTTGACCAGACTCGGCAACGCAAAACCGTCACTCCCAATAACAGTAACACTGAGTCTCGTTTACCCACGACGAGAAAGGCTTCGGCTCCCGAGGGATAATGGCGCTATTTCCGCCTTACACCTGTGCCGCTGTTATCGGTCGAGAGCGGTGGTTCGTCACGGACCTGCTAAGACTGTTAATTCAGCCCGCCCGCTCGTTTCCGCACCACTCCCGATGAAACTGCATCAAGCCTTTGCAGTGCAATCCGCAGCCTCTATACCCTATACAAAGAAAAACCCCCAGCGAGACTTGCGCCTCAAGCTGGGGGTTCCGAGGTGGCACACTAGCAGAGGGAGGGCTGCTGTGGGCCTGCGGGGCTGGTTACAAGGCGACAGATATAGCCGATTCGGAAACCAGTCAACCAGAAAGTGAAACGCCCTGCTGCGCGTGACTCGGCAGCAGGGCGATCATATTCGGATTGGCGGCGGCAGATTGGGTTCCCTCACCGAGCGTTACGGGGATAGATCATCAGCCGCCTCCTATGTTGTTGGACAGGTCGCAGCGTATCAGCGAGGCACTTGACCATCAACCGCTAATCACCTAATCACCAGAATGTTGAAAAGGAGCGGACCCCTTGGCTTATACAGTCAAAGAAATTTTCCATAGCGTTCAGGGTGAGGGCGCGAACAGCGGCACATCGGCAGTTTTTGTCCGTTTCGCTGGGTGTAATTTGTGGAGTGGTCGCGAGGCAGATCGAGAAACTGCGATATGCCGGTTTTGCGATACCGACTTCATCGGTGGTACTCGTATGTCTTTGGGTGAAATCACAGATGCGATTGGGCGCTTCGCGGCACCGCTTGTGATTTTCACTGGGGGTGAACCGGCACTTCAATTGGATCAGCAACTTGTCGATTCCGTTCGAGGGTTAGGTTGCTTAGTCGCGGTCGAGACAAATGGCACGCGACCTCTACCAGATGTTGATTGGATCTGCGTCAGCCCTAAAGCCGGAACCGATATTGTCGTTCGAGCAGCGGACGAACTGAAGCTGGTTTACTCTCAAGAAGGTATCAGTCCTCAGATGGTTGCTACTTTGATTGATGCTCGCTTCAAGTGGCTCAGTCCAATGGACGGGCCGAACCTTCAAAGAAACATTAAACTGGCATTTGAGTATGTTCATCGACACCCAGAATGGCGTTTGAACATTCAGGCACATAAGGTTTGGAATGTACGATGAAAATAGTTAAGCGTATCGTAGTCGGTGCAGTTTTTTGTGCTGCCCATAAGGACAAGTTTACCGGCCAGCTTCACGGCCACACTTGGGAGGTCGAGGCTACATTTTTGGCCGGTCGCAATGCTAGTGAACTCCAAGAAGAACTCGTCGCCGTTTTGAAAACGTTAGATCACTCGCTACTGCCAGATAACTTGGCATGGAGCGAAGATATTGCAGAGTTTGTTCTGCAATCGCTCGACGGCTGTAAAGCTGTGGCTGTCAAGCGCCCTCTTGAGCGTATCTACGCTTATGTTGAAAGGATAGAAAATGACCGATAGTCGATTTGTTCAAGGTGGTTTCGAAGACCGCTTCACCGTGACTCGCAAGGACGGGAAACCTTGCAACCCTACTGCTCGTTATATTGTTCTTGATTACTCGGGGCGTGTCCCTCACGCACTGGTCGCATTGAATGCATATGCCGACTCAGTTGAGATTGATAACCCTACGATGGCGTCGGATATTCGTGCAGCACTGGCTGATCCTGAAAGCTGGCCTGCGCAGCACGACTGACATGATTCACTATCACGGTGGCCCGATCACCCCAGATACTTGTGCGCTCAGGGCATGGTCGGGTCGCCATGCTTTCGTAAGTTATGCCCATCCGCAGCAAATTGGATTGGCGGCTGAAGTGTGCCAATCTTTTGCGCTGGACAACGGTGCTTTCTCATTCTGGAAGGCCGAGAAGCCGGTGAATTGGCCGAAATACTATGAGTGGGTGGAACGGTGGCGCAGACATCCCGGCTTCGATTTTGCGGTTGTTCCCGATGTCATCGAAGGTTCTGAGGATGAAAATGACACATTGGCAGAGCAGTGGCCGTTTCCGAAGCACGAAGCCGCAGTTGTTTGGCACATTAACGAGTCAATCGAAAGGTTAGTTCGACTCGCTCGTATCTGGCCTCGCGTGGCTATTGGTTCGAGCGGCAAATATGATGTTTCATCGCCTCGGAAGTTCCTGCCTAGGGCAACAAGCGCGATTCACGCGATATGCGACAATCATGGGCAACCCATTTGCAAACTTCACGGACTGCGAATGTTGAACCCGACAATCTTCTCAGTTCTACCCTTAGCAAGCGCCGACAGCACAAACGTCGCTCGAAACATCAAGATCGACAAAGCATGGAAGGGCACATATCAACCAAAGAGCCGTGAGACGCGCGCCGCAGTTCTGGTTGAACGAATTGAGGCGTTAAACGGAGCAGGGTCACTGCCCGATCCTTTTGAGTTGTTGTTCACGTAAGGGAGTGTGAAATGAAATCGGTAGTTTTTCTTTCAGGCGGTATAGATTCGACTGTCACATTAGCGATTGCTCTGCAAACCTCTGAGGTTCACGCTATAAGTTTCGATTACGGCCAGAGGCACATAAGAGAAATTGAATCGGCTATTCGGGTCGCAGAGAGTGGTAGGATAACCTCTCACCAAATCTTACCTGTCCCTCTGTTCAGATTTGGAGCGTCAACACTCCTAAAAACATCACCACAGGAACCACGCACAGAAGCGGCGTCAGGCTTGGCGGATACCTATGTGCCTGCCAGAAACACTGTGATGATCGCGTTAGCCGCAGCCTACGCAGATAGTATAGGCGCATCTACAATATGGGTTGGTGCTAACGCCGACGACTACGAAGGCTATCCAGATTGCAGACCGCAGTATTTCGAAGCATTCAACCTCACCCTTGAGCGGGGTACAGTTTCGAAGCCGACCATTCAAACGCCGCTCGTAAACTTGAAAAAGGCCGAAATCGTCGGACTGGGTGACGAATATGGTGTGGATTTTTCGAACACATGGTCGTGCTACAATCCAAAAGGTGACTTCCATTGCGGTCAGTGTGATAGTTGCCGCTTACGCAAGTCGGCATTCAGAGACGCGGGTGTGACCGACCCCACGCTTTACGCGACTTGACCATCAACCGCTAATCACCTAATCACCAGAATGTTGAAAATGGAGACTCGCAGCGATGGAGTTCTGGCGTCTGGATACCGTCATTCAGAAAACGGGGCTTTCCAAGTCTGAGATTTATCGGCGCATCGGTGAGGGGACGTTCCCCAAGTCGCGGAAGTATCCGAACTCCGAGAAGACTTTCTGGCTGAGCAGCGATGTCGAGGCATGGCAGCACAAGGTATTGGGAGTGTGCGCAGATGTATGAGGAAATCGTCGAGGCTGTTGGTGAACAAGAAGCCGAGCGGCTGATTATCTGCGAGTTCGGCACCATCGAATTTGTGCATCAACATTTGGTTTCTCTAGGTACTATCGAGACAGTTTGTGAGTGAACACGACGACTTCGACGCACTGTTCGACGATGAACCGACGCCCGCACCCCGCCGCCGCGTCAAAGCCACCTATCCCGAGGTGAAGGAAGACACGCCGGTCGAGGACGCGGATATGTATGCGTTCTACCAGTCAGCGGAAGGCCAGCGGCAGATCAGAATGTCGTCCACTGGTCGCGGCCACGCGGTCGATGAGAAGAAATTCTATATGCCAGTGGGCGTCTCGTTTCTCGCCAAGGTGCTTCGCCTCAACGCAGAAACTGTGCAGCGCCGACTCAGGACGGTGACGCCAGTGGGTCACGCCGGAACCAGCCAGAACCGACCGCTCTACGACTTCGCGTCGGTGGTTCCGTATCTGGTCAAGCCGAAGATGGATATTCGCACGTATCTGCGGTCGTTGAACCCCGCTGATATGCCGACGAACATCAGCAAGGTTTTCTGGGAAGCAGAGCGCATCCGCAACAAGACACTGCTCGAAACAGGCGAAGCATGGCCGACCGAGAAGGTTCTCGAAGTCATGGGCCGCGTATTTATGATGATAAAGGATCGCATTCCGCTCATCACTGAGGGGATGCGTGAAGAAGGTATCACTGACGACCAGATGCAGAAGTTGCAGGCTGCGTGTGACCAGTTCCAGAAGGATCTGCATGAAGCACTGGTTGAGTTGCCGAAGGTGAGCCACACGCCGTCTCGGATTGCCGAGGTGGGCGTGGGTATCGAAGATGGGAGTGATGTGGAATGAGCCGCCTCACCCGTATCCGCTGGAAGGTGTACTGGCGAGTCGTGAGCCTTTGGGTCACGCTATCCAAAGTCTTGTTCGAAGGCTGCGAGCGTTGCGGCGCTGTCCGAGGCGTGGAACTTGAGTCCTCGCGCACGCAGTATCACTGGGAAAACTATCACGGGCGCGAAGACACACCTGCCGATCCGAACCGCCGCGTCAGGTTGTGCCGTGATTGTGCTGCTGGGCATCACCAGCACTGGGACTCGATGTGGCACGACTATTATTCGGGGTTGCTCTGAGACCTTATGCCTACCTACAACTCCATCGAAGAAATGATTCTCGCTACTGCCGATGCGGTGCGACCTCCTGAGCGCATCAGCGTCTCGGAAGCTGCTGAGCGGTATCACATCGTCAAGAACCCCGGTCAGCACGAAGGTCCGTTCAGCCTCGACAAGACGCCTTATCTGCGCGAGCCGATGGACGTGCTGACCAGCCTCGATTTTCGCTACATGACCTTCGCCGGTCCCGCGCGAACGGGCAAGTCGGCCATGATGATAAACTGGCTCTGTCACACCGCGATCACCGATCCGGCTGACATGATGGTCGTTCACATGGCCCAACACACAGCGCGAGACTGGTCGCAGGCAGACTTGGCGAAGGCGCTGCGCAACAGCCCAGAACTTCGCAGCCGCCTGACACCCGGTCGCCAGAACGACAACGTGTTCGATAAGCACTTCCTGTCTGGGATGCGGCTGCTGGTGACATGGCCGACGATCAACAACTTGTCGGGCAAGACGATTCCACGTCTCTGGCTCATGGACATGGACCGTATGCCGCTCGACGTGGACGGTGAAGGCTCGCCGTTCGATCTGGCTGCGAAGCGCGCTCAGACGTTCCGCCGCTACGGGATGTGCGCCGCAGAAGCCAGCCCCGGCTACGACATTGAAGATCCCAAGTGGATGGCGAACGACCCGCACGAAGCGCCGCCGACAAAGGGTGTCTTGAGTCTCTATAACCGTGGCGACCGCCGCCGCTGGTACTGGGCTTGTCCACACTGCGGCAGCGCGTTCCAGCCTCAATTCAAACTGCTCGTCTGGCCGAACCTCGAAACCAAAGACATCATGGAAATGGCCGAGCAGACCGAAATGGCGTGTCCGCATTGCGGCGGTCTGATGAAACCCAGCCAGCAGCGTGAATTAAATCGCGGCGGCAAGTGGGTGAAGTCGGGTCAAGTCTGGCACCCTGAGACGGACGAAATCACCGGAACCCCGCGACGCAGCGACATGGCTTCGTTCTGGATGTTCGGGCCTGCCGCAGGCTTCACCGACTGGCCGGAACTGGTCAAGAAATACCTTAACGCGCTGAACGATTTTGAAGCGACCGGCGACGAAGGGCCGCTGCGAACCACGGTCAACGTCGATCAGGGTGAAGCGTACCTACCGAAGACACTTGAAGGTGGTCGCCTGCCCGAGACACTGAAGGCCCGCGCCGAAGATTGGGGCGGTCACGATGCAAATGGAGACCCCTATGTTCCCGAGCCTGTCAGATTCCTTGTTGCAACCGTTGACGTGCAGGCAGGCGGACGCCCCAGTTTTGTCGTTCACATCTTCGGCATTGGTGTTGGCTTCGACATCTACCATGTCGATATGTTCAAGATCACCAAGTCAGCACGCCTCAACGAAGTCGGAGAACGCGAAGGACTAGACCCCGCCGCACACCCCGAGGATTGGGAACTTCTGGTCGATCAGGTGATGGAGCGTTCCTATCCGCTGAACGACCAGTCGGGGCGACGCATGGCGGTGAAGATCGTCGCGTGTGACTCTGGCGGTGCTGACGGCGTGACGGCCAACGCCTACGACTTCTACCGCAAGCTACGCAGCGAAGGTAAGTCCGACCGCTTCCATTTGGTCAAGGGTTCACCGTCGCGCACAGAAACCGCACCGCTGCGTGTCAGTTATCCGAACGCTCAGCAGAAGGACCGCTTCGCCATTGCGCGTGGCGATGTTCCGGTGTGGCTGGTGAACTCGAATATCGTAAAAGACCAAGTATCGAATATGCTCGGTCGAGACGAGACTGGCAGGCAGGTTCGCTTCCCACGCTGGGCACAAGACTGGCTGTATTCGCAGCTTACCACGGAAATCCGTGACCCGCAGAAGGGGTGGATCAACCCGAGCCGCCGTCGCAACGAAGCCTTCGACTTGCTGGCATACTGCGTGGCGATCTGCGACCACCCTGACGTGCGTATCCGGTTCATCGACTGGCAGAACCCGCCTGTCTGGGCGGCACCGTGGGACGAAAACCCGTTGGTGTTCGGCGGCGAAGAGACTGCGCCTGCGTTGATGAGCGATTCGAAAGAGGCGATTCCGCTCGAAGACCTTGGCTCTTTGCTCGGTTGATGTTTCACTAATGGCGTGATAAACCCTCACCAAATCTACAGGAGAACTGTGCTATGTCGCTTCAGGTTGTGGCTTTTCGGGGTTTCGGTTTGCCGGATGGGAACGGTAATGGGATTCTTCAGTTGCCTGATGGTGAACCCGTTGATGTAACGGCAAACACTTTTACCGGCACCTACACTGTTCCTGCCGGTGTGCGCTTTGTGAAACTGAGCGGGACTGGCACTGTGACATGG
>Ga0315903_10003198_pt1 | contig 22981 bp, 22 predicted proteins | sample LakEriMetagenome_7_FD_203524 | JGI IMG/M metagenome (GOLD analysis project Ga0315903, IMG submission 203524) | Freshwater fungal communities from buoy surface, Lake Erie, Ohio, United States - Buoy 2 MA119 | ecosystem: Environmental > Aquatic > Freshwater > Lake | place: USA: Lake Erie, Ohio... | reverse complement strand
AATTCTACTTTCCTGGCTGGAAGAGAAAGTTGTATTGAGGGTAGGGGAATATGAGGCAGACCCGTTTGATTGCTACCATTTTGCACATGAAGAGAACGCTTGCAGTAGCTCTCACAGCCAGCATTGCCCTATCTCTTCCCTTTGTTTCCACCTCAGCATCGGCCTCCATTAAGCCCGGCTCCAAGTGCAAGCAACTTAATCAATTGAAAGTCGATTTAGGGCAAAGTTATATCTGCATACAAAAGGGCAAGAAACTTAACTGGGCAAATCAGGCCGTTCATTACAAAGAGACCAAATTGAAGGCATATTCAGAAATTCGTTCTAGAACCGATTCAGGGAATCTCGATAATGTAACTCTGGTTTATCACGCAAGCAACAGCTTTCCTAAAGATCTGAAGAAGCTTTACACATCCCAAGTTGAGTATGCATCCAAACTCCTTGGCCCATTTTTTAGCAAAAAAGAGGTAATGAATATCTACATGTATACCGAGAGGGATGAGAAACTTCTCAGGTCACATAAGATTTTGAGCCGGTATCTAGATGAACACACTCCATGGTTTGCAGACTGGCGCCAAGGCAAGTATCGAGAACACAATCTGGGCCTTGCTGCTTGGTATCTTGAAACAACACCAGGAGTCTACGAAGGTCATGCGGGTGTCTTGGTTTCCAGTGAGGCCAATACTAAATCCCTCCGCAAGTACGCAATTCAGGTAATGCCTCACGAGTATTGGCATGTTGCTCAGGATTACTTCTTTAGAGCGAAATTTGAGGACCTCTACCAAAAGAGATCCGATAAAAAGATGGATGGCCAAGATTTTTACTCAATGCACTTCCCAACCACATTTCGAGAAGGATCAGCAAACACCATCTCTTTTGCCTTGGCATCGAATACAAAGAAGGAATATCTAGATCTGTATACGGATTTCATTCGGGAGAAGAAGCAGCAACGTGAGGTAAAGCTCTTTGCAACCCTGACTTCGACAGCAGCTGTAGAAAGCGCTTTGAAGAAGATTGAGGATAAGCGCAAATTCTCTGAGGCCCACGAGTCTTCGTATTCACTTGGCTCACTTCTTTATGAATGGCTCATTGCTGAGTACGGTTTTGATGCATATAAGAAAATTATTGAGAATCAAATGATCGGAAGCAAATTCGAAGATAACATCAAAGCTTCCCTAGGCATGCCGGTTAGCGAGCTCTATAAGAAAGCGGCGCCTCACATACTTGCGGCATTTAGCGCACGATAAATGTATGAGGCTAAGCCACCTTGTTACCTTTTATGTTCAATTTCTAACTCACGTTGCGTGAGTCTGAAAACCTTTCACCTCAATGTCTTGAGCTGCTTTACTGAGACCCCGTAAGATTCCTTTATGAAACGCTTGATTCTTGTATTAATCTTTCTTTTAGCGAGTTCTCCCCTACCTTCATGGGCTAGCGAAGATGACGGGGTCTCTTCGGACTCGGTCTCATTTGGTGCATCATTTCCATTGACGGGTCCGGCAAGTATTGGAGTGAGGTCCTATTACGCGGGAATTGAGGCTTACTTTTCGCACGTAAATGTAAATGGTGGGATTTATGGACGAAAAGTTAACTTTATTAGTAGGGACGATAGCAATCTTCCGGCAAGAGCTGTCGCAAGTAATTCTTCACTGATCAGTGCTGACAACGTACTTGCACTGATTTCAACTGCACCTTCTTGTTCTTCTCAAGCGGCAATCTCATCAAGTCTTAACCTCGGAGCAAGAGGAGTACCGAATCTATTCGTTGATTGCCTCATTGAGAAAAACTCTGAAGATTCCGAACAGTCATCACCTGCAAGGACCTCAACTTTTTACTACGGCAAGGTAGGTGGCCAAAATCAGATAGCAATCCTCAAGTCTTTCGCTGATAAGAATTTTCCAAATCAGAAGATTGCTCTCGTTTATCAAGATGATTCTCATGCATCAGCTGTAACCAAGTTATCGTCAGATTCTAGAGTTCATTGCTCTGGAAGGTTTATATCCGGGCTACCGGGCACGGTAAATCTTGAGGAAATATGTAAAAAGAATGGTGGATTAAAGGACGGCGACCTGGTGTTCTATTCGGGCGCTCCCAGTGGCCTAGCTTCGCTCATAGCTCAAGTCCAGAAGAAAAACCTTAAGTTAAAGTATTTCGTCAACGATGATGCATTCAACCAGAGCATGTTTTCCGCGGTGGGAATACCCACTAATTCGATGCCTGAAATTTATTCTGTAAGCAGCAATAGTCTTATCTCAGAAACATCTAATCCAGCAACGGGCATACTTCAGGCAATCGGCCAGAAGTATCGTGGTAGCAGCACTGTAGATCAACGCTTCTTAACTGGAATGAATGCTGGTTACATTGTGAGTAATCTCCTGGGCACGATTGGCCCAGAGGTGACGAGAGAGAGATTCTTGCAAGCTATGGATCTCTACGGAGCTCAGTTTGATGTGCTTGGGTTAAGTCAGAGATCTCAAGACCCTGCAACTAAATTTATGCCTCTCGGTGGTGTCGTCGTTAAACATGTTGGGACATCTCTCGAAGCAGTTTCAGAAGTTATGTCAGTTGAAAATGGTGCAATCTCTCTCAAGCCTCGTAAGCAAATTGCTATTTCAGCTCAGGCATTACCAACATTGGTTCAAAAACTTCCTAATTCAGCCCCACAACCGAAACCTACCCCCACACCCACTCCAGATAAGGCCACTCCAAAAACTTCCTCGCCAGACCCAGTTACGGAACTCGATGGAGAAGAGGAGGCACCTTTTGGGAAAATTTCTGTAGGTAGAGAGAAGAGCAAGTACATAATTTCAGTCTCAAGTAACTTGCCGAATGAGAGTATTCAAGTTCGCGCAACAAAAAAAGGGCAAAAATCCGTTTCTTTCAAAGTTGAAACAGACGATGATGGACTAGCTAAGTTCAGCACATCACGATCTCTAGCTGGATTCCAACTCGCACTTTTGTTCAATGGGGAGCGACTCAGCTCGATGAGAGCGAATTAGCTTCAGCAGCTTCAATTCAACAAATGCAAAATTAACTGATTGAAACGGGAACTTTCAGCTGTCCTTCGCCTTCATACTTTGAGCTATAAGTGGTGATTACCCAGAAATACTTTCCTGGTTTTACTCCATCATCTCCAAAGATTCGGTACTCAAAATTGGTGGTACTGCTGACTGGGCTCCAGTCGAAAAGAGTTCTCTCCTGAATCTCCTTGCCGCCGGCAGACCATAGAGCGATGGTCAGACGAACATCATCCTTCTCTTCCCCCTGTCCACCTGAAGCAACATTCTTCAACTTAAAGTTCACCATTCCGCTCAACTCCCCATAACTCTTGGAAAGTTTCATCTTTGTCGGAATCTTGGCGGTCCAGAGTGGCCCAGATAAAGGTGCATCGCCACTGACCTTCACCAGGGGTCTAGTTCCAGTAACAGTCTTTGAGGCCGTTATCTTGGCAGGTGTACCGCTATCCGCATGAGTTGCAGAAAGTGGCATGAGCCCGAAGAGAAGAACTGAGAGAGAAAGTACCGGAACTATTTTTTTGAGAATCATGAGAGAACGATTACAGAGGCAGGTTGATTTTTCAATATGCAGCAATGGGTGATTTCTAGTCCTAATGGGAAGAATACAGATGCTGGTTGTCCAACACCCGATTTCTGGCCTCAAGGAGACAAAACACGGAGATGTCAGCCGGAGTGGCTACCTTTGAACCATGGATGAAAAGTATTGCCCAGGATGTTTCTCCAGCACCGGCCTGCGCAAAATTCTCTACGGACTGCCCGCAAGCGAACCAGATCCAGAGATCTACGTAATGGCCGGCTGCACTTCCGAAGATAGAAGCGCACAGATGCAATGCATCGAATGCGAATGGGAAGGAACGACAGCTGCGGTTCGTAAAGCGACAAGAGCGCGCAGATTTATCACTACGGGCAAGGATTTAACGGGGCCTTAGCCTCCGAAGTTCTGAGCCAGCACTTTTAGAGAAATAACTGAATCGATACTGGATAGTTCTAAGGCACTTACCATTCCTATTGAGTAGCCTTACCATTGGGATTATGAGTACTAATAAGGCTGCCTATGAGAAAAACTCAGCTCAGTCAATTTACAATTTTGCTCTCTTGCTCACCGGAAAGTCCCTTTCGGAGGCCGTTGATTTGCCCGAGAACCTTGAAAATGTGAGGGATAGAGGAAAACTAGGAACACTTGTTGAAAAGTATTACTTCAATCACGAGCCACCGAATGACCACAATCCTGATTTTCCAGAGGCTGGCGTTGAGCTCAAAGTCACTGGAGTCAAAAAGGACAAATCTGGCAAGTACGTCGCAAAAGAGCGACTAGTGCTAACAATGATTAATTATGAACATATAGTAAAAGAATCATGGCATTCAAATAATTTCTACAATAAATGTAAGCGCATGTTAATCATGTTCTATCTATTCACGAAAGATGTGCCAGTTGTCGAGCGAAGATTTGTTATTGACCCACTTTTGTATGAAATTCCTGAAAGTGATTTACCAATAATTAAATCAGACTGGGAGAAAATTCAAGGGAAAGTTCTTCAAGGGAAAGCCCATGAAATCTCCGAAGGTGACACCTTCTACCTAGGGGCGTGTCGAAAGGGAGCGGGAGGAACCAAAGAAAAATTAAAATCCCAGCCATTTTCAGAAGTTGGTGCCCCAGCGAGAGCGTTTTCCTTTAAGCAAAACTACTTGAATCAGTTACTAATCGAGAATCAGTCAGATTCACAACTTGGAGCCAGCTTCAATCTCTCAATTGAAGAGGCTACACAGAAGAGGTTTGCAAAGTACATTGGAGATAGTATTGGCGAGCTTTCTCTAGCGATAAACCACTTCAAGAGAGATAAAAACCACAAAGGCTTTCATCGTGAATTAGCCACCAAAATTTTAGCTAAAGGCGGGTCTTCTGTTTCTGAAATTGAAAAAGCTGGAATCGAAATGAAAACTGTTCGACTCCAAGCAAATGGAAAGCCCAGAGAGTCGATGTCATTCCCAGCTTTTGATTTTCTAAAAATTGGCAATGAAATTTGGGAAGAGTCTTCATTCTTTGAAAAAGTCGAACGCAAGTTCCTTTTTGTCGTTTTTAAGGTTGACGGCGAGGGCGTCGAAAGATTTGAAAAAGTTGGCTATTGGAATATGCCTTATGAAGACAGATTAGAAGCTGAGCGAGTGTGGCGCGATACACAAAGGCGGGTAGCTATTAATGCACATGATCTACCTGGCATGACAGAAAGCCATGTCGCACACGTACGACCAAAGGCTAAGGATGGGAACGATAAGGGTCTAACACCTCAGGGCGACATGAGGACAAAGCAGTGTTTCTGGCTTAACGCTTCTTATATAGCGGAAGTTGTTTCTACTATTTAGTGATGATTTCTGTCGCAATCACTTTTCCAACTTTTTCAATTAAGCCAATGACCAGTGCATTGCCCATAAAAAAGGCTCTCTTCGCATCAGAAATCGTTTTTCCGTCCGAACCGGTAAGACTCCAGTCATCTGGGAAGCCATTCAATCTCTCAAGCTCAATTGGGGTAAGTCGTCGATAACCATTCTTAGTTTTGATTATGTGCTTAAAACGTGAAGGCGTTGTACCGCCTTCACCAGTAAGTATTGTTCTACTGGGATTAGTTAAAAGGTCCGGGAAAGCCATCTTCCCTTCGGCGTAGTTGTAGGTAACCCCACTACCTTTATGTGTGCGCTCGATACTTTTGGCGCCTTTGAGATATCTCCAATCTTCAATTCTGTTTTCCTCAACCCAATACTCATCTGGTATCTGAGAGTCAGATTGCAACACATCGCCAAGAACCTCAACCGTCTCAGACAATTTTGCCTGAGTTTTTACGGTGTAAGCAATTCCATCAATCATGACGCCTGCATTGAAAAATGGGCTTTTTTCCTTGCCTTTATTGAATTGCGCACTAATTTCGTCCGCGTCTTGAGTGAGATCAATTTCAGCTAGCTCTTCAACGATTTTCTCAAGAGGAAGTGCGCGAGCCAGGATTCCCTTCTTTGCAATTAGATCATGGGGATTCATATTTTTAGAAGATTTATTCTTAGTTGCAACAATGAATACTCGGATACGTCTTTGGGGAAATCCGTACTCCGCTGCATTCACAACTCGCCATTCAATTGTGTAACCCTCATCGCCAAGGGTTTTGAGCATTACTGCAAAATCTCGACCTCGCTGGTTTGAGGGAGACTTTAGTAGTCGATCTACATTCTCTAGAAAAATAAACTTGGGCTTCCGGCCATTTACTAGGCGAAGAATTTCCCACCAAAGTACACCCTTCTTACCTTTCAGGCCCTTGGAAGAGTTGAGCGTTTTTGCTACTGAATAATCCTGGCAAGGAAATCCGCCCACGAGTAAGTCGATATTTTTTGGAAGAGATTTAATTTTGGCGATATCGATGTTGGTATGTCCATCTTCACCGAATCTTGCCACGTACACATCGGAGGCATGTTGAACTTTTGTTGATGGCTCCCATTGATTCGAGAAGGTTGTTTTCCATCCAGCACGAGCTAGACCGATGCGGAATCCGCCGACACCGGCAAAGAGCTCAGCCACATTGCCGACTGGTTTCGCTGGTTCCTTGTAGCCTTTTGATTTGTAAGTCACGTATTGCCTCCGGGGTGAAGCATATGAAGAAGGACTGACAAGGTGTGGGATCGACGCGCACCAAGTCCTTATTCGATACGCTCATTCCTCAAAGACCTACGGAAAGAGGGAAATCATGGGAGCTTGTCAGTGCGGTTACACAACCGATCCAGAGAAGAACTGCAACGGAACACATAATGTGGTTAAGGCAGTGAAGGCTGATTTGGCTGAGAAGTAATCTGAAGTTATTTTAGTCAACGAGCTAACCTCTATCCTCGCTAGAAAGAATCTATTGAATTAGAAAGTGTTTGAAAAAGTGCAGACATTGACTTTGCTCCTGGGTCTATATGGCCGATACTTCTTTCGCCTTGGTAACTTCCACGACCTCTTCTAGCTTCCATCTGCCCCGTCTGAGCGCATCCGAGTTCAGCTGCATCGCGTGCTTTAGCGAATGCCCCTCCTAGCTCGTCTGAACGCTTAACGCTAGCGATGAGGGAACTTACCGCGGGATCTAGCGCATCAACCAATGTCTTATCACCTGGCTTGGCTCGACCTAGCTCCATGATTCCTTCGAGTGCAGATTCAAACGCCTGAGCCATAGTGCTCAAGTTTGCAGCAGCTCTATCTGCCGTAATGTCACTAAGCCGAAGAAAGAGAGTTCCATAGAGTGCTCCACTTGCACCACCCACTGAATTTATGATTGTCATCCCTGCGAATTCAAATAACTCTCCTAATGATTTGGATTCAGTTACTTTGAAGCTTTCTAGGAGATTTCTAGCTCCGTTGGAGATATTTGAACCATGTTCGCCATCACCGACTGCCGCATCTAACTCATTAAGGTAGTCCTCGAGCTCGATAACAGCTTCGCAGAACTCCTTTAGCCAATTTTGTGCAAGTGGTATCGATATCTCGGAGACCATAATCATGTACCCCATCTCAACGCTGGTGTGTCTATTGGTGAATCAAAGAGTTCTAGTAATTCCTCATCTGCAACCAAGAAGGTCGCAATGACACCAAACGAATCTAGGGAAGTGATGAAATTGCCGACAAGTGAGCGAACTACACTCGTTCCAGCGTTTGCAAGCTTGTCTTGGATGATTCCCGACAAGGTGTAAAGTTCAATAGATGGTGTTGATCCTAAACCACTAAGTAGAAAAATAATCTTCTTGCCGGTAGCTAGCTCCAACTCCAACGCTGGTTGTTTAATTAAAATCTCAGCAATCTCGTCAGCAGAGACCATCTTTGACCTTGAGTGTCCGCGATCACCACCAATACCAACCCCGATATCAAATTCATTTTCTGGCATCTCAAAAATTGGTCGGCCAAGTTTTGGAGTTGTGCATGAGTTAAAAGCAACCCCAAACGAGCGTGAGTTTGCAACTACTTTTTTAGCTATCGAGGTCACCTGAGCTAGATCATCTCCGCGTTGTGCTGCAGCTCCGGCTATTTTTTCAACAAGAATCGTTGCACCGAGACCACGTCGCCGATCAATTTGTGAAATAGGAAATGAACAATCGTCATTCACGAGCACCTTGGATACTTCAATACCTTTTCGTTTCATGATTTCGGCAGAGAGCCCAAAATTCATCACCTCGCCACCAAAGTTTTTGATTATGTAGAGGACACCCTTTCCACTATCTGCTCTTTCGGTGGCAGCCATGATTTGTGCGGGCACAGGGGATGTGAAAATTTCTCCTGGGCAAGCTGCATCGAGACCGCCGAACCCAACGTAGCCACTATGCATCGGCTCGCAGCCTGAACCACCACCGGATATGAGTCCAACCTTCGGTGTAGAAGGGAGCGTTCTTCTCTGGACAATGCGCGCCTCGGAATTGAACTCAATTATCTCGGGGTGAGAGGCCGCCAGGCCACGTAGGTACTCGGTCACCACGGATTCAGGCTCGTTCATTATTCTTTTAATCGAATTACCTCCACTACGCCACGGGCAAAATTTCTTTCCAAACCCCCTTGACACGAAGGGAACTTCCCGTACATTAGTGGTCTGAAGACCTGATGACAAGAGGTTCTGAACTATTGTGACTGGAGGAGAAATAGTGCGCGACAATGCTTTTGCCGGTATTTCCTCCTCAAATGCGGGCTCTCAGATACTAAAAATGTCCTCTATTTCAAAGCGGTATCAGGGAGTTCAAGCTCTGGATAATGTCGAATTGGATGTGCGAAGCGGCGAAATCCATGCGCTCCTAGGGGGCAACGGCGCCGGAAAGTCGACCCTGCTGAAAATCCTCTCGGGGCTAATTCTCCCGGACGAGGGAACTATTTCATTTCAGGGTCAGCGCGTCGAAATCGAATCACCGCGAAGGGCCCAAGAACTGGGTATTTCTATGATTCATCAGGAGCTTTCGATCATTCCTGACTTAAGTGTCCTTGAGAATATTTTTCTCGGCCAAGAAAGCTTGATAACCCAACGTAAAAACTGGACTCCGTGGGTGAATCGGCGCGAGATGGCCAAAAAGGTCCGCAGCGTTGCCACCGAGTTTGGAATCACCGAAGATGAACTTTGGCGCCCTGCGGGTGAGTTTGGAGCATTGAAAAAGAGATCAATCGAGATTGTAAAAGCGCTCGTAGTCCAGCCGAAGATTCTAATTCTTGACGAGCCAACTTCGGGCTTAGAAGAGCATGAGAAAGAATTGCTGTTCGGTCACATGCGAAGCCTTCAGCGTCTTGGTGTGGCACTTATTTGGGTTACACATCATTTAGATGAAGTGTTTGGACTTGCCGATACCGCGACAATTATGCGTGATGGCAGAAGTATTGCCCAAACATCGATTGAAGGATTGAATCTCAACGACCTGATTTCGCTCATGTTTGGATCGCAAGCGGCTGCTCTTATTGAGCAACCAAAAATTGGAAGAACCGCAGGAAAGACTGGGAGCGAAAATCGGTTTAAAACTCTTGAAGTGGTGGGATTTAAGCGAGAGGGAGTTCTGAAAGATATTTCATTCGAACTCTGGGATGGTGAAATTCTAGGTATTGCCGGATTAGCAGGCGCTGGGCGCACAGAGCTGATGAGAGCGCTTATGGGAATAGACAAGCTTGATAGTGGGTCAATAAATATCTTTGGAAAAATCGAGAAAATTGGGCACCCCGAGAAGGCCTATGAATTGGGAATCGCAATGGTTCCAGAAGATCGAAAAGTTCTAGGCATCCTCTCTGAATTTTCCGTTGAGAAGAGCATCTCAATATCCAAGCTAGTGAATGTGTTAAAGAATGGCTGGTTAAGTGCCAAGAAAGAGAAGGAACTAGCATCAAACTTTATTTCTAAGTTTTCAATCAAGACACCGAATTCTCGCGAGAAGATTCGTAATCTCAGTGGCGGAAACCAGCAGAAGGTGATTATTTCTCGATGCCTAAATTCAAATCCGAGAATCTTGATCTTTGATGAACCCACACAGGGAATAGATATCGCTTCTAAGGTTGAAGTCCACAAGCTCATTCGTGAATTGGCAGCTGAAGGAAAATCAGTAATAGTAATTGCCTCTGAGTTAAATGAGTTGATTCGACTAAGCGACCGCATCATTATTCTTCGCGAAGGTTCAATCGTTGGTGAACTTGAATCTGTACCTGAAAAAATTCAAATCAACGGGTATGAAGTAGTCGAACAAGACATCCTGCATAAGAGTTCGAGAGTAAATGTATGAGAAATCAGTCTAAGTTTTCTAAAGTAATTTCAATAGAAGGTGTTGTTATTCTCGTTGCATTTGTTTTAATGGTCATCTTCTTCTCACTGAAAACTGATTCATTCCTGGTTCCTGATTCAATTAGGTATTACATCAATGAAGCAGTCCCGATTTTCATCATTGTTGTTGGATTAACATTTGTGATTATTGCTGGTGGGATTGATTTATCAATTGGATCTGTACTCGGATTAAGTGCTGGTACATCATTGTTGGTTTCGATGTGGGGTTGGCCATTCTGGATGGCTGTAATTGTCGGTGTCTCAACTGGACTAGCTTTCGGTTTACTCAACGCTGTGATAATCACAATTTTTAGGGTGAATGACTTCATAGTTACTTTGGGAACGCTCTATATAGCAGCGGGGGCGCTCACTGTGCTCACAGATAAGGTACAGCTAACTGGAACCGAGGACGCCAACTTCCAACGTATCTCTGATTTGAGTTTCCTGGGTCTTACAAGTTCCATTTGGATCGCAATAGTAATAATTGTTCTGTTCGAGTTAGTCCTGCTCAAGTCACCTTTCGGGCGCCGGATTTTTGCCACAGGCATTGGAGAAGTTCCTGCACTGATTTCTGGAATCAATACCCAACGGACCAAATTTGGTGCCTATTTAATCTCTGGTGGTTTAGCTGGCTTTGGCGGAGTCCTTTTGGCCTCGCACTTGAATTCAGTGCAATCAGGTTTAGCCGGAGGTTATGAACTCACGGCGATAGCAGGTGCGGTACTAGGTGGTATTTCACTTGCAGGCGGACGAGGCAGTGTATGGCGCGCAATCGTAGGAGCTCTATTCCTAACGACTCTGAATCAAGGTCTGCTGCTCATGGGAATAGATCCTTTGATATTCCAAATAGTCACAGGCCTTTGCATCCTGGTTGGAGTTGTCGTGGATCGAGGAGTTTACAAATTTGCCCTTACCTTCTCTACAGAAACAAGAGAAATTGATTCTAAATCTCATGATGAAAAGAGGGTTTCATCATGAGCATGAACATGAACATTGCAGCAGATAATTCAGCTAGATCATTACGTGACCGTGTATTACAAGATCCTTCATTTGGAATTGTTTCACTTCTTGTTGTGGCGATAATTGCAATGACTATTGTAGAACCAAGCTTTGCAACAGGCGGAAATGTCACAAACATCATAAACGCAATGATGACTGTGAGCTTCTTAGCCATCGGAATGACGGTAGTGCTCATTGCTGGCGGACTCGATCTGTCGGTTGGTTCAACAATGGCAGTCACTGCAGGGGTTGCAGGTAAATTCATTTCTTATGGAATGCCTTTGGGCGTCGCCTTTATGTGGTCGCTAGTCATTGGTGTGGGAATTGGATTAATTAACGGGTTGCTCATCACAAAATTAGGCATCCCTGATTTCATTGCAACTCTGGCCATGCTGGGAATCGGACAAGGCGTAATTCTGTTTTGGACTCAAGGTGTTCCAATTCTGGGATATATGAACGATGCCTACTACTACATCGGAGGTCTAAAGAAGATAGTGGGACCAATTTCTATCCCAATGATTGTTGTGGTTGTGATTTCAGTGGTGATGGCAATTGTTTTAAAGCGCACTAAATTTGGTCTCAAATTATATGCAGTGGGAAGCTCACCTTCTTCGGCTCGAAATGCTGGAGTCAACGTCGATGCAATCAAGATTTCCGCTTATGCCATTAGCGGATTATTCGCTGCTGTCGCAGGCATACATATCGCTGGTCGCACGACAACGATCCCACCGCTAATCGGCAAAGGCTATGAGATTAGTGCGATTGCAGCTGCTGTTATTGGTGGAGCCTCACTTCTAGGTGGCAAGGGAAGAATTATTGGAGCGCTAATTGGAGCGCTAACTCTGACTTTAACTCGAAATATTATCAATTTAATTGGAATTGAATCGAGCTGGCAAGCAATTGTGACTGGTTCAGTTCTTATTGGAGCCGTACTTGCAAATCGGGCATTAGGTGAGTTCAGCCATAAAAGATTCAGGCGAGGGAAGACCTAAAAGGAAAAAATAGATTTTGTTTGGTTCTTTACCAAACAAAAATCAGATTAATCAACTGGGATTAATCTGAGGGATAAAGTAGTCGGGGAGTATGGAATGGAAGAAAATATTGGAATGGAGCGAAATACAGATTTTTCTCGTCGCTCGATACTACGTACTTCGGCGCTAGTCGGTGCTGGAGTTGGAGCAGCCCAACTTCTGGGAGCTTCTCCAGCCACAGCGTTAGGTGGAACGACTAACGCTAAGCTAGATAAGGCGATCAGAGATATGGTTAAGGGGCGCACAATAAAGGTTGGCTTTACACCTCCTGTATTGTCTGAAAACTTTACTCAGATTGAAAGAGCCGCTTGGCGCAAGATGGATGAGTTTGAGAAGCGCTTCGGAGTTAAGTGGGTTTGGGAACGCCAAGCACCAGTTGGTGACTTCAACGCAGTTCAGGGAACTCTTGGAATTGTTCAGTCATGGATCAGCCGTCGTTTTGATGCCATTGCAGTATGTACTGGTGCCAACTTTGCGACTGTACAAGACCTCTACAAAACCGCAAACTCAAAGGGACTTAAGGTTTTCCAATTCAACCAGCCTGCAGAGTTGTACCCAGAAGGTGATCTTGAGACAGTTTCCAACATTGGCTATGACAATCGTTGGCAGTCTGGCTACCTAGCTGGAACATACTTGGCAAAAACCTTGGGTGGAAAAGGAAAGATCCTACAAATTTGGGGACCTTCCGGATCAGACTGGACTCGCGGCCGTAGAATCGGTTTTGATAAAGCACTTAAGGAGAATCCAGGAATTAAAGTTGTAGGAGAAGCAGATGGAGGCTACGTCCGCGATAAGGGATTCACTGCAGCGCAGGACCTTTTGACTAAGTATCCTGATGTGAACGCTATCTACGGCGAAAATGAGGAAATGGCACTCGGTGCTTCTCAAGCAATCGATGCAGCTGGCCTCAAGCACTGGAATGGAAAGACCGGTATTGTCACAATTGGCGCTGACGGTCTCATTTCTGGATTTAAGTCAATCGCTGCCGGAAAGCTAACTGCCACAGTTGATATTGGTGGAATCGATCAGGGACAAAACCTAATTGAAACTATTTTTGCAACTGTTGGACTTGGTCAAACGGTGACTCAAATTATTAACAACCCAACACAGGTTGTGGATAAGACAAATTACAAGTGGCACCAAGCCTATGCACAGTGGGCACTTGACACACCACGTAAGTACGGCAAGTAACAGAATCTAACCTAGTAAATCGAATCCAAGGAGGCAAAAATGACAACAGAGAAAAAAGGGGTCGTACCCGTCAAGCAATTGAAACTCTCTGATGCTGTCGCTGTCCAACTTGAAAGCTTGGTTCGATCTGGCCACTTTGGTGCCGAGGGTAAATTTCCTTCCGAACGCGATTTAGCAGAACAGTTCGGTGTCGGTCGTAGCAGTATGCGAGAAGCGATCAGCAAATTGGAAACCCTCGGCATCATTGTGCGCACACAAGGTGTTGGAACTTTTGCTCTAGATGTAAGTGAGCAATCTCAGAAAAGCATCTCATTGCTTTCTGCAGGAGAAGTCACAGTCCTGGAACTATTCGATGTTCGTTATGCAGTAGAACCTGATGGTGCCGCCATGGCAGCAGGTCGTCGCACGACAAAGGACATCCAAGAACTGAAAGCAATCTTGAAGCAAGCAGAAGTTCCCGGAATCTCGAGAACGGAATTTGTGAAACTAGACTCTGAATTCCATAGTTTGATTGCCAAAGCAACAAGGAATCGTCTATTTATTCAGATTTACGAGCAGGTTGCCCCTCATCACGTGATTTACTCAGAAAAAGTAATTGCATTTGAAAACCGCATGATTCTCGCGCACCAAGGTCACCTTCGAATTCTGCAAGCCATCATCGCTCAAGATGAGAAGCTTGCGAAGAAGGAAGCGTACGCCCACTTGAAGTGGGCTGAAAAAGACCTGGCGAATGAGATTAGCAAGTTAGAAGTTAAGAAGCCAAAAGTTAAAAAAAGCAAGTAACCATCAATCACTCAATAAGGAGAAAAAAATGTCATCACTAGATTTCACCTATAAGAACATCGATAAGTACATCAACCGTTCCAACATGATTGTTGACAAAATCGATCCCAAAAAGTCTCTTCTACTCGTTCTTGACATGCAGCACGCATGCGTCACTCGAGGCGGAGCGATGTACATACCAAGTATTGGCGGTGCTCCAGAAGGTGCGGATGTTGTCCAGCCAGTGCTCAATGTTTTAAATGCTTGCCGCAAAGTTGGAATTCCAGTGGTTTGGTCAATGTGGGGCTTGCGTGAAGATGGCAAGGATGCCGGTTATGCCGATAAGAAGTGGGGCGTTGATTTGATGAACTTCCCAGGTTCCTGGGGTCACGGCGGAGATGAATTAGATTCAAACCTTATTCCACTACCAGGTGAGCCAATCATGAAAAAGCACCGCTTCTCATCATTCTATGGAACAGCACTCAATGAGTACATGAAGCGTGCAGGTGCTGACACATTGATTATCGCAGGTGTATCTACGGCAAACTGCATGCTTACAACTGCAATTGATGGAGCTAACCAAGATATCAAGGTAATTTGCTTGGCAGACACCACGAGTGCAATCCCAGCATCACTTGAAAACCAGCCTGATGGTTATGGACAGCATTGGGAAGCACTTCGAAACATTCAGGCAAATCACGGTGATGTTCGCCTAAGCACTGAGATTCTTCCGCAGCTCGTTTAACAAATAGTTAATTCACAACTCACTAAAACAGTCGAAAGGAAGAAAACATGAGTATTCAGGGCAAAAGAATTGCATTGATGATCGAAGACGAGTACCAAATCCTGGAGGGATGGTACCCGTATCTTCGATTGACCGAAGCAGGAGCAAAGGTGACGGTGATTGGTAGCGGTACCAAGACGTCGTACCTGAGCAAAGAGGAATATCCAATGGATGCAGATGCTTCCGCTTCGGATGTTTCACCTAACGACTTTGATGGGGTAATTGTTCCTGGTGGATTTGCCCCAGACAACATGCGCCTTCATAAGCCAATGATCAATTTGGTGAAAGGTATTTTTGATCAAGGAAAGATGACCGCCGCGATATGTCATGGCGGATGGATACTGGCTTCTGCAGGTGCGGTTAAGGGCAAACGAGTAACCGGTTACGCACCGATTGAAGACGATGTCGTTAATGCAGGTGGAATTTGGGTATCGGATCAAGCGGCTGTCGTAGATGGAAATGTAATTACATCTAGAACACCACCAGACCTGCCAGCTTTCACAAAAGCAATCATCGGTTACTTCGAGAAGTAAGTCAGAGAGGATTTCAGAATGACACCGAAAATCAAGCCAGCACCAGTAGACGTCGTGATTGTCGGCTTAGGTGCAAATGGTGGAACAGCAGCAAAAGTATTGAGTGAAGCAGGTTTGAAGGTTGTCGGTCTTGAGCGCGGTCCATGGCTCAAGAACGATAAGCATTACTCAGGCGATGAGTTGAAGTTTATTAACAGAAACTACATGTGGCCTGATTCAAAGCTAACTCCTCGTACGGTACGACGTAGTGAAACTGAAGTTGCAGAGCCGTATCCATTTTCAATGACTCCTCAGCTTGTAGGTGGTGGAACAAATCACTGGGCAGGTTGGGTACCGCGGCCGCGTGAATCTGACTTCATGCTCCGTTCTCTACATGGCGATGTTGATGGTGCGAGTTTGGCAGATTGGCCATTTCGTTACGATCACCTAGAGCCTTACTTAACAAAAGTTGAATGGGAGTTCGGTGTCTCTGGAATTGCTGGTGCAGATAAGACGGAACCTTTCAGAAGCAAGCCTTACCCAAGTATGCCTTTGCCTCCAACTCGATGGGGCAAGAAGTTCTACGATGCATGTAACAAGATGGGAATTAATGCTTTCCCAATTCCACATGCAAGCGTGACGAATGGCCACAAAGGTCGCAATCCGTTCAACCGCACTAGCTTTTGGAATCAGTATGGAGATCCAAGTGGGGCTCGTTCAAACACTGCAACTACCTTTATTCCAGAGGCAATTGCGACGGGCAATTTTGATCTGAGATCAGAAGCTTTTGTACGCGAAGTCGTAGTGGGCAAAGATGGGAAAGCTACCGGTGTTATCTACATTGATGAAGACGGTGCCGAGATTCAGCAAGATGCAAAGGTTGTAATTCTCACTTTGGGAGCTATTGAGTCTGCGCGTCTTATGTTGATGTCAAAGTCTTCAAAATTCCCAGATGGAATTGCTAACTCTTCCGGTCTCGTTGGAAAGAATGCAACATTCCACGAGTACCTCTTTGCGATTGGATTTTTCGATAAAGATATCGATGATCCTGTATATGGATGGGCTGGAAATTATATTAGCGGCGGAACCATGGACTTCTACGAGACAGACGAGAGCCGTGGATATATTGGTGGAAGCATCACTGCAGCTTCGCAGACATGTCACCCAATCAACATGGTTTTCCCTGGTCGTCCTCTTTGGGGCCAAGCTCTAAAGGATTCTGACAGAACCTTCTTTAGCCATGCGATGAAGATTGGTCTCATTCTTCACGACTTACCACAAGAGTCCAATCGTGTTGACCTCGATCCTAATGTTAAGGATTACATGGGTCTTCCAGTAGCTCGAATTACACATAAGGCGCATGCAAATGACGTCGCAATGGGTAAGTGGCAAGTTGACAAAAACGTCGAAATTCTTGAGATGGCAGGGGCTCGAAAGACAATTCCTGTTTATCTGGATCAAATGACTGGAAACACTTGTCACCAACATGGTACTGCGCGCATGGGATTTGATCCTGCTAAGTCAGTACTTAACGAATGGTGTCAGTCCCATGATGTTGAGAACCTCTTTGTTCTTGACGGATCAGGATTTCCAACTGCAACCGGTGTGAACCCAACTTTAACAATGATGGCTAATGCTTGGAGATGTTCAGATTACATCGCTACCTACTACCTCAAGGGACGCGAAATGCGTCTAGAGCAACCGAAGTAAGAATTTTGGGAAAGGACAAGTCCAATGAGTTCAAAAGCAGACTGGAAGACGATTCTCGAACCTGTTAATCCAGATTCAAATGAGCCGCTCTTCTTTACGAAACACGAGTGGAATACAGTCGAAGCAATCGCCTCACGAATTATCCCCACCGATCACGACCCAGGTGCCAAGGAAGCAAGAGCTGTTGTCTTTATCGATCGCTACCTATCGGGCATAAGTTATATTTTTGCATCGGCCGACGGTAGTGGTTTCTTGGAGATCGATGGCAAACACGCACATTCATGGCGTGCTCGCATTAATGACTTGCAGAAAGTTTACCGAGAGGGGTTGCGTGTCGTTGACGAAGTCAGCGCAAGCAAATATTCAAAGCAGTTTATTGCTCTCGATAGCGAGTCTCAAGATGCAGTGCTGGTAGCGGTATCTGGTCAGCCAAAACCCGGAGCTGTAAATCTTGGAACCACAGAGCCCGCAACAACATTCTTTCAGTTCGTTTCAGATGATGGCCTTCCTTTCTGGCCGGCAATCTGCCTCCATGTTAAGCAAGGTTTTTATGCAGATCCTGTCTACGGCGGAAATAAAAATCATATGGGGTGGAAAGTCATTGGATTCGATGGTCCAGAGAGCCTGAAGGACACCATGGATGGCACTTACACAACGGCAGATAAATTCACAGGTGATTACAACTGGGGAGATTTGATTCCAGTGCTGGCTAATCAAAGTGATTTTCCTGTGCCAACAAAGTCTGAAGGCTTGTACAACTAGTGAGTAGTTTTTACAAACCATTATCTTCAAAGTTTGTGCTACGTGGGAAACGCCTGCTTGATTTACTTTTAGTGTACGAAATTGAATCTGTAGAGCACGCGAGGCGTTGAAGAATTATCAATGATGAATTGGAGAAGTAGAGAATGAAGATCGAAAGTGTTGTAGCTTATCCAGTTGGCTTACCGTTGGAGGAAAATCTTCAATGGGGCGCTATGTCGGTAAGCACAAAAGGCGGCATCATCGTTGAGGTAAAAACCGACGAAGGTCTGATAGGGATAGGTGAGGCTGGGTTTTCATCTGAATACTTCTCGACTGTTGGACCGCTCATTAATGATCAATTAGGACCGCTCATTATCGGTCGCGACCCGCAAGATATATCTGCGCTTTGGCATGACATGATGCGATCAACACATATGTGGGGTAGAAGAGGAATTGAAACATACGCCCTTAGTGGAATAGATATTGCGTTATGGGATTTGTTCGGCAAAATCACGTCTCAGCCTGTCCATCGTCTTCTTGGAACTGCTCAAAACTCGGTGCGTGCGTACTATGCGCCATCATTGAAGCATCCAGATTTAGCGATCAAAGAGGCAATTCAGGCGACTAAATTGGGATACACGGCTATTAAATTGCGCGTTGACGGGGATTTGAAGAGCGCCGTCAGTTTGGTCTCGCAAGTTAGAGCAGCTGTTGGTGATTCGATGGACCTGATGGTTGATGCAAATATGTCTTACGATCGGAGAGGCGCTCTAGCGCTTGCTAAGGAATTTCAAGACCTGGGTGTTTTTTGGCTGGAAGAGCCGATCATGTCGCGCAGTCTTTCACAATACATTAATGATCACTCCTGGTTAGCCGATCGAGTGGATTTGCCTTTAGCAGGCGGTGAAAGCTTGCTAACGCGCTACGAATACATCGATCTGATGGCCAAGCTCCCATTCGATTACATCCAACCAGATGCAGCAAGCGTTGGTGGAATTTCAGAGCTTAAGAGAATTGGTGATATGGCTAGTTCTTGGAACCTGAAGCTGGTTCCACATATTGGTTGCTCTTCAGGAACTGGAATCGGTTTAGCTGCTGCACTTAACGTAATTTTGAGTTGTGACAATGCACCACTCATCGAAGTTGACGCTTATGGGGGATTGGGTTGGGAAGGATTCCTTACAAATCCGCTAAATGTTATGAATGGCCAATTAAGTTCAAACAACCAGCCAGGGATTGGTGTAACACTGGCACCCAGTGGACGTGAACAGTTCGGTTTGCTACCGCGAGTCCAGATATGACTTATCTGAGCATGAATAAGCCTGTGAGATCAATGTTCGCCATTGCAAAAGAAAAGTTGATGCCGGTCGTCATTATTAATGATGTCAGCCAAGCCGAGCCGCTTAGGGAGGCACTCAAGCTAGGTGGCATTTTCACCGCAGAGATAACTCTGCGGACGCCAAATGCGCTCAAAATCATTCGGATCATGTCAGAAGATCCAGACTTTTGTGTTGGCGCAGGGACAGTTTTATCTGCAGGTGATGCCGACAAGGCTTTATCTTCTGGAGCTCAGTTTGTGGTTTCTCCGGGCCTAAGTCTTGCAGTTGTCGATGAATGCGATCGATCTGCTTTGCCGTATTTCCCTGGAGTTGCCACCCCCACTGAAATTCAGAGAGCTCGTGACTTGGGATTCAATGAGTTGAAATTCTTTCCTGCCGAAGCACTCGGAGGTGCAAAATGTTTGAAGGCAGTGGTGGCTCCTTTTCATGATATGAAGTTCATTCCCACAGGTGGAATTAATCTTACAAATGTCGATACTTATCTTGCCATACCTCAAGTTCTAGCTGTAGGTGGATCATGGATTGTCAATGAAAAACTCTTGGCAGCTGGAGATTTTTCAGCAATTACTTCTTTAACTCGTGAAGCAGTTACTCAGATGAATTTGCATGCTATTTAAGTTTGGAGCCATACTTGAAGAACATTTTGGAAATTAAACCTGCTGAGAGCTGCGAATTTGCTGGCCTGGCTTTAGGTGAAGTCATGCTTCGACTTGACCCTGGAAACACTCGCATTCGAACTGCAAGACGTTTTGATGCGTGGGAAGGCGGGGGAGAATACAACGTTATCCGTGGGCTCCGAAAAGTTTTTGGGTTCAAAACTGCAATAGTTACTTCGTTAGCGCAAAACGATGTTGGTCTCCTCATCGATGATTTGATTCTTCAGGGTGGAGTTGATACTCGCTTCGTTAAGTGGGAAAAATATGATGGTGTTGGCCGTAAAGTGAGAAATGGTTTGAATTTCACCGAACGTGGCTTTGGTGTCAGAGGAGCTCTCGGAGTTTCAGATCGTGGTCACACCGCCGTTTCACAACTCAAAAAAGGTGATGTTGACTGGGATCATATTTTTGGTGAATTAGGTGTTCGCTGGTTTCACACTGGTGGAATCTTTGCCGCACTTTCGGATTCGACTCCAGATGTAGTAGAAGAAGCAATGATCTCTGCTCGGAAATATGGAACGATTATTTCTTACGACTTGAACTTTCGGCCGAGCCTTTGGCAGGATATAGGTGGGAAAACTAAGGCTCAGGAAGTAAACCGAGCGCTTGCTAAGTATGTAGATGTCATGATTGGTAACGAAGAAGACTTTATTGAAGCACTTGGTTTTTCGGTAGAGGGATTAGATGCCAATTTTACCAATCTCGAAGTTGATGGATTTCAAAAAATGATCTTCGATGCAGTAAATGACTTCCCAAATTTTAAAGTTATTGCAACCACCTTACGTTCGGTTAATTCAGCCAGTGATAACGATTGGTCAGCAATTGCATGGTCACGAGAAACAGGTTTGGTTGAATCGAGAAAATGGAAAAGTCTGGAAATTTGGGATCGCGTTGGCGGCGGGGATAGTTTCGCGTCTGGATTGGTTTTCGGTTTGATGTCCGGGCATACCTTGCAAGATTCGGTAAATCTTGGGGCGGCACATGGCGCAATAGCAATGACAACGCCTGGTGATACATCAATGGCTAGCCGCTCTGAAGTTGAAAAACTTGCAGTTGGTGGTAGTGCGCGAGTCCAACGATAACTGGAGTAGACGCCTACTGATTAAGAGTAAACTGAAGCTGATAACGCGAATGTTTAAGCTTCACGCGATACGCTCCACCCTTAAACGCTTAAGGAAAGAGGGAAATCATGGGAGCTTGTCAGTGTGGTTACACAACGGATCCAGAGAAGAACTGCAACGGAACACATAATGTGGTTAAGGCAGTGAAGGCAGATCTGGCTGAGAAGTTAGAGGCTGCTGGCTTTCCACATGCAGCTGAGTTTGTGAAGAATAACTAGAGAAGTTCTTTCTGGAGCTGGGGCTTTAGTTTTAGAGCCTCAGTCTCCAACTTCTTAAGTTCGGTGAGAACTTCGGGGATGCCGTGTTCGTGAGCAGATGTTGCAGATCCTAAGAAGCGGTTGAATTCGCGGCCGGTTGCGGGATCAAAGCGGACTCCTGATGATTTCTGGCGGTTAGAGACGCTGATGAAGTAATCGGAGTCATCGTCTGTGGTGGAAAGATGTAAGAGTTTGTCGAAGTTCCATTCGCGAGAGTGCATGGGGCCGCTGAAGATGAGGCGTTCGGTGGTGAGCATGACTACGCCTTGATCTTTATCTACTTGTAACTCTTGGCCGGGGATTACTTGGCCTTTCATGGCTCCGACGCGAAAGCGAATGCCTCCGCCGATGGGGATAGAGACTCCGGTTGAGCCGCCGACATATTGCGATGCGGTGCGGCCGGTTTCGTGAAAGATTCCTGTTGCAGACCAGAGAGTGTGTTCGCCAGGTTTTTGCATGAGTGAGTTAGGGACAGAGTCTTTGCCATTGGATGCATCGGTAAATACGGTGATGAGTTTTTTGAGGGTTGCCATGTCCTCTTCCCAGATTGCGTGGAGGCGGTTGTGTTGATCGGCGGCGCGTTTAGCTGCGCGCTTGGCTTTGAAGTCTGCAAAGAATCCCATGGGTGTAAGGGTAGTGACTGTCGGTGACATTTAGGAGTTTGAGCAAGAAAAAACCCGCAGATTGCTCTGCGGGTTTTTCTCTGTAGCTCGCGCTAGAGAACCTTTTGACTAAAGTGCTTAAACCTTAGCATTAGTTACGTAGATTTCTCTAGAGCTTGCAGCACTCCGACTAAGTAGCAGAAGGCTATCGAAGTAATCCACATTATTAAAAGAATTCTAAGCATCCACAAGTAAGAAATTTCCTCGAGGCAACTCTGTGTAACGCAATTACCTTCTGCTCGTGTCTCGCTGTAGCTCAGCGGATAGAGCGCCCTTTTGACTAAAGGAGTTGTCGTGGGTTCAAATCCCGCCAGCGAGACCCACACTTAAAGGCCCCGGGATTAGTCACCTGGGGCTTTTTTGTTGCAATAGGTAGATACTGAGGACATGAATTTTTTAAAGCGTATTCCGCAGAGCATCTTGGGCATCGCGCTGATCTTCACTGGCGTTAGCCACTTAACAACAAGGCGTCTTGAGTTTCAGGCGCAGGTGCCGACGCAATTGCAGCAGTGGGCAAATGAAGTTGTGCTGGCATCGGGTGTTGTTGAGATTGCACTTGGTATTGGGTTACTGGTCTTTTGGAAATATCGCCTGGTGATTGGTTGGCTTACTGCAATCTTCTTTGTGGCAATTTTCTGGGGAAATATCTCGCAATTTGTTAATGGAGTCGATGCATTTGGGCTTGATACAGGGGCTGAACGATTTGTGAGGCTTTTATTTCAACCGCTCTTAGTGGCGTGGGCGCTACTGAGTACTGGTGCTTGGAAACCGCTTAGTTCTACTCGAAGTCACCGCCGCGCCCCGTAAGGCGCTGGCGGTTCTTGCGAGGTCGATCAGTGCGAATTACAAGAGTGAGAATTGCCACTGAGTAAATCGCGATGAGAATGAGACCAAATTCCATATTTATCCAAGCAC
>Ga0315903_10003195_pt1 | contig 22985 bp, 25 predicted proteins | sample LakEriMetagenome_7_FD_203524 | JGI IMG/M metagenome (GOLD analysis project Ga0315903, IMG submission 203524) | Freshwater fungal communities from buoy surface, Lake Erie, Ohio, United States - Buoy 2 MA119 | ecosystem: Environmental > Aquatic > Freshwater > Lake | place: USA: Lake Erie, Ohio... | reverse complement strand
CTGGTGCCACTGGTGCTCAAGGACCTCAAGGAATTCAAGGCATTCAAGGCATTCAAGGAAACACTGGAGCCACTGGTGCTCAAGGACCTCAAGGAATTCAAGGCATCCAAGGCATACAAGGAAACACTGGAGCCACAGGTGCTCAAGGACCTCAAGGAATTCAAGGCATCCAAGGCATACAAGGAAACACTGGTGCCACTGGTGCTCAAGGATCACAAGGAATTCAAGGAAACACTGGGGCAACAGGTCCAGTAGGCGATTATGTAATTTCTTTCAATGGTTTGACTGGTGCTGTCACTGGTGTTACTACTGGAACAGCAAACATATTTGGTCCTGTTCAGCAATTTACTACTGGAATTTCAACATCTGGAATCACTCTTGGAACAACAAGGCTTGTTCAAGGATTGTTGCGTGCTCCGGGTGGATATGCAGTAAGAAGTGCAACTTCATCATCTGGTGTAAACTACAACGAAATTGAACTTCCAACGATTGCGAGCAACACAACTGTTTCGTCTGCAAGCGGAATAGTAAACATTGATGCTGGTTTGAACTCAAAGGTTGTCGATTATTCCACCGGAATAAGATTCTTGGGCTACAACTCTGGACTTGGTTTCGGAACTAGCTCAACAATAGTGAGTGGTGGTGGAGTAGGCAATACGCTTACGCTGCCTATAAACACAGGAACTTTGGCTCTTACTAACTCAGTTGTTACTGCCTTTAATGGTTTAACTGGATCTGTTACCGGGGTTACTACTGGAACAGCAAACATATTTGGTCCGCTTCAAAGTTTTACAAACGGAATTTCTGCATCCGGTGGAACCTTCTCGTCTCCAGTAAGATTCCTTTCAGGACTTTCCGCTACAACTCAAATAAATATTAACACAAGTGCAACGGGGGCTTCTCCATTTACCATAACTGCCAACTCATTGCTTGACGGTATTGGAGCATTTAGAATAAATGGGTCTGAACCAGATTTGAATCTCAATGATACTGATGGTGGATTTAATACAATATCTTTTGAAAATGCTGGAAGTGCAAGAGTAGCAATTGGTAGAAACAGCAGCAATGAATTTTACTTAGCCGTAAGAGACCCAGCTGTTGGAGGTGGAGCATTTAAAGACAACGTAATTGTTGCAAATTCTTCCACTGGTGACGTAAGCATGGGATATCAGTTGAGTGTCGCTGGTGGACTTTGTGCTGCTGGTGTTTCGGCGGGATCTTATATATTAACTTCTTCTGGTATAAAAGCACTGACAGGAACAACATATACATTTTTAGAATCAGATAATGGAAAAATTTTAACATTTAACAATGGTTCTGCAACCACTGTTACAGTTCCAACAGGTCTTCCAGTAGGTTTCAATTGTACTGCAATTCAATTGGGTGCAGGACAGGTAGGATTTACAAGGGCTGCTGGAATAACACTACAAAGTTATGGAAACCAATTCAGATTAATTGGTCAACATGCTTCTGCCACTATTATTGAATATACCACGAACATTGTAAACATCTCGGGGAATCTCATAGTATGACACCTATTGCTGGTAATGTTGGAATTATTGGAAGTTTGAGAAATTATTCTACAGATGGTTTAATTGCCAACGTAGACTTCAACAATGATTATGGTTTTGCTGGAAATACCGCACATGATTTACAGAAACCAGCAATTAAGTATAATACTCCGGGTGGGTTTGTTTCTGTGGTAAGTGGTTCTACAGCAAGACCCGGATCAATAAAATTAGATGGTGTTACAGATTATTTGATTGCTACTGCTGGTGCAACTGGTGGAGTAAGTGAATTTTCAAGTTGGACTGCAGGGACAATAGATATATGGTTATACCTCAACAATCTAACTGGTGGTCCTGCTGCTTGTGGAAATAATGGTACTAATTTTACTCAGGCTTCTGATCGTGGTTTTTGTTTAATTTGGGGTAATGTTTCACCAACTCAACCTAGACTATCTTTTTCTAATGGATCAATAAATGCTGTTGCAACTATTCCGGGTTTAACAGGTATAACAGGCCAATGGATGAATTGTTTTGCAAGATTTCAAACAGTTGGTTCTGCAGTTCAAGGAACCGGTGTGCTTTTTAAACCTAATGGATTGTCTGCATATGACTTAATAACTGGTGTAACAATTGCGTCTGCTGCCGCAGGGGTAACTAGTAATAATCGATTGGCAATAGGCAGAAGAAGTGTTACTGCAACTCAATATCTGGATGGTCAAGTGGGATCCGTAAGAATTTACAATAGACTATTATCTCAATCAGAGATTGAATTTAATTATAATAGATCAAAGACACGCTATGGACATATCTGAAGAATTAGTAAGATATGCAATAATACCAAGTTCTTCGGAACCTATGATTGATTATTCACAATTAATAACTTCTATAGAAGGTATAAGACCTTCTGTTGATGGAACAGTATTTATTGTAAAGTGGGAAGGATTAACGTTTCCTTCTTCTTTGGAGCAAATACAAGGAATTTTGGGACCATATACTCATGATGAAATTTTTTTAATAGTTCAAGGACCAGAATGGAATTCGGATATAATTTGACTTAAGTTTATTTAGTGTCATAATAGTTGAATGCTTAACGTATATAAAGTAGAATCAGACGCCAGAATTCCAAACTACGAAACTCGCAAGTCCGCATGCTTTGATCTTTCCGCATACATTCCTGCCAACGAAGAAATCAAGGTCTATGCAGGAAAGACGGAATCAACCTATAAGCCAGAATTTGATTCTGAGCGGGAACAGAACTTCATTGCCCTTGCTCCATACGAGAGGGCTCTGATCCGTACTGGATTGATCTTCGACATCCCAGAAGGCTTCTCAATGCGTCTGCACCCACGCTCAGGGATTGCTCTCAAATACGGGCTGATGCTGGCAAACTGCGAGGGAGTAGTTGACGAGGACTACGTCAATGAAACAAAATTGATAATTTATAACTCAACGGATGAATTGATTAAAATTTATCACGGTGACAGAATTGCTCAGGGTGAGATCACCCCATACCACAGAGCAGACATTCAGGAAGTCTTTGAGAAGCCCGGACAGAAATCAGACCGTGTCGGTGGGTTTGGAAGCACCGGAGTCCGTTGATTTCTTCTTGGGCCACTTGACTGACTTAAATTCTTTCCAGACAAGCCATAGCGTCAGAACGCAGATAACAACGTACCAAAAGCTCCATTCCGAGGCTTGAGTTGGTGCACCAAAGAATGGTTCTTTCAATACGCTATGAATTGGATTCCCCTGCTTGTCTAGGGGAGAGATTATCTGTGGTGATGTGCAGGAAACGAGGAATAGAAGTGGTAGAAGATATTTCATGACTTGTTTCCTCCTGCGGCTGTTCCAAAGTAGAACCCGACAACGGCGAGAAGAACCTGTCTGTTTTCTTCAGCAAACAGGTATCCGGGAATTTCCACAAAATATTTCTTTGTGGTTTCAGGAATCAGTCCGAAGAAACTTGATGGTTGTTGTTGGGTGAATTCAGCAAAGGTTGAAATTCCAAAGAATGGAAGGACAAATGGTGCTGCCACGACGGCAAACAAGCATGCCAAGACGATAAGTTGGCGAACTCCCTTGCCCACGTCAAGTGGCACTCGCTTGGCAGCAGCATCCTGGTTGTCTGTGGTCTGCTTGTTGGCTCCCATGGCCATCTCAAACATTTCCTTGCGATCCTGGGCCTGTTGGGCCCAATAGCGGAAAAGGAATCCTGTGACCCCTCCACCTAGTAATGAAATTAACTCAGTTGGCATGATTTACCTCAATTCTTTTGTTGTGAAAGTTGTATTTCCAATGATCCCCGAATGCTTTCAAAGTCTTTTGTAGCTTTTTCGTGCTGTTCTTCAGGAAGCTGAAAATCGTCATGCCATTGCACAAGAACAAAACCAATATTGGCACCTTTATTTTTTAGCGGCAAACAGGCGTACTGCGATACATTTTCATCTTCAAAAAATCCTCGGACGTAACTTTCCGGGAGTACTGAGGTGTAGTGTACCGTACTTCTGTTCTCAACTATCTTTGTCAATAAAGGGATATACATCGAGCATAGATTCCCCTTTAGTTTCATGACCTGTGATGTATATCCCTTGTGTGTAGATTCATGCGTCACCGAAAATTTACGCATGGAAATTCCATCCATTGTGTATTCACCGTTGTGAAATTGTATGATGCTGGCTCTCATGGCCTTGGTCACAACTCTTAGTTCAGTGAGAAGTTCGTGAATTTCTGTATGAATCTCAATAAAGTTGTCTTTTCTTGGTTTGCCACCGAAGAATTTAATAATTCCAAAGCCAACACCAAGAATTCCAACTACAACTACTGAGATTATTTCCATGAACTTTGCGAAATCGGTCATTGCTAGGTACATCTTATCTAACTCCAAAGGGGACTTTAATATTTATATTCTTGACAGCTCAAGAATAGGGGCTATAATCACTGCATGCAAAGAGACGAATTATTCCTGTTACACTCTAAAATTTGTGAAGAAGCCCGTCTTTTAATGGAAAAAAAGAATGCGGACTATGCAACCAGCACCGATCCTTTTATGAATTTTAAGCGGGCTGAGTTCCTTGGATTCAGCACCGCCGAAATGGGAGTGCTGATTCGCATGACGGACAAAATGTCCAGAATTTCAACGTTCCTAAACCGGGGCCAGTTGTCGCTGGAAAACGAAAGCGTCTATGACGCAATTGTTGACATCATCAACTACAGTGTCATACTTGCGGGTCTGCTGAAGGATAGAGAAGCCAACAAGCCAAAATGAAATTTTACACCGCCTGCGCCATCAAGGGAAACAAAATCCTTGTCCGTGGCTACAAGAACGGAGTCCGTTTCACGGACTCTGTTTCATTCAAGCCATCTCTTTACATAAAGAGCGACAAGGACACCAAGTATAAGACTCTGACTGGAACTCCGGTCAAGAGAATGATATTCGACAGCCTTTATGACTGCAGGGAATTCCTGAAGCAGTACGAAGATCTCAATGACGCTCCTATTTACGGGAACACTGATTTCGTCACTCAGTATCTCTTGGAGACATACGAAGAAGAAGTCACCTATGATCTTTCCAAGATCAAGATAGCATACTTCGACATTGAGTCTGAGACCGAAGGTGGCTTTCCAGATCTTCGCAATCCAAACGAGAAGATCAACATCATCGGTGTCCGCATCAGTGGTGTAAACTATGCCATTACTTGCAAACAAGTGGACATCCCTGACTGCAAACTTGTTCTGTGCTCTTCTGAGAAGGAAATAATTGAAAAGTTCTTTGAACTGCTCAGAAAAGAGGACATCGACGTTATCACGGGATGGAACGTCAAGTTGTTTGATATTCCCTACATCATCGGCAGAGCAAAATTGTTCTTTGAGGACAAGGAAATACAGTCTTGGATGCCATTCAATCTTTTGAAGGAGAGGGAAACAAATATTGGTGGAACAGACTACAGGCTGTTTGAGATGCCGGGATACACCATTTTGGATTACATGGATCTTTATAAGAAGTTCTCAGGCACCAGCCAAGAAAGTTATGCCCTCAATTTCATTGCCAAGGCTGAACTAGATGCACAGAAACTCGATTACTCTGACTATGGTTCTTTGAAGGAGTTTTACACCAAGGACTTTCAAAAGTTTGCGGAGTATAACATTCAAGACGTGCAACTGGTTGAGCAACTTGACAACAAACTAAAACTCATCGACTTGGCAGTCTCCATTGCATACGAAGCAAAGATTCCCTATGATGTTGTCTTCTTTGCCACCAGAATCTGGGGAACCATTTGCTGTGACTACCTCTTGCATAGAAACATAATTTCCCCCATACAAACGACTTATGCCAAAGATGACCAATTTGTCGGAGCCTACGTCAAAGATGTTACTCCCGGTCTTTACAAGAACATCGTCAGTTTCGATGCAACCAGCCTGTACCCGAGCATCATCATGGGCTGGAACATTTCCCCGGAGACTTGCGTCAAGCGGGACAACTCCTTGAATGCAGATGATTTCCTGCGGAGCAAGAGAAAAGAAATACCAGATCTCATCACAGATGCAATGACGCAAAATGCCTGCCTTGCATGCAATGGTTCCATGTTCAGCAACAACGTTCGTGGATTCATTCCCATCCTCATCGAAAAAACATTCAACCAGCGTAAAGATGCAAAGTCCAAGATGTTGGACTTGGAAAAGGAGTATGAATCGTCAAAGGATTCTGCTCTTCTTCCAAGAATTGCAGCACTGAAGATTCGTCAGTCAGTCAAGAAGATTTTGGCCAACAGCCTTTATGGCTGCTTGGGCAATCCAGCATTCATTTATTCTTCCCCTGAACTTGCCACTGCGGTGACCGTTACTGGTCAGGTCATAATTCGCAGCGCAGAAAGCGCAATGAATTCCTACATTCGTAAACTTACGAAGAAGAACAGCAAGGATTACGTTCTTGCTGTCGATACTGACTCCGTTTACATAAACCTAGACGATGTTGTAACACAGATTCAGTCCAAGACAAATATTACTGACATCACCACCTTTGTCGATACCATCTGCGAGAAGAACATTCAACCAGAATTGACAAAGGAAATGGATCTTCTCACAAAGACCCTGAACTGCAGTGATAACAAGATCTTCTTCAAGCGTGAAGCAATTGCTTCGGCGGGGATGTTCATTGCAAAGAAGAGATACGCTTTGTTGGTCCAGGATCTTGAAGGAATTAGGTTCGAAGAACCCAAACTGAAGATCATGGGTCTTGAAACTGCAAGAAGCAGCACTCCTGCAATCGTTCGCAAGAAGTTGAAGGAGTGCATTCGAATCATACTGACACAAACCCCAGAGGAGCTGCGGCAATATGTGAATAAATTCTATGATGAATTTCTTATGCTGCCTTTGTCTGATGTCGCAGCTCCTCGGGGTGTCAGTGGCATCAGCAAATACACGGACAAGAACAACATTTACGCTTCCGGTACACCTATTGCTACCAAGGCAGCGCTGTTGCACAATGCCTACATAAAGAAACTAGGCATTGATCATCAGTATCCTGCAATCAAGGAAAAGGACAAGATGAAGTTTGTGTTTGTCAAGGTTCCGAATCCATATGGCATGGGTGGCAGGGATGCGGTCATGGGATTCATCAATTCTCCTCCAGTTGAATTTCAGTTGGAGAAATACACCGACAGAAACAAGCAGTTTGAGAAAACGTTCAATGAACCTCTTGAAAATATCTTGAATGCAATTGGCTGGAAATTAAATGCGGAAGCAACACTTGAAGAGTTCTTTGTATGAGGTATAATGTTAAGATATGGTGAAGAAAATCAAATCTAGATATGGTGATGAAAGAATTATCACACTTCTTGAAAACGGATCTTACAAGGTCGAAGGTCGGTCAATGTATTCTCGCTTTGGTGATGGCCTATTCGATTTTGAAGGTGGGCCATGCTTTATCGCTGGTGACCGATTACTTGATGTTGACGCTCCGGTAATCATTGAATCGATTGAAGTAGTTCACGACACACCAGATGGTGTGGCTGCTTGCATTTTGCACGTTCGAAAGGAAAAAAATGTCAAAGTATCTAAAAAGTCTAATCGGAAAAATAAATAACCCGGACGCAAAGTTAGTATCAGAGGGACTGGAGGGATCTGACGTAACTGGTTTCATTGATACTGGTTCGTATGTCCTCAACGCACTTCTGTCTGGATCAATCTATGGAGGCTTGCCAAACAACAAGATCTCATGCCTAGCAGGAGATCCAGCAACAGGCAAGACATTTTATGCTATCGGGATTGCTTCACAATTTCTCAGAGACCACAAAGACGGTATCGTCATTTATTTCGACACAGAGCAGGCTGTTACTTCTGACATGTTCATTGAGCGTGGAATTGACCCTGAAAGAATTGCAGTCGTTCCTGTCGCAACTATTGAGGAGTTTAAAACTCAGTCGCTCAAGATAGTGAACGACATTCTTGAACAACCAGAGGAAGACAGAAAGCCAATCTTCATGGTTCTCGATTCTCTTGGTATGTTGTCCACCGAGAAAGAGATGAATGACTCTGCCGAAGGCAAGAACGTTCGGGACATGACTAAGGCACAGCAAACGAAGGCAACCTTCCGTGTTCTCACCCTCAAGCTCGGCAAGGCAAAGATTCCGATGCTTCTGACCAACCACACATATCAGGTGATCGGTTCGTATGTTCCAACAAAAGAACTTGGTGGTGGCATTGGTCTGAAGTATGCAGCCAGCAACATCCTAACTCTCTCAAAGAGCAAGGACAAGACCGAAGAAGGAGTTGTCGGTAACTTCATCAAGTGCACCAACTACAAGAATCGATTCGTCAAGGAGAACATGCAAGTAGAGACTCGATTGAACTACACATCCGGTCTCAGCCGATACTATGGTCTGACTGATTTTGCAATCAAGTATGGAATCTTCAAGAAGGTTTCCACTAGGATTGAATTGCCAGATGGAACAAAAGTATTTGAAAAAAATCTTGACGAAGACCCGGAGAAGTATTATACTACGGATATCCTAGATAGATTGGATAAAGAGATTCAAAAGGACTTCAAGTATGGGCAACCTTCCTGATTACAAATTTGTTCCGGATGCAGACGGCAAGATACAAGAAACTTGCCCAATTGAAATTTTAAGTGGACAGCATGTGGGTATAATTTATAGATATGGTGTTATTCGTGTTGCAGAACATGACAATGATAATGTAAAGGTTATCATGGACATAGATTTGATCAAGGCCCCTGAAGGATTCAACAAGGATACGGAAGAATTTACGAAAGATGTTGGTGAAATTTTTGTAAACATCGTTGAGACACAGACCAACAAAGAAGCGGTCGTGGATCTTGAAGATGATGTTCATCAGGATTGAACCTGGACTTTACTCAAACACAAGACATAATTAAAACATGGAATCAGTTATTCTAAAGAACTTGGTCCTCAATGAGGACTATGCTCGCAAGGTTGTTCCGTTCCTTCAAGAGGAATACTTCCACGACAAGGCAGAGAAGACTGTCTTTGGCATTGTTGGAAAGTTCATCCTCAAGTACAACAGCATCCCAACCAAGGATGCTGTACTCATTTCCCTCGGAGAAGAAAAATCTCTCAGTGAAGTAGAGTTCAACAAGTGCAAGTCGATCAGCGACGAAATGTACAAGGAGGGGGAGAAATCTGATACGGTGTGGCTCGTTGAGCAGACGGAAAAGTTCTGCAAGGAGAAAGCGATCTACAATGGCATCATGGCGTCTATTGGAATCATTGACGGGAAGGACAAGGAAAGGACTCAGAATGCTATTCCTGAGATTATGTCAAAGGCTCTTTCTGTTTCTTTTGATACTAGAGTTGGCCATGATTTTTTGGAAGATGTTGACGAACGATATGAGTATTACCACAGAGTAGAGGAGAAGGTTCCATTTGATCTTGAGATGTTCAACAAGATCACCCGTGGTGGAACTCGCAAGAAGACTCTTAACGTAGTCATGGCGGCATCCGGTGTGGGCAAGAGTGCATTCCTGTGCCACCATGCTGCCTCCTGCTTGGCACAGAATCTCAATGTCCTCTACATCACGCTAGAGATGGCAGAGGAGGAAATCGCCAAGCGCATTGATGCCAACCTTTTGGATACAGACATGCATGTGCTGGAACAGATGCCTCTTACTCAGTATGAAGCAAAGGTGGAGAACCTTAAGAGAACTTGTCGTGGCAAGTTGATAATCAAGGAATACCCGACTGCTGCAGCCAACGTTACTCACTTCCGCAATCTTATTGAGGAACTTAAGATCAAGAAGAAGTTCACCCCAGATGTCATCTTTGTAGATTATCTAAACATTTGTTCGTGTGCCCGATTCAAACTAGGCAACGGAATGAATAGTTACACATACGTTAAGGGAATCGCTGAGGAACTTCGTGGCATGGCCAAGCAGTTTAACATTCCACTGTGGACTGCTACACAGGTCAACCGTGAAGGTGCAAAGAGCAGCGATATGGAGATGACTGATACGTCCGAGAGTTTTGGTCTTCCACAGACTGCGGATTTTTTCTTTGCCTTGATTGAGAATGAGGAATTGGCACAAAGCAATCAGTTGGTGGTCAAGCAACTCAAGAATCGTGGCAACGACACAACCAAGAACAGAAAGTTTTTGGTTGGAGTCAACAAGTCCAAGATGAAGTTCTACGATGTTGACAACAGCAGTTCTAATCTTGTTAATTCAAACAATACCGATGAGGAGGGATTTGGTTCTGGTTCAGATGGAAACACATTTAATCCTCAGTTCGGAAAGAAGCGCAACAAGGCGATCAACTGGACTTTTGAAGAAGCCAAATGACGCTATATATTGATAAGAAGTTCGTAAACCTTCTTTCGGGGACACTTGAGAAGTTCAAGTGGAAGAAAGATACATTAGCCACATGCAGATGTTTTAAGTGTGGCGACTCACAGAAGAACAAGTCCAAGACAAGGGGATACTTCTTTGAGCACAAAGGCCATTATGTTTACAAATGTCACAATTGCGGTTTTTCTTGCAATATATATTCTGTACTTGAAGCTGTTAGCCCATCACTCGCAAAAGAATATGCGTTTGAAAAATTTAAAGACAAGAATCCTGAACCAATTGAGAAAAAACAAGTCGCTCCCCGCCAACAAGTGTTTACTGATCTCGGAACAAGGCTTGACTTACTCAATGCTGACCACAAGGCGGTAAAATATGTCCAGTCCCGTGAAATCCCGAAAGAAAAATATATCAATTTTTCTTACTGCAATGATTTTAGCAAGATCATGCAATCCTTTGGTCGTGAAGGGACCAAAGAACCCAGACTCGTCATACCGTTCTATAATGACGGTGGGGAGCTTATCGGAGTTCAGGGTCGCTCTATTGACCCGACTGGTCAAAGCATTCGTTACATCACGCTGAAGAGAGAAGGCGAAGACAGGCTTTGGTACAATCTAGATAAGATAGACCCACGTGATACGGTGTACGTTACGGAAGGTCCTATTGACTCGATGTTCATTCCCAACGGAGTGGCAATGCAGGGTGCTGGTTGGTTGGCAGAATTGCCCGAGAAACTGAAGAAGTCCAAAGTGATCTTCATCTTCGACAATGAGCCAAGAAATGCTGAGATCGTTGCTTTGATTGGTAAGTATGTTGATGCCGGAAGAAACGTAGTAATCTGGCCCTCGGAGATAGACAAGAAGGACATAAACGACATGGTATTGGCATATGGAATAAACACGACCATGAAGCTGATAATCAACAATGTTTATTCTGGACTTGTCGCAAAAATGAAGTATGCTTTCTGGAAGAAGGTTTAAATGAACGACGATAACGAAGAAATGACCGAAGAAGACATCTTGAAGGCCAGCGAAGCCTATCTGCAATTTGTCCAAAGATTTGGTGAGTATATCAAGGAGATGGATCCTGATCTTTGGGAAAGAGCAAGAGTCTATGCTGCAGACTTTACGAAGATTCCTGGTGTGACCGTTGAACTTGTAGATAAGGATGAACTTGACGATGACAAAGACGATAGAAAGTCTGGAGCAGACTGAAGTAAAGGTTTTGGATCACGGACATGTGCAGTTGGTGGATTGGATGGGAAGCGATCTGTCTGTTTGTGACGCTGCCCGTGTGTCCTTCAACAAGCAAAGTCAGTTGGACGAAAATGGTGATCTAACCGAGAGAGATGCAAAATTAATTGCATATCTCTCAAAGCATGATCACTTCACTCCATTCTGCCATGGCATGGTGACTCTTCGAATCAAGTGTCCCATATTTGTGCGGGCCCAGTTGGGCAAACATCAGATCGGGCTTACCATGAACGAAGTGAGTCGTCGTTACGTGACCTTCGAACCAGAGGTTTATGTTCCATTGTGGAGAGCAGCACCAACCAACGGTGCAAAACAAGGAAGCAGTGGAAGAATTGAAGACATGGATCTCTGTATTAAGATGAGACAGGAATATGATTCCGTTGCAAAAGATTGCATCAAACTTTACAATGATCTTTTGACAGACGGTGTAGCACCAGAACAAGCAAGAGCAATTTTGCCACAGGGAACCTATACTGAATTTGTCTGGACTGGTTCCTTATATGCTTTTGCCCGTATTTATAAATTACGGATTGATTCCCATGCTCAATGGGAAATTCAGGAATATGCAAAGGCAATTGACAAATTAATTGCTCCACTTTTCCCGGTTTCGTGGCAGACTCTCACAACTAAATAAGATCACCAACAGAAAGAAGTACAATATGGCAGAAATTTTATCACCATTTCAATCGTTTATTTTCATCTCCCGCTACTCACGTTGGCTTCCATCAGATGGACGCCGAGAATCTTGGGATGAATGTGTAGATCGTTGGTGGAATTATTTTACGAGCAGAGTTCCTGCACTAGCAGAACGTCCTGACATCAAGAAGGCAATTCTCAATCTTGAGGTTCTTCCTTCCATGAGAAGCCTGATGACCGCTGGTCCAGCACTGGATCACGACAACACTTGTCTTTACAACTGCTCTTATCTGCCAATTGACTCGGTTGAATCTTTTGCCGAACTTTTCGTCATTCTCATGAATGGCACTGGTGTCGGCTACAGTGTCGAGCGTCAGTACACTGATAAACTACCAACTGTCGCAAACAAGATAGAAAAGGATTTTAATGTTGTCATCAAAGTTGAAGACTCTAAAGAAGGTTGGGGAAACGCTCTCAAGGAAGTTCTACGACATCTGTATTCGGGTCGTCACGTTAAATGGGATGTTTCCGGGATCAGACCCGCTGGAGCTAGACTTAAGACTTTTGGGGGTAGGGCTAGTGGTCCTCTTCCTCTTGATAATCTCTTTAAGATGATCGTCAAGGTATTCTACAGCGCACAGGGTCGAAGACTAACCGCTCTGGAATGCCATGATGTATGTTGTGCTATTGCCAATGCCGTGATCGTTGGTGGTGTTCGTCGTTCTGCCATGATTTCTCTCAGCGATCTTTCTGATCGGGAGATGGCCCTGTGCAAGAGCGGAGCATGGTGGGAGCAAGCAGGATTCCGTTCTTATGCTAACAACTCCGCTGTCTATCGTGGTCGTCCACCCATGGGTCAGTTCCTTGAGGAATGGACTTCACTTTACAACAGCCACAGCGGAGAGCGTGGTATGATCAATCGCAAGGCATTGCAGGAGCAAGCCGCCAAGTGGGGCAGAGATCCAGATGCTGAATATGGAACCAATCCATGCTCGGAAATTATTTTGAAGCCATTTGAATTCTGCAATCTATCCACCGTGGTTGTTCGACCTGACGATACCGCTGCTACACTCAAGAAGAAGATTGAGATGGCAACAATTATCGGCACCGTGCAATCTACATTCACTCATTTCCCATACCTCCGTCCGGAATGGAAGAAGAACTGCCAAGAGGAACGGCTGCTAGGTGTCAGTATGACTGGTATCTATGACAACAAGTTGACAAGTGGTCTTGAAGGCAAGCCAAAGTTAATTCGTCTTCTTGAGACTCTACGTGATCATGCCACTGCGACCAATCTTCAATGGGCCGAAAAGTTGGGAATCAATCCAAGCAAGTCAATCACTTGTGTAAAGCCAGAAGGAACTACTTCTTGCTTGGTAGATTCTGCATCGGGTCTGCATCCTCGCTATGCAGATTATTATTACCGCAGAGTTAGAATTGACAAGAAAGATCCGATCTATGAACTCATGAAAGATCAAGGAGTTCCATGTGAGGATGACGTAATCAATCCAAACAACACCGCTGTATTCACGTTTGCAATGAAGGCCCCAAGAGGCACAATCACTACGGAGGATCTTCGTGCACTTGATCACTTGGATCTCTGGAAGACTTACCAAGAACATTATTGCCAACACAAGCCTTCGGTCACTGTGAACTACAGAGACAGCGAATTCCTTGAGGTCGGAAACTGGCTGTGGGAAAACTTTGATGTTGCAACCGGCATTTCGTTCCTGCCTGGTGGTGACAGTCACACCTATGCTCAGGCTCCGTTTGAGCAGATCGATGCTTCTACCTATGCAGAGCATCCAAAGGTCAAGGTCAACTTTAAGGAGTTGCATAAGTATGAGAGTCAGGACAACACCGAGGCTGCAAAGGAATTTGCATGCAGTGCTGGTGGCTGTCAGATAGTGTGATACAAATTCCTCTGTAGCTCAGTAGGTAGAGCGGGAAGCTGTTAACTTCCATGTCACTGGTTCGATTCCAGTCGGAGGAGCATCAAACCCCCGGAAGAAATTCCGGGGGTTTATAAATATATTTATGGATTATTTGGCTAAATTTTACAAAAATAAATCAGAGCAACTTCAAGAAAAAATGAATCTTCTTGAAAATTTGCTTATTGAGAAAAAACGTAGAGAAGATCCTCCATTAATTGAACCGGATGAAGAAACAAAAGATCAAACTAGTGTTCCTGCTCCATTTTCTGAAACAGATCCAACACCTTTACCGGGTCCGGTCACACCAGATGATATTTCAAAAGAATGGGAGGAATATAAAGATTCACTAATTCCTGGTGGTTCTGCCACAGATTTGTGGAATATTAAAAATGCAATGCAACCATACCTCCCCAACGAGGATAAAGATTTTTTTGATACTATTCCTTATAAAGAATACTCTAGACTGTTTAATCCAAAATCTCTTCGTACTTTTATTGATGCAAAAAGCCGACCAACACCAACACCAGCTCCACCCGCATCTGAACCACCATCTGCAGCCCAATTAGCAAGAGTTCAATTTCAACCAAAAACTACACAACAATCAGGTCAAACAGAATTGGGTACAAATCCATACATAGAAGCAGAACAAAGATTAGATTTTGAAAGAGAAGCAATGGGAATGAGCCCATATTCAAGATACGCACAAGTTATGCCGGGATGGGTTGGTACGAGAGTTTTTCGAACAAGTGGAGATGTTGATAGATCAAGGATTGCCGATGAAGAATTCAAAAAAAGATTGAGAGACGTTATTAATCAAAGGGAAGAAGAAGAGGGACTACCACTCACGGTAGTTAAACAAGGAACCAGATATTATGAACCATATATTCGTGATTTATTTGATGCAATTAAAACTTTTTCTACACCACAAAGAAAAATAGATGATATTGTTCAAAAAATGAGTCAGTGGTCAGGAAATACCCAAGGATCAAGACCTTTTTCTTATTTTTACGGTCCAATGGATACAGCTTTTGCCGCAACACTAAAAGCATTAGAAGACACATATAGATCAATTCCATCTGATGTGGATTACAAACCTCCAACATACATACCTTATCAAAAAGCACCACCAACACAAGCGGATATAGAGCAACAAAACAATCCATTGTATGGTGACGTTGAACCAAAATCAAATGAAAGTAAAAGACCATCTCCGCAACCACAACCATCAATGACCGTAGGAAAATCATCTGCATACATTGGTGAACCAGTAAAAATTGATGACAATGAAGGAGGAATGAACAAACCAGTGAGTCTTCCATATGAAGAACCAACATTAGTAAAAACAGATGCGGGTTATGATACACCAAGAGCCATGATGTACAGAAGATATCCCGTTGGTGTTGTAGAAAGAATGAGACGGGCAATAGCAGAAAGAGAAAGAACTCACAATACTACTCCAGCAGCACAGGAAATGTATAGAAATTTCCATGTTCCGGATTATAGTGACCAGTCAATTGATAGATTGATAAAAGTTAACACGTCTGCAAATACTGATGATATGCATAAACCTAAAGATCAAGAAGGTTTGGTTTTAGGTCAAACTGCTATTACTCCGCCAACAAGAAGTAATCCTTACCCTGTTGGAGAAATCAGCATATTGAGTAATCCAGCTGTAAGCGGAAACATCGACCCAAAAGAGGCGGAAGCAATTAATAATCAGCGTTTTTCCAATAAAATAAATCCAGGTGATGGATTGACAAATAATCCAAAGTTATATCCACACCAAAGAAGCAAACTAAAAACAGATGTATGGGGAAAATTTGATGCAGAAGTAGATGATTCAAAACCAAGAGTTGAAATAGAAGATAATCCTGGATCAGAGTACAAGGTTACCATGGGAAAGGAATTGGATGGTTTTATTGATAGATTGATGAGAGGATTCAGTGTAGATACAAGCCAATCATTCCAGAGTGATGTATACGGCCACGAAGGAATTCATACATTGGTATCACCAAAGGGTGAAAGATATGATTCTCCCGACAAGAGATCTTGGCCAAGAATATCTCCAGAAGAATCTGCTATAATGTCTGATGAAGGAAAAGAAAAAACATTAGATCGAAGAAAATATACTCAGAGCGCTGGAGAGCCCGCACCAAGAATGTTCTCTTATAAAAATTATTACTTCAATAAGACTGGAAGAGTTCTTGATGCCAACATGTCACAACAAGAAAAACAAGAATTTTTAGATTTCTTGACAACCGATCCAATGCTTAAAGGTGATCCAGAGGTTCAAGATATAATAAATGTTATTGAAACCCCTGAAGGTGAAGAACTTCTTAGAAGAACACAAAGAAACAATAGAGATCGTTCTGGCACTAGAATAGTATAAATAATTTTGCCGAAGGATGTGGAGTTCCCGTTTGCCCTTGCCGATTCGAAGCAACAGCATCAGCGAACTCAGAACCACATCCTTCGACACGGTCTAAATAATCATGTTCCATATGCTAATAGGTGTTGATTATTCGATAACGTGCCCCTGCCTTTGTCTTTACGATGAACGCAAAGAATTTAAATTTGAAAATTGCTTCTTTTATTATCTGACTCAGACTCAGAAATATGCAGATAAAATTTTACCAAACATAAATGGTGAAAGTTTTCAGGAATATGTGGCCGATGTAGACCGCTTTGACACAATCTCTGACTGGGCCTTCAATCTATGTGCAGGAGCCTCAGACGTGGCCGTAGAGGGCTACTCCTACGGTTCTAAAGGCAAGGTATTCAACCTAGCCGAGAACATGGGGATCTTCAAGCATAAGCTCTATAAGGCCGGGATTCCGGTGACCGTCGTAGAGCCATCCAAGGCCAAGAAACTCGCCACAGGCAAAGGAAACGCCGATAAAGTGGCAATGTACAAAGCCTTCTCTGAAGAGACTGGTACAAACTTAGTTTTTACATATAACCAGAGAACTTTGTCCAATCCGATAACGGACATTGTGGACAGTTTTTATATTCTTAAATCTCTTCTGAAATCAAAGACTGATTGTCAAGATTAATCACTTTATACTCATAAAGTGGTGCTAGATCAGTATTTCCATTAAGCATAACTTCTTCATAGCCGTTTTCATTAGCAATGTATGCTTTTCCTGAAAATCCAAATGATTCAGCCAATGGAACAATGTTTAAATCTTCATTTTGAACCAATAGAGTATTGTGTTCTGTTAGAATTAAGTGACCAAGAACTCTGTCCTCAAAAACAATATTGTAAACTGTGCAATCACTCAGCAAAATCTTTTGAAGTTTGTATCCCATAATGATATTTATCTTGTAATTCTGCCCGCCATCCCCTTGCCAGCATTATCTAATCTGTCATGAAATCTTTTTGGAACCATTCCATTGTTCTTTATTCTGTCTATTGTTTCTTTCCATGCCCCACCCATTGTTTTCATTGGAGTCAGAAACATGTCATAGGCAATGGCGTTTCTTTGATCTTCCCAATTTTTGCGAACTTTTTTCTTTTTGCAGTTTGGACACTTTTCCTTTAAAGGTTTGTCGTTTTCCGACATCTTTAAAAAAACTTCAAACTCATGATCACAACCTTCACATTTAAATCCATAATTTGGCATATTAATCTCTCTTAAAAGTAATTAGCATGTGATCAAACAGGAATCCATATGATGGTTCCTTTGGCTTGTTCTTCAATGGCATCTTGGCTTCCTTTGGTGTTCTATTGCCTTTGGCAAGATTGCAATCCTTGCAAGAGGCAACCATGTTAACCCAAGTGGAACCCCCACCCTTTGATTTTGGAACTATATGATCTATTGTAGCAGTCTTATCGCAAAGATCCAATCCACAATATTGACAGATATAACTGTCTCTACGGAATACATTTTTTCTGTTGGGAACAACTCTTTTAAAAGGAAGTTTGACGTAATATTTTAAAATTAAAACTTTTGGAATTTTGACAATTTTTGATACAGACACAACTTCATAATATTCCGGTGACTGTTCATCAATCCAGACTTTGTCTTTTGCAATGAGTTTAAATGCTTTTCCAACGGTAATGATATTAAGCGGTGTATTGTCCTGATTGAGCAAGAGAACCTGCTTAGTCATACCTTTTAAGTATTTATGAAAATCTAAATATTTTACAGCCATGGATAATAAACAGAATAGACAATTTTTCTGGAATGTCAAGGATTTCTTGAACAAAACACCAGAACCAGTGAAAACAAAATCCAATCCACTACAACAAACTATAAAGGAAGTTACTTCAAATATTTCCTACGTTGCTCCTCCAGTAAATGAAATGATAAACAGTTCTTCTGGATTGAAAAATACGATAAACAATAAAATTACCGAGTATCAAAATTTATTGAACAAACAAAAACCAAGTTCTGTAAAAACAATTCCTCACATAACAAGCAATCCTTTTAGAATCAAATAACATGAACACGATTCCAGTTCCATTGCAAAATGTATTGAGACAAAGATATCAATCATCTTTGCTATTGGAAAAAAGGGATGATGGTATAGATAGACAATACAAAAAAATAGAATATTTACCCGAGCCACCAGAACAGCAATATGGGGGACCACCTGAAGGATTTGGAAATCAGGTAACAAATAGATTAAAAGAAATTGCAAGTGATCCATGGACCTATGGTGCTTTGGCTGCAGGAGCATTGCTTGCAGTGAGCCCATTGGCTCCAATTGCAATACCAGCAATGGCTATAGCGGGAGCTGGACTTGGTGGATGGAATGCATACCAACAAGCATCAGAAGGTGATTATGGTGCTGCTACAGTTGACGCTGCACTAGGTTTACTTCCTTTTGGCGCAAAAAATGTGCGTGGTTCAATTCCACAATTAGCAAAAGGTAAGGCTTTTAAAGATGTGGCTTTAGCTTTTAAAGATGTTGCAAAACCATCACCTACTTCTAGCACAACAAGACCAGTTGTTGAGGTCGATCCATTGACTGGTTTGAGAAGAGAAATTAATACGAGAATGTTTGATCCTCTTGAAAGAAATACAACCATGGATCAAATGAACCAATGGGTGAAAGATGCTGAAAGAGCGGGATTTAAACCTTGGCAATGGGAAGCATCCGAAGCAATGTCACAGGCAGCTGAAGCAAGAGCAGCCAATCCATGGAAGTCGGTTTTAGATGATATGGCTAATCCAAGAGGTACATCTAGAAGAAGAAGAGGACAAACTTGGGAAGTTTCACCTAGATTCCCAACACGAAGAGAATTAAATCAAATGCTTAATTCCGAAAACCCGGAAGTAAGACTAAGGGCTCAAACAATTTTAAATTCTCAGATCCGTGCAGCAATACAAGGAGAGCGTCCTCGTCTAGGTGATCCTACGGAAACTACAATAGGTAGAGATTTAATTCAAGATTATAATAGTGACTTTCCAGAAGATATTCCAACTGAAACAGTTGTAAGAAATTATTTGAGAGGAAGAGGATTAAATGCTCCAGAACCTCCTACTTATTCTGCTGGTGAACTTACACCTGGTTTTGATTATAATGTAACACCAGCGCTTAATTTTAGAAGACCCGCTGATTATTCTAGTAGAGAAGATTATTTAAATTCTATAGAAAAAACTGTAAAAAGAGAACTAACTCCAGAAGAAAAACAACAATTAATTGGGGTGTACGACTCGGATGTTAAGAAACTTGAATTTGAATTGGCAAGTGAAACAAAAGTACCATTAGGGTCTCCAAGAGATGTTGCATATTTTGAAAATCAACTTGGAAATTATGGAATAACAGAACCAAAACCACAGCCATCTATGACTCCTGCACAAAGAACAGCGGCTGCTGCTGCTGCCGCTGCAAAATTGGCCACTTCAATGCCCGATGTTGCTCCAATAGAAGTTGCTCCGACTACGCCCACGACAGTCGCCGTAGATGTTATTCCAGTGTCTTCAGTTTCCACTGGGGGTCCATCTATTCCTAGATCAACTCCAGTAAGAGTTGACATACCAAAAATTCCATTTACACCATCAAGGGCACCTTCAACTAATACACCAGCAGTTCCTGTTAATACACCAACAACCCCTGTTGATTCCAGAACATCTACAGCAAATACTATACCAGTTGCAATTCCAGCGACAGAACCTGTAAAAATAGATGTTCCAGAAATTTTAAAAGATATCGCACCAACTGATGTAAAAACAGTTGTAGATGACAGCTCTGAATTTTTAGACGATCAATCAATTCCAGATCAAGCATACTTCAATTTAACAAATTTTGCTCCAGCAGCAGCGGTTGCTGCTGCAATGGCATCGACAAATTTTAAAGACAATGCTGAAATAAGAAATGTTCCAGAAGTTCCATTTGGAAAAGGAAGAGGAAGATTTAGAATTCTTCCGTCGTCTAGTGGTGGAAGAGAATCCAATCGAGGAAGAGAAAACGAAGACTTGGTTGCAATGCTTGCTCCCTCTGCTGAAGAATTGCGCACAGCACTAAAACGTGGACAATTGGGTCAAGTTAGTGGATATTATCAATTAGCGTGATATAATATATTATAGTGTGTACATTTAAAAAATTCAATCATAAATTCATAGACTTAAAAGAAGAAATCACGGAAGTTGAGATAGACGGAAAACGTTTTTATTCAACACCTGGTGGCACGTTTCCAAGCGTCACAACTGTAACAGGTTTTGAGAAGAAACAATTTTTTGCTGAATGGAGAGAAAAAAATCCAGAAGAAAGCAAAAGAGTTACTTCTCGGGGAACAAAATTTCATAGTACGATAGAATCTTACTTAAGAAATGAGCCCATTGATCTGGAAAACATGATGCCGGGAAACAAAGCACTATTTTTATTGTTAAAACCAGAATTAGATAAGATAGACAACATTTTGGCCTTGGAAACACCCCTGTGGTCAAAGACAATAGGTCTGGCTGGAAGAACAGATTGTATTGCTGAATACGATGGAAAACTTTCCATAATAGACTTCAAGGCCAGCAGTAAAGAGAAAAAAAGAAGTCATATTCACTGATGTTTCAAGAAAGAACGGGAATAAAAGTTGATAATTTTTCAATTTTAATTGCTGCAGAAGATGGAATGAAGCAAGTTTTTGAAGGAAAACCTATAAGATATGTGAAAGACTTATATAATGTAATAAAAAAATACAAGGAATCAAATGGAAACTCGTAATATAAGAACAGAAACAGATGAAGTAAATAGACCTGGATCCAAAATTTGGTTGATGATGAATGATAATTCAAAAGCCAAATTTTTAAGAGATCAATTTATTTCAAGGCATGGTGGTTCTTTTTATAGAGCAGGAAGAGGTTGGAAATGGAGATCACCTGTTACAGAAAAAAATGGTTATTGGCTTAAAAAAGTAGACACAGAAGAAAAAGTTTTCTTTGAAAACATGACTGAATTTGGAAAAACTTACGGACTCACTCCAGTAAAAATATGTGAACTTTTAAATGGAAAAAGAAAAACATATAAGGGTTGGACAGCTGCAGAACTTAGACCAGTTAAAGAAAATGTCGGCTCAAATGTAAAAGAAAAAGAGCCAGAAAAATTAAAAATAAAAACACACAATGGAGCAACTTTTCAAAATATAGTGACAAAGGAAGTTTTTTACATTGAAAACATTTCCCAGTATTGTCAGGAACAGGGTTGGAACAAGAGTAATTTGTATAAAGTTGCAGTTGGAAAAGCAAAAAGTTACAAAAACCTTAAATTATACAATCCATTAGAACCCCAAAATTAAACTAAATAATTTAGATGAACTTCAAAGATCTTCTAAATTTATTGGAACAAAAGCGGTCTACAGCCGATTCTTTCCGTACCACTGGTGAAGCCATGGAAAAGGACAAAATTAAGTCTTCTTCTGCTACCGACAAGCAAAAGGATGCAGAAAGAAAGCGCAAGGAGCGTTCTCGCCAAATTCCAAGAGAACGTAAGTCAAAAGAAGAGCTTATTAGGGAAGTAATTGCCGTAAAGACTCCATCCGGAAGGGTTCAAATAATTTTCCGTGATTCATTTGACAAAAACAAACACCAACGTCTTAGCAAAAATGACAATATGTCCATGGAAGAGGCTAGATCACTGACAAGTGATCCTAAATTTGAACAAACGGGAGCATCAAAACTTTTATTCGGAAACGTAAGAGAAAAAGAATCATCAGGTAAGGAAAAGGGAAAACCGTCTGCCAAAGAACAAGAAAAAAGAGCTGATAGGGGTAAAGATGATTCTGAAAAGTCTGAGCAAAAAACGCCAGCAAAAGAAGCAAAAAGAATGTCTAAGGAAGAAATCTTTGACGCCATGTCACAGATGAATGGCGAACAATTGAATCAAATTCCGTTCGACATGCGTCAAGAATATTTCAAGATGGTTCGCAATCCACCCACAAACAGCAGTTTTGATTCAATGACATTTGAGGCATTGGCCAATAAATTTGGCATCAATCCTCTGTCAACTGCATCATATAACCAACAAGTATTGAATGCATTGATATTCTTGGCCAAAATAAAGGCTGGCGCAGGAGAACAAGAACTTGAATCCTATACATCAATTGCTCCAAATGCTTTGGATTTTACCAAAAATGCCTTTGCACAAGCCAAGAAAATCCTTTCACAAATCGGTGAACAGTGCATTCAAAATCTTGTTGCAAGCATCGAAAGCGGTTCAAAGACCATATTCGCTGAGGGTAATGTTGATATGGAGTGTGGTAACTACAAGTTTAACATTTCCGCTGGTGGAGAATTTTCACTTACCACGGACAAGTTTGATCAAAGTAGCAAATCGTTTCGTGGTTTGATTCGCAATTCCATTGCAACGGCATTATCTTCAACCGATCTTGAAAAAGATC